>OFHB01000733.1_pt1 | contig 20542 bp, 18 predicted proteins | sample 1521881 | NCBI WGS metagenome assembly OFHB01 (sample SAMEA3504090, study PRJEB24116) | mouse gut metagenome | biome: mouse gut; feature: mouse-associated habitat; material: faeces | place: Denmark | collected 2011
TTAGATGTTGTTACTTTCATGTTACGTTGCCTCCATATAGCGTCTCACTATATATTACTATATTTATAAACAAAAAATTTGACAAAAAAATACAGGCTTTATGCGGCCTGTAGGTACTTTATGCGTTATGGAACTGTCAAAGACCCGAAGAAAGTTGAAAAGAATGGAAGAATAAGAAAAAGAATAGAGAAAAATATAAAATTTGTTGACTAACGGGTGCCAATTAGCATATAATATTTAGTACAATAAACAGTACGGTTTTAAGTACAGGAAGGAGTGCGCTATGATTGCAACAAAGCAGATGGATGTAAGAGAAAATATCAAGAAATATTTTGATATGGCTTTTAGCGGGGAGCCGGTAATTGTATCTCGTAAAGAGAATAAGAATGTGGTTATTATATCAGAATCAGAGTACAATGAATTAGAAAAGGCCAAAAAGAATGTTGAGTATCTGGCAAAATTAAACAGGGCAGACGAACAGATCAAAAACGGGCAGGTGGTAACGAAAACCATGGATGAGCTTCTGGCCATGGAGGAATAGTTTATGAAAATCACTTTTGCGGAAGACGGATGGAGTGAGTATCTCTATTGGCAGACACAGGATAAAAAGATATTAAAGAAAATTAATCAATTATTGCAGAGCATAGAACGAGATGGGGCATTACATGGAATTGGAAAGCCTGAATCGTTGAAATATGGTAAATCCGGCTCATTTAGCAGGCGAATCGATGAATCAAATCGTTTAGTTTATGAGATTTCAGATAATCAAATCATTGTGAAATCCTGTAGAGGGCACTATAAGGACTGATTGCTGCCAGCAAAGGAGGCAGATTATCGGATTCTGCGGACAGGTGGTTAATATTAGTGGTGAGTTTTGAGAGAGAAATCAATTATGGTAAATATGAATAGCATAACAGAAGAGATGAAGAAAGAACTGGCATTTACAGAAAAGGAACGGAAGGAATTAGAGCAGGCAAGAAAATTATGCGGATTCCTGGACACAGTACTCAAAAAGTTGGTTAAGTAGATGGGGGCTATGTAAAATAGTTCGTTTGAATTTCATAGTTAGTATGGAAGGGCTTCAGAGAAATCTGGGGTTCTTTTTCTTTTATGGAACTGAAATTTGGATTGTAGCATAAGAATATGTTTGTGTAAAATAGCTTAAAAACAAACTGTTATTATCGAAAAAGAATGATGAAGCAGGATGAAATTAAAAATATCCAGTATTCACAATGGAACATGCAAATCAATACTATGATTGCATTGTATTTTGAAGATTTATACTTTCATGCCATATGTCACATATTCTGCAGCTGATGCTTTGGGGCAGATATACAGCCGAAGGTGGTGCAGAGCATCATGGAGATCAACATTACAGTATAACGATTGACATTGATACTCATGTGGCGGATGAGAAGTATCAGGGGGAAATTGGGAAGTTTGGAAAGGCTATGGAGGTTGCTGAATTGGGAGAAATGGACAATTCCGGGATGGTGCAGACACTTCAGTGAGGTGCATATATTAAAAAAGTAAATAATTGCAAAGTGACAGCAGATGATTCAGAATCTGAAAATTGCATAAACTGATTGAAAAAGGGCCCGGAGATGATAAGATAAGAATAAAAACAGGAAAACAAGTGTTTTGTTGAAGAGGAGGCGATAGAATGGCTACATCCAGTATACTGACCAATGTAAAGATTACTGATCCGAAAAAAATTGAATCCTTTATCCAGGCTCTTTATGCTTCGGCAGATGATCCCAAAAGAGAGCCATCCGCACAGGTGAGCCGCCAGATGACAAATATAGATGAGATACGGAGATTGATGTCCAAGAGGGTTCGATAAAATGAAGGAATATACAGTAGTCAATATATTGGATATGTTGGAAGCAATCGGAGAGGAGAACTTAAGTGCAATTCTCTCCGATTTTTTTGTCCGATTAATAAAGAAATTGAAAATTTTGTATGGCATAATGCGATTGAATTTGCAAAAAAGAAAATGTCCATTACATATTTCCTTATGGATGCAGAGGGCGAGATTGCAGCAATCTTTACTTTAACCCATAAGGCAGTAGAAATTGGAAATGCAGATATTTCTTCGACGATGAGAAGAAAACTGTCCAGATATGCACAGTTGGATGGAAATACAAACTCCTACACAGTGTCCGCCTTTTTAATCGCGCAGTTTAGGAAAAATTATGGATTTAAAGGGAATCTGGAATTGTCCGGAAATGCTTTGATGGATGATGCGTTTGAAATATTGGGGCGAGTCCAGAGAGACATAGGTGGGGGAATCGTGTATTTGGAATGCGAGGACCGACCGAAGCTTTTGGGATTTTATCAGAATGACAAAAATCGGTTTAATATTTTGGGGAGAGGTATTCGGATGTGGATCAGACAAAGTACGTTCAATTATTGAAATTGTTGTAAGCAGCAGAGTAGACATATCATGAAAATAAAGCTGGCTGATAGTGTTATAAATTTCGTGCATGTTGCAGTAAAAGACATTGATTGAGGTTGATAATGGATAATAAATTTTAAACAAGTTACGAATTTCTAATAAAAGAGATTCGGCGTTCAAATGGATAGGAGAGAGGGATCGCAATTGGAGTGGAACGTGGTACAGAAACGACAACGTTAAATGCAATCCGGAATTTGATTGAATCTTTGAAGCTGACGGCCGAACAGGCAATGGAGGCGTTGAAGGTGCCGGAAGCGGAAAAAATTAAATATGCAGGGATGCTGAGGAATTGATTGAAAGGTTAGAAGATTGTAAAGGATATCTATGATTTGAGTGTTATATCATCACTTAAGAAATATGATGAGACTGTTTTAGAAGTACTTTTGGAATAAGTAGAAAAAAGTTGGAAAAGTGAGATAGTGGTAGCTAAGAGGAAGCGCTATAATCAGGGTGATGTTTTAAGGGATAATATTTAGATTGAGAAAGTGATAGGATCGATTTGTATGTATTTTTGTTTCCGAATACAGTGTAATATATAAGAATTATGAAAGGAATCAAATATATTGGGAAATTCAATACAATTGCAAGGTACAATAGAAATACCAGCTAAATTAAAATGGAATAATAGTGCAAATATTTTGTGTAATTATATGAAAGAGTTGGAATATTTGGAAATGATATTGACAAACAAGGCTATTATTCCTAGATATGTGATAGAACCTTTGCTCTATTTGAAAATTGAAGGGTTACATAAAATTGCATTTCCAATGACATGCTTTTGCGATATCCCGTTAGCAAAAGTTGGCGGACATATGTCACATTATGGGAGATATGGTATTGCTTTGGATAAACATGCCATCATTAATAAGTTTAGAGTGCAGCCAATACACTATATGAATCCAGATTCCGCATTGGTAAAAGTGCTTTTTCAGATTATTATAATACAGGGAAAAAAGTACATCCTGAAGATAAGGTGTTACTAAATTATCTTATGGGTGCTATTATGTATATGAAGCCAACTTCTGGGATGGAGAAGATAGAGGGAGAGGAAAGACCGTATGTTTTTCAAGATGAATGTGAATGGCGTTATATTCCTACAGAAAATTTTCCCAAGGATTTAAAATTGATTTTGGCAGAAAATGCAGCAACTGAAAATGCTAAAAGCTATTACTCTAAAGCATTATTATCGCATCCAGAAACATGGATTAAATTCGATTGGGAAGATATTCGCTATATTATTGTGCCAGATGAAGTAGCATTAAAACGTATAATTGAGATAATTAAGGAATTGCCATTAGGGGATTCACAGAAGTATTTTTTGATATCAAGAATAGAGGTTAGTATGAGATTTACGGAGGATTTGGTATGATTGTAGATTTTGATGATGTATTTAATAATAATGATGCGGGGCAACAGGTGCCACAGGAAATATTGGAGCTTATAAATCAGGATTTACCAAGTAATTTTTGTTGCTATAGAGATTCTGAAAATGGAATTGTAGTTGGTCCAAGACTGGAAGAATTAGGACAAGAAATAATTCTAAATGTTGAGTATGGTCAATTAGATGATGAGTTGAAGAATATTTTAAAGGATATACCAAAAGAATACTGGTTAGAATATTTTTATCGGACACAAAGGCGTATTCCAGTAAAAAATATGAGAATAGGAAATGGAGAGAAGCAAATACCGATTGAGCAGACAATGCATAATCCATTAGCAGACCCGGTAGAGATAAGCGAATGTTATATGTATCCGGAGCCATTTCCTGCCCCTATTCCAATTACAATCAAGACAGTTGAAGGAAATGAAGTAATATTAAATATAAAACGTCAACCCTGCGAGAGCATGGATGAGATTATGCTGTCTAATATAGATTTTCCTGCACTAAAAATGGTAGTAATCATAAATGAAAAAGAGAATAAAAAATCAAAAATAAAATATTCAGTAACTCCAACAAAGGCAAAGAGAGTGTCCGATGCAATAGCAGCACTTAATGTGTTTAAGGGACTTTATAATGGAACAGCAAGCATAAACGGGAAAAAGCAGACGGCATCTATTACTACTGATAATCAGTTTGATAATGAACAAATTGAAACGGCGTTAGATTTGTGGATTACATTAATACAATTAGAAGATATTTTAGGAGTAACATTTGATCCGGCAGCAGATTTCCCGCATGAAGATATAGTTTTTTTGTCTGAATTAAGAGTGGGCCTTTTGGAGAGAAAAGGAATAAGGTGGAATCATCCGTTTGAACATTTTCATGTAAACGGGTTGAACATAAAATCTTATTCTATAGAAGAGCTACTTGGAAAAGAAAAAGTGTCAATGAATTTTTTTGAGGGCCCTATCAGTGCTACTTTATTAGGAGCAATATTTGAATTATATAGTGAAACAGAAATGAGAGATTTTATTATTACGAGTGTGGAATGGGATGATGAATCAAAAACTTCTGGGGAGATATATATTGCAGATGAAGCGAGTGGAAAGAGTTGGGTGCTTATCCGAAAATATTTGACAGCTGGAGAGGCGGAGAAAAGAAAGCGGAAAATTGAGTTGAAAGATAATGCAGAGAAAAATAAAAATTCTACGGAATAATTAAGATATTGCTTAGATAGTTGGAAATTCACAATTTAATAGAAATCTTAAGAATAATAGCAAAATAAGCAAACGATTTTGAAAATATTGGAAGAAGAAAAACTCAATATGCAAAGATGCCGAGAAAATAGTTTTTCTTTGCTGAAAAATGATCAAAATTAGTTTGTGGCTATTAAAGAAAGTTGTTCAAAGGGTTGACAAAATATATTTCAGTTATTTAGACTGTTTTTAGTCAATAAATAGAAAAGTTTGCTTCCTTCTTCCTTTTATAAAAGAAACTGTTGTTTACCAACTTTCAAAGCGATTTTACCAACCTCCGAAATCAGTTGATTGGGAGAAGAAAACAAAAGGCAAGAAATCTTTACCAACTAAAAAACTGGTAACCCAAAGACAGATTTCCCCTCAACCCTGCATAAATTCGGCATTCCGTCAAAAAGTTCGCAAAGCAGATGGGCATGTAAGCGAAGTTTTCATATCAACAAAGCGTAAAACAATATAAGGCTCTGAAAGCGTAAACGGTGGATAGTGCGTACCTATACAAAACAGGAGCAAACCTGTATGATAAAAACAGATTTGCTCCTGTCTTATTTCACTTCTTCTTTATCAGGCTTCCGGCAGTTCGCAGGCAGGTCTGGTGACCAGGGGAGCAGGTCATCCAGAAAGCCCCTGTCAGTTTCATCCAGATGCTTTGGTATCTCAGCGAGCAGATACTCAAAGTAATCGTATGGTTTCAGATTGTTTGCTTTTGCTGTTTCCGCAATGCTGTAGATGATCGCACTGGATTTAGCACCGGCAACTGTATCGATCATGACCCAGTTCTTTTTCCCGATACAGAATCCACGGACCGACTGTTCCGCTGCATTATTATCCATCGGGACTTCCCCGTCATCCAGGAACACTTTCAGATATTTTTCCTGGCCCAGTGAATAATTGAAGCCTTCCCATGTTTTGCTTTTCTGCGGTACTTTCGGAAGATTTTCACGCACCCATGTGAAATAAGCCTCCACCAGCGGCTTGACACTTAACTGGCGGCGGTCCTGCCTTTCCTGGGCGGAAAGCTCTTTGAGCTGTTTTTCTTCCCGGTATATTGCCTGGATCATAGTCAGCGCAAGGTATGCCCGGCTGTCCTTCTGTTTTGCCTTCGGCAGCGCCTTTACTGCTTCGTCAAACCTGCGCCTCGCATGGGACCAGCAGCCGGCAATCTTTAAGTCCTCCCTTTCGTTTTCAATCGTGTGGTAGACCTGGTAGCCGTCCGTGACGCATATCCCGCTGAAATCCTTCAGAAATTCCCGGGGATGGCTGGCATTGCGCGTCCGCTGGTATTCATACAGGACAATCTGACGGTCTGTATACATCCTGCCGGTGCGGTATACCCACATATAGCTCTTACTTCCGGCAGGTCGTCCGTCCTTGTTTACCAGCACGGGCGTTTCATCCGCCTGCAGCACATGGTAGCCGTACATCTTTTCATGCAGGTAATCATAGAGGACCGCAAGGTAGCGGTCCGCACACTGGATCGTCCAGTTCGCCATGTTCTGTCTGGAAATATGCAGGCCGTAACGTTCAAACTCCTGTTCCTGCCGGTAGAGCGGCACCGCATTGACATATTTGGCATTCATCACGGCCGCTTCCAGCGAAGGGGACACAAGGCTTCCCCTTAACAGGCTTTCCGGATGCGGTGCTTTTACGATTTCATCCGTCTTTTTTCCAGCATAGACTTTTACATGGTGTTCCTCCACTTCGACTTTTGCCGGGGTAAAACCATATCTGCGGTACACTTCGTCAGGGAGCTGCTTAAAGCCCCCTTCCCCAAACCGCGCCGCCAGTTCTTCTTCTGTCATGGAGTGTTCAATCACAACTACAGGCAGACCATCCAGGTCTTCTTCCCGTTTTCCCTGTTTCTTTTTCGGTTTCCGGCGGGGGACAGTTTCCGGTTCAGCTCCGTCATCTTCTGCGGCAACAGCTTCCGATTCGTTGAAAAATACAATCTTTCCATCCACTTCCATGAAAGAAATCTGTTCATCGGACTCATGCCTCTCCGATGATCTGCCGAAGCGGTGTCTTTTTAAGTCTGCCAGCTGCTCCAATACCAGCTGGAGATTATGGTCGATATTTTCTAACTGCTCCTGCTGTGACAGAAACAGCTGGATGAGGGTTTCCTTGTCAAAGCTGTTCAGTTTTTCTTCTGTATACTTTAAAGCCATCCTGCCGCCCCCCCCGGTATCCAAGTGAGTCTATTATACCAGAATCCCGCAGGATTTGCGAACAGGGACATTTCCGGCGTTCGTCATAATGCCCATGCCCCTGACCCTGCATATGCCTTTTGTCCAACGGCATTTTTACAGTGTCTTCAAATGAAACCTTTCTGTGTGCCGTCCGTTAAAACCATCTCTAAAGCGCATATACCTGATCGTATACCGCCGGAATACGCAGGCCCGGAAAGTACCGGAATGGCCTGGAAATTTCTCTGTTTTGCACAAATTCATCCCATGTATTCCGGCGGCTCCACCGGCCTGACGGACTTCTTCGGGGTGACTGTCAGCCCTTCCATCAGCCAGCGGAACTGCTGCTGTGTCAGCAGACGCACTTCCTCCGGGCTGCGGGGCCACTGGAAACGGCTTTCGGAAAGTCTCTTATATAACAGGAGCCATCCATCTTCCTCCCATACAAGTCCTTTGATGCGGTCTGACCGTCTGCCGCAGAAAAGATAAAGTGTATCCGGTACATATGGCCTGTTTCCGGTCTGTGCTTCTATAAACGCTGCAAGCCGGTCCATGCCGGAGCGCAGATCTGTATATCCGCAGACGATATACACGGCTTTAAAACAGGTGGCGTCATTAAGCATGCCGCACCGCCTTAAGCACCGATTCCAGAAGAGGCATGGACGTGGATTCCGTTACATGGATGGAGAATCCTTTTATGGAAATATCCAGTCCGGACTGTGGATTTCTATCTTCCTGCTCCTGATGTTGTAAAAGTTCAGACTGCACAGGAACCATCTGCCGGGCAGGCATTTCCTCCCGGATGGTTTCCAGGCAGGCCTCTCTTACACGGCGGAGCCGGTAATAATAATTCGCTTTTGTGATGTCGTGGCAGGCGCACCATTCGACAACGCTCATGCCGGCCGGGCGGCTCTGGCAGTCCCGGATCTGTGCAGCCCATTCCCGAAGACGGCACTGCTTAGCCACCATGGTTGTTTCTGAATACATAGACTTACCTCCTGATACCGGTATCAAAAGTTGAGACTTAACTTTTCATACCATGATAGAAATATAGTCTATTGTCACATATTTTTCCCTCACAGTCGAGGTACGCACTATCTACCGATTACGATTAGTATATATAAATGGCGTGTAGCAGATATATTCAGTAAGAGTGAAAAAAGATTTATTCAGTAAGCGGACAAATCGAATACATATTACATTCTGAATCTATAGTATATAAATGATTTTAGGGTAATTTCGGGGATTAAGAGTGCAGTATAGAGAAATGTATATATGTTCTTTTTACAGGCTAATTTGAGTGATAAGCATAATGTGGAGTGTTTTGAACGGGCTAGATTAAAGCCAGGGCGTGAAGAATAATATTGTCAGTGACTTAGTTAAAGCCTATGTTTTGAGTTGAGTTTTTTCCCTGAAGCGGTGTGTCTGCTTATAAATGGAGAAATATACAGGTGGAATAGTTAATTATGTTGTGAATTTTGATATGGAGGATGTTGTTGTGGGAAATAATAAAATTGAGAATACGGATAAGCAGGAAAGCAGCGCAATAAAGATTAGAAGCGTTCAAGCGGCAAGCCTATATAGGGTTAATAATAACTATAAATTTGTGCAAAAAATTAAGAACAAAGATGGGAGCAATAGTAGATTAAAAGAGTACAGAGAGTCATTTCTTGATTATGGGAGTGCCGTCATCAGCAACAGCCTGTTTGCGGAGTATGTCCGTAAACATGGTGCTACTGTCAATAAATATAAAAAAAGCCTGGACTTTTTGATGATGAAGTTTGACTGGGGAGTAGACGAGGATGATTCCGATATGGGAGATATCAAACCCGCCATGACAATTCAGAAGTTAAGAGATTATTATTATGAAAACGATGCGACAGTGGTATGGAAAAACGACTCAAATACTGGCAAAGAGATTAAAGGAAAAGAGAAGTCTGTAACCTATAAAATGCTGTTGCGTTCTCCAGGAAAAGCGAAGGAAGGGCATTGCCTTTTTATAAGGAAGGAGTTACACAGGAAAGTATTTAATTATCTTACAATGGGGCTGTGGGAGAAGATGCCGAATGTGAAAGGGACCAGGATAGTGGAAATGTCTGCTTATGTGCCGCTTATTACTGCAACCGCGATAGATTACATTCAGATCCCTATGGAGAATATATTTGTATTAGAGGATAAGAAAAGCTCTTGCTTAAAAAACGCTGTCACCGTGAAAGTGAAGAAAGTTAGGAAGGAGGAAAACGCTGATAAGCATGGGGGGACATCACATAGGATAATTGCAGCTGGAAATCCGGAGCTGGGGTATATTGACAGAAGCCTGAAGGTTTTAACAGGGGATGGGATAAATGCGCAACAATGCCATGAAAAAGACACAGAACATTGTAAAAATGAATGTTATTGTGAAAGAGGGGATAAGCTGTCCGAAATCACGAATATATTATGGGACGGCATGGGGATAATTGACGAAAATGCATGGCCCCAGGGAAAAGGGATGGAAGGTTTTATATATTGCAGGAGCCATTTTTTTAAATCATGCTTGTTCAGGGGAAATATGCAAGACTATTTCAGGGATTATTATGGAGAAAATTATGATAAGGCATATGTAACAGATATGACCGGAAGAACGCTGAAGGTGACGGACATAAAGGTTGTTATCACAGAAAACTCTTTAAAATGGGTAAAATTTCTTGATTTAATGAGTAAAAGCGGAACAATGGAAGACGGGTTCAAATATTATAGCAAAATAATGAAAGAGAATAAAGAAATGTTTGCAGTTGTTAAGACTGCACATGGCAGTAAGTATGAGGAATTGCAGAGAAGCTCTTTCCAGATAAATAACACACTGCTTACTACAGATGAAAGTGTTTTAAGGAGGATTGCAGCCCCCAGCATACAATATTGTAACCGACTGAAATTAGATGATGAAGCGTTCCTTAAATATCTAGGTATAACGGGTTCTGTAAAATATAGCATCAATAATGTTTTGGTTGATCTGTACAGGTGGAATGAAGAATTCAGGTATACAGAATGGTTTAAGAATAAAAAGAAAGCTAAAATAAATGAGTTAAAAGACCAGAGAATCAAGCTTGGAAAACTGTTTCAGCATGGAGACAATCTGGTTATATGCGGGAACGTGATTGCAATGTTAATGGCTGTTACAGGACAGGACAGCCTTGATGAAAACTGCTTTGGTCAGTTCGATGACAGAATTCAATGCTGTACAGGCAGGGTTAGGGAAGGCGAAATGCTTGCCGGGTTCAGAAGCCCCCATAATTCTCCAAATAACATAATATATTTGGAAAATGTATATCCAGAAAAAATAATGAAATATTTCCCTGATTTAGGTGATAATGTCATTATTATAAATGGGATTGGGACTGACGTACAAAGCAGGCTTAACGGTCAGGATCTGGACACGGATTCGGTTTATGTTACTAACCAGGCGGATATTGTTGAACTTGCAAAAAAGGCATATAACGAATGCCTGACTATTATTAACGAAATAAAATGTGGAACAAATGAATATGACAAAACCATGAAATCATATTCAAAAATGGATCAGAAAATAGCTGATTCTCAATATGACATTGGTTTGGCGAGCAATATCGCACAACTGGCATTAAGTTATTGGTTTGATGAAGGATGTAAGGACAGGGAACTAGAAGATGTTTTTATCATATGCAGTGTCCTGGCACAGGTAGCAATTGACTCAAGCAAGCGGAACTTTGAGATAGAGGCAGGCAGTGAACTTGCCAGAATTTGTAAGCTTAAATGTATGAACCATAAACCAAAGTACCCTAAATTTTATGCTGATATACAGAAGTATAATAATAAGAATAAAAAGGGAAGGACACTGGAAATCAAAGAAAGCAATACAGGCTTTTTTAACTGTCCAATGGATATGCTTTACAGAATCGTGGAAGAAGGCGTTATTGACCTTAGAAAGCATAAAAAACTGAATACAAAGGTATACAGGGAGGCAGAATATGGCGTCAGGCCTATCTTCGAGAATCAGGCAGGCAGGGCAAAAGTTGACTGTAAACAGTATGAGAAGGTCATAAGCATTGTCAGTGAATATGAGGAGGCAGTCAGTACACTGGACAGCACAAAAGACTCTTATTATGCTGACCGAATCATGGAATTTGAAAATTGCATGGACAGGTTAAGGAGAACTACCATTAAAAAAGATGCAATGTACGCGCTGATTGATTATGCGTTTCGTCCCCAAAATGAAAAAATAAGGGACAGTATGCTGGTAACTTTATATGATAAAGATAAAATGATGTTCCTGAGCTGTTTCAAAAAAACTGAAAAATGTCCAGAAAAAAGTCCCATAAGCCTTGATTTTAAAGGATTTTCAAAGTTTGTCTATGAAGAGGGGCAGGAACAGATCGTAAGCTAAGTAGTGTCTCTCTCACAAATGTGGATATCATACTATCGGCACAAGGGAGCCTGGCAGAATTGTGGGATTATGTCGGCATAAAAATCCTTTGTGCCATCGCCAATTACTGTAGCCTGCTACAGTTTTAAATAAATTCATTTTCTTTCATATGCGGCCAGTGTACCGTCAAAAGGCATTGGCTGTTGCGCCGATTCCACTAAGGCGTACACAACAACATACCCTGTGCCATGCAGTCTACAGAAGGGGTTGTATGGCGCGGGAATCTCCAGTATATTGGATGTACCTTGTAATGATGTAGTACATTGCAGGGTATCCTTTTAAACCGTATGGTGCCGTCCACAGGCTCCATATGGTTTAGTATGTAAAATTGGCTAGATTTGTGCCAGGAAAGTATTTTATGACAGTCTAAACAGGTGTGTTGCCAATTAAGCAACGTCTTATTTTATTATCAAAAATAGTATGGTATAAAACCAGGAGGTAGCTATGATTATTAACCAGGAAGAATTAAGGGAAAGGTATAGGAAGTATTTGGAGCGTGGCAAGCAGATATATGTTGCCAAAGTGACGGGGATCAACGTTGCTATACTTAGTAAATTTAAAACAGGGAAATTTAAGGAACTATATCCGCACATTGCAGAAAAGCTGGATCAGTTCCTGTCAGAAAACGAGTAGCAAATAAACACAGCATAAATTAATCTAAAATCAAAACAATCAAAAGTGGCCAATATCCGGCTATAAAATCAAACAAGAAAAACTGAATAATGAGAACATATTTCCGGATTTGTGGAGTCTGGAAAAGATATGGAGGATACAATTTACGGAGAATAAAAATAAACAACAAAATATGCTTACAGAGACTTCTGTCTATAGTGCCATATGGAATCTTGACGCTGAGAGTCGAAGCCTGCTGCTGGCAAATTATAAGCTGGGCGAATTATATCAGATTGTGTCCAGTCAAAAAGATTTGGCAAAATGTTTAGAGGATTATGCATCTAATGCTATTTTATATATTAATGCAATGAAGGCGATTACACAGCTTCGCGCGGAGGCTATGAAAGAGTCATATGTGAACAGACAGGAAAATGCAGTTAGTACTATGGAAACAGTGTATGATGGATTGCCGGATTCTCATAAAAAGGATTTTTGCCGAAGGATGGTAGAACGGAATGATTTCTTTCAGGAGGCTTATAAAGAGATCATGGGGAAATTTCATTCTGCTTTGAGAGGGCAAGAAGAGAAAGTATGTTCGAAATAATTATTGCAAAAGAAGGCAGATAATGATATAATTGTAATCAAATAAAAGGGTTGGGGGATTTGGTTATGATTAGACTGCATGAAGTAAATGAATGGCGTGCAAAGAGTATAGATGAAGCATTATCTGAAGCAAGCCTTTATACAGGTTTTAGTAAGGATGATTTCAAATGTGAAGTAATCCAGGAGCCAAAAAGAACAGGCTTATTTAAGAAGGAAGATGGGATTTATCATTGCTGGTATGAATATGAAGGGATGAATTCTGATAAGGAACTTAGAATTGTTGATGCTCACTTATATGTCGATACTAAGCAGAAAAAGATACTTGTCATCAGACATGGTTTTAAGTCATATGAAATCGATTACTCTGACTTAATAGATTATGAAATGGTGATAGTATCCAGTACACAAACGAGGACAATAAGTAATAAAAACAAGGCGTTAAAAGGTGCCATTTTGTTTGGGACTACAGGCGCGATTGTTGGTGCAGCAGATTCTGAAACGGTAACAAGCACGTCGGAGATTGCGGAGTTAGTTATAAGACTGAGATTTAAAAATAAAGAGGCATTTGAGATTTTAACCTGTAATATGAAATGCAATACCGAAAATCGAAAATGGAGAGATATCCTGGATCAAGGTAAGGAGGCAGATCAGTTTTTCAGGGAATTATTAGAAGAATTGGCTTAATAAGTAAAATTGAATATTAAAAAATACAGAAAGAGACAGTTTTCGGGCTGTCTTTTTTGAGTGCAAAAAAATAAGGAGGTACTATGGAACAGGACAACTTTTTCCTGGATTTGATAGCCAGCTTAAAGAAAAACGAGAGTAAAAAGCAGATCAAATCCGATATAAATGAACTTAACGACATTAAAATTCCGCTTATAGGAACTTTAAACAGGCCGAAGACCCGTAAGCAGCTTAAAGAAGACATAAAGTCAATGGGGGATATTGATGTTCCCTTAACAGGTAAGCTTAACAAGGCAAAGACAAAAGCACAGATAAAACAGGATTTAGCATCCGCTGACGCCACTGTAAAATTAACCGGGAAGTTTGACAGCAGGAGTATAGGCAAATCGGTACAGCAGGTTACGTCAAAGGCACAGAAAGAGATTGATTCTCAGCCTTTGGAGGTTGCTTTTTCCGTTAAGAAAGAAAAGCTTATAAATGACATAAAGCTGTTGGGGCAGCAGAACAGCAGGCTTTTCAAAGATACAGGCATGTCGGTAAAGTATAATTCTCTATTGGATAGTGCGGAGATGGCGCGTAATACAGTAGAATTAAGCACATTGAGGACGCAGTTAGGTTCCCTGCGGTCAGAGTTAAAGGTAACAGGGAACGCTGGCCTGACAATGACAGACACATTGAAAAATGGATTATCAAAGGTATTACAGTTTTTCGGCGGACATGGGATTATTACCCAGTTTACGGCACAGCTGCGCAATGCATGGGCTGAGGCGAAGGAACTGGATTCTGCGCTTACAGACCTGTCCCGTGTCAGTTCTGACATTACCAGAGGAAGTTTTTCTGGATACCTTGACAGGGTAATAAGCAAAACAAAGGAACTGTCAGTTGCAGCAAAAGACTATATAGATGCGGTAACGACATTTTCCAGGGCAGGATACAGTCTTGTCGACTCCGAAGTACTGGCTGGTGCCGCCGTGCAGCTGGAGAAAGTCGGCGATATGTCGGCAGAAGCAGCCTCAAAATCCCTCCTGTCCGGTTTACAGGCATACGGGGAAATTGACGGGTATGGGATGGATCAGCTGGCAGAGAAAGCCCAAGCATTGAATGACAAGATAGACATAATCGGAAATACGGCAAGTATTACACAAAAAGAAGTAGCAGAGGGTATCCAGGCAGTAGGTTCTGTGATGGGCGACGCAAATACCTCTGTGGACGAATTCATAAGTCTACTTGCCGCCGGTAACAGAAGCGTACAGGATTCCGATAAAGTGGCGCTGGCAATCCGTACGTCTGCGCTTAGGATACGTGGGTGCACTTCGGAGCTTGAAGAAATGGGCGAAACGACAGATGATGTCATTGAATCTACTTCTACTTTGGCTGCAAAGATTAAGGCTTTAACCAATATAGACGGTAATGGCGGCGTTAATATTCTGGAAGCAGACGGGGAAACCTTCCGCAGTATTTATGATATTTATAACGATATAGCAAAAGTCTATAACAAAATGTCAGACGTAGATGCCAGCTCACTGCTTGAGTTAATAGCAGGCAAAAACCGCAGTAACCAGATTTCCGCTGTTTTGCAGAATATGTCTGAAGCGAATGTCCTCTTGGAAAGATCATTGAATGCGGCAGGGACAGCCAGTGCCGAATATGAGATATATTTGAACAGTGCGGAAGCTGCTTCCGAGAGGTTCGGTATAGCAATGACTGAAACCTATAATAATATCCTGAGTGGAGAAACAGTAAAAGGGCTAACCAATGCGGGGACTGCTGTACTGGAATTCGCTAATAAGTGGGGGATTGTAGAGGGAACACTAAAAGGCTTTCTGGCATTGGGAATTTTAAAAGGGATAACGACTCTTACAGTAGCTTTTAAAAATAGTGCTGTTCAAGTTAGCAATTATGGCGCTGCTTTGAATGCTGTTAAAGATATAGGCACATATACGCAAGGAACGCGAGATTATGCTAAAGCAATGAATACCTTAATAACTTCATGTGCCAATCTCACCGACGCCCAGTTAAAACAAGTCCTTGCCAATAAGAACTTAGGCAAGAGCCAGTTAATAGAAATTTTACAATTAGACTTATTGAAAGAAGAGGAACAAGAGGCAAGGCTGGCTCAACTTGGGCTAGTCGAATCCACAGAAGCACAGACAGCCGCCAACGGTGCCGCTGCTGCCAGCACATTCTCTTTAAAATCAGCCATGTCTGGGCTTGGGGCAACTATCAAATCTGTCATAGCCGCTAATAAACTAAGTATCGCAATCATGGGAATTAGCGCGGTTATCGGGATAGTTACGACAAGCATCTCAAAATATAACCAGAAACTTGAAGAATCCCGCCAGAAAGCAGCAGAGCTTGCCAATGCCCATAAGGAACAGCAAGCAGCCCTAGATGCAGAGGTTAAGAAATACCAGGAGCTGAAAGAATCCCTTGACAGCGGCAACCTCTCCGCAGGTGAAGCCCGTTCCGTAAAGGAACAGCTGCTAGAGATCCAGAACAGCCTTGTTGATTCCTACGGGGCAGAAGCATCCAATATTGATCTTGTGAACGGCAAATATCAGGAACAGCTGGGGCTTCTTACTGAATTATCCAAAGAAAAAGCATCTGACTTTGTTATAGAAAACAGGGATGTGTTCGAAGAGGCGAAAAAGCATCTTGAAAAAGAAAAGACATTTGACCTTGGGACGGTTACTTCATGGAGTAAGCGTTCGCCTATAACAAAAGAACAGCAGGATCTGCTGGATTACATAGAGACGTACAGCCAATTTCTCCATCTGACATATAAAGGTGGCGCTGATACGTCGGCGGTAAGCATATCCGTCAAGGCGGACGTGCAGAATGCAGATGAGGTAATGCGCCAATTCGCGAAGGATTTAGAGGAATACGGTAATACGAATGGAATTAACGTATCCGGCATCCTTGACAATATTCCGGAACAGTTAAGGAATGCATGGACAGATGAACTGAAAGAGTATAAATCCACATATGACGAGTTTATAAGGGCTGAAATCATACGCAGCGATGCCCTGCGCCCCTTATACCAGCAGTCCATCCAGGCGGTGGAAGAGTATAACAAAGCGCTTTCCTCCGGCGACGGAGTAGCAGAAGCAAAAACGAATTTAGACAGTATACAACAATCCGTACAGAACATGACAGGCCAGCTTGAAGGCTCACAGGATGTCTTTGACGGCATCTTTGAGGGAATTAACAGGAATGCGGAGACAGCCTATCAAATAAGCCAGGCATTTGAAAACGATACTTCTGTACAGCGCTATGCCGAACAGCTCAGAGGTCTGTCCGATATTGATTTAAAGGCAATAAATTTTGAAGATAATGTTCAAAGTCCCGGCGAAGACGCATTTGGCGCATTAATCGAGATTCTTGGATTATCAGAAGACCAGGTACAGAAGCTGATAGACAAACTGGTTGAATTGGAATACATCCAGGGTGAAGTGCAAGGTTCGATTCCCGATATTGAAGTTTCGTTTCATATAGACGATTATAAAGATTCCCTTGATGATATCCAAGCCTCTATTTCCACTCTCCGCGCTGCCCTTGATGCGCTGAATTCCGGTAACCTAAGTAAAATAGAAGTAATAGACCTGATGCAGCAGTTTCCGGAGCTTGTCCCTTACATAGATTTGACAGCAGATGGATTCGGCAATCTGTCAGCTGGATTAAGCGAATTGATTGAACAACAGCCTATTTCCCTGATTCAGAGTCTGGAAGCATTAAAGACGTCCCTCACCACAGACGCAGAGCGGGAACAGGTGGCATTACTCATAGATTCCCTGCAGCGTCTAAGTTCCTATGGCGATACTGGTGTAGAAGCATATATAACAAGTATTGGTTCCACCTGGGGAGATACGGCAAATGTAATCGGGGGAGTAACCACCCAGTTTGAAAATCTGGCAAAAGTGCAGGAAGCGGTGGCAGACGGATTAACCATGTCAGCAAATGCGGCGGCAGAACTGGCCGGTATGTATCCGGAGATTCTTACAAGTGCGGAAGTCACTGCGGACGGGCAGATAACATTGAATGCAGATGTGGTAAAAAGTGTTCTCGACGGAGATAAATCGGTTGTCAATGCACAGATCGCAAAGCTGGAAGCAGATAAAGCGGTTCTTACGGCTAAGAAATCTTATGCGGAAGCACAGCTGAATATCGCAAAACAGGTAGGAGAAGGGGAAGGGCAGATATCAAAAGAAATCGCCCAATACCGTCTTGACATTGCAAACAGCCTGTTACAGGCCTTGATAGACGCCGGAATGCAAGAAGACCGGGCCTATGCAGCAGTTGCCGCGAATATGGCTGGAAATATGGATGAATACAACCGGATTGTCGGAGAGGTTGCACAGGATACATCTATAAACATGGATGCAGCAGCCGTATCCATGGCAGAGTCCATAAGCATTAACAGCGTAAATGCCCAGACATCATTTGAGAACATCCAGAAGAAGGTGTGGGATCTGGCCGATGCGATTAAAGCGGCATCCAGTGGTAACCGTGCAGGAAATGCGGGTACTTACGGAGGAGGCGGTTCCAAATCAAAAGGCGGAATCAAAGCAGTGAAGCATTCCGGTGACTTTAATACCGTCCTTTCTGACTATAAAGCCCAAACTGTAGATTTTGCCGATTTCAAATCACAGCTTGAAGTTGATATCAAGGGATATACCGATGCTATCTCAAATATTGATACCCAAATCGGCATATTGAAAAACCTGCAGGCGACTTTCGAAACCAATGGCGGTATTGGCGGACATGGCTATGCAGATAAGCTGAAAGAACTCCAAAAAGACAAAGACAAAATAAATAATGCGTTAAAAGAGGCAGCAGGCGATAAGAAGTCCTCTCAGGAGACTATCGAGACCTTTGACTGGATAGAGACGGTATTGTCACGGATACAGCGCACAATCAAGAATCTTGGTAATATCGTATCTGCCACATGGAGAAACTGGACAAAACGTAATACAGCACTATCATCCGAGTTAAAGGAAGTCAGGAAAGAAATCAGCATGCAGGAGTCGGCCTATAAAGGCTATATGAAGAAAGCAGAATCCGTTGGACTGTCAGATTACTATAAAGAACTGGTAAAAAACGGCGACTTTTCTATTCAGGAAATAGCAAATGATTCTTTAAAGGCACAGATTCGGAGCTATAAAGAATGGTATGAGAAAGCACTGGATGCGGCAGATGCAGTTGAAGAACTTAATAATAAATTAGCAGAATTAGAGAAAACAAAATTTGATCATGTATCGAAGCAGTTTGACGATATTTTGCAGAAAATTGAAAGCAAAAAATCCCTGATTGACGAATCAATTACCCAGACTGAAGAACAGGGTTATCTTGTAAGCATAAAATACTATGAAGCACTCCTCAAAACGGAGAAATCAAATCTTACACTTCTTGAAAAAGAACGGGAAGCAATGGTTTCCTCCCTGAATGATGCAGTTGCCGAAGGGGCGATAGAAAAAGAGTCCGAAGAATGGTATCGGATGTGCAATGAGATTAATGAAGTAACGCTTTCCATAGAGGAAGCCAATACTGCAGTGATTCAATACGGAAATTCTATCCGTGACATAGAATGGAGTGTTTTTGATCTCTTACAGGAAAAGATTTCCCATGTCACATCAGAAGCAGAATTCCTGATAGATCTTCTAAGCAATGATAAACTTTATGATGATAAAGGGCAGCTTACTAATGAAGGCATGTCTACTATGGGGCTCCACGGAGTCAATTACAACACCTATATGGAACAGGCTGACAAATATGCCCAGGAAATGCTTCGAATTGACAAACTGCTTGCAAATGATCCTCATAATCAGGAGCTGGCAAATCGCAGACAGGAACTTTTAGAGCTTCAACAGGAAATGATTGTTGCCGCCGAAGGCGAAAAAGAAGCAATTGTTGATATGGTGGAGGAAGGTATCCAGCTTGAACTATCTGCCCTGAAGGAACTAATTGATACTTACACGGATGCCCTGGATTCCCAGAAGGATTTGTATAATTATCAGAAAAAGGTAAAGGAACAGACAGCAGAGATTGCATCAATCCAAAAGCAGCTCTCCGCCTATACAGGTGATATGTCAGAGGAAACAAAGGCAAAAGTCCAAAAACTTACCGTGTCATTGGAGGATGCAAAAGAAAACCTGGAAGAAACGCAATATGATCAGTATATTTCAGACCAGAAGAAGATGCTGGATAACTTATACAATGAATATGAATCCATCCTGAACCAGCGTCTTGACAATATCGATGCACTCATAGCTGATATGATTACGCAGATTAATAATAATGCATCCATCATTAGTACAACTTTATGTGATAAGGCTGAGTCTGTAGGCTATATGCTGTCTGATAGTATGGCAGCTATCTGGAATACAACAACCTCCGGGATTAATCAGGTACTTACGGTTTACGGTTCCAGTATTACAAACGGACTCTATACAGTTAACAGCACAGTCGAGAATGTCATCGGCACAATGGGAACCAATATTTCCAATAGTGTTGCCTCTGCTTCTGAAGCTGCTGCCAACAAACTGAATAGTATAAATTCCAGTATTGCAGGACTATCATCTGCTACTGCTACGGTAAACAGCGCTATTAATACTGTGAACACAAATCTTCAGAACTTGATTTCACAAATTTCTGCATCCACAAAGGAGATTAAGTCTTCTATCTCATCCAATGCAGGCAGTTCTGATAACTCTGGTAGCAGCGGTTCTGACTCAGGAAGTTCAAATAATACAGAGTCCAGCTCCGAACCATTCAGAGATAAGGAAGATGGATACGATAAGAATAAGCTGAATACCAATACAAGTATTGTAGACCGTTTGAAATACAATAACTTTGACTCGTCCTATTCTGCCCGTAAAGAATATTTCAATTCTCTTGGTGGAAGCGGCACCTATACCGGATCCGCAA
>OFHB01000737.1_pt1 | contig 20510 bp, 15 predicted proteins | sample 1521881 | NCBI WGS metagenome assembly OFHB01 (sample SAMEA3504090, study PRJEB24116) | mouse gut metagenome | biome: mouse gut; feature: mouse-associated habitat; material: faeces | place: Denmark | collected 2011
ATATCACTTCCGCATCGGAAATGGAAGTGTTGCACACCGGGCACCAGTTGATAATCCGGGAACCCTTGTAGATATAGCCTTTCTCATGCATTTTCACGAACACATCCGTAACGGCCCTGTTGCAGCCTTCGTCCATGGTGAAGCGCTCCCTGTCCCAGTCGCAGGAAGAACCCATCTTCTTAAGCTGGGAAACAATACGCCCGCCATACTCTTTTTTCCATTCCCAGGCCCGCTCCAGAAATTTCTCCCGCCCCAGGTCATGCTTGTCGATGCCCTCTTCCTTCAGCTTTTCGATAATCTTCACTTCCGTGGCGATGGAGGCATGGTCCGTGCCCGGCTGCCACAGGGCATTATAACCCTGCATCCGCTTAAAACGGATGAGAATATCCTGCATGGTGTTGTCCAGCGCATGTCCCATATGCAGCTGCCCGGTGATATTCGGGGGTGGGATCACGATGGTGAAGGGCGTCCGGCTATGGTCCACCTCCGCGTGAAAATATTTTTTCTCCATCCACTTTTGATACAGTCTGTCCTCTATGCCCTTGGGGTCATAGGTCTTGGCCAACTCTCTGCCCATAGCTTTTCTCCTCTCTGATTTGAGATCCGGCCGCACAAAAAAACCCTTTGCAGACCTCCCGGCCTGCAAAGGGCGCTGTCGCGCGTTACCACCTTTGTTCACAGACGTCTCACGGCGCCTGTCTTCGTGACTTCTTTCAAAGCCCTATCCGCTAACGGGGATAAACCGTGTTTCCCTACTGCCTGCCCGGACTCCGGGGCAGATCTCCGGCCCGTCCTGTGACACAGTCCGATCCGTGCCGACGCTTTGGGGCGCGGCGCTCCCATTTTCAGGAACCGGCTCGGAAGCTACCTTCAGGATGCTTTCCTTCAAACGACCTTCCAGCGCACGGCCGTTCTCTCTGGCAAGGGGTCATCCCTACTCCTCTTCGTCATCGCCTTTTTCTGCGTATTATCTTAAATCAGCGGCGGGACTTTTGTCAAGAGTTTCTTGGGATTTCTTACTCTTTTTTCCGTAGCCGCCCCAGACAAAGGAGGCAAATGCCAATATCAGCAGTATAAAAACAGTCAGCACATCCCAAAGGTCAAGGACAGGCTCCGCTATCATTTTGGACAATACTCCGTTGATGATAAATAAGAGCGGGATACCCAACAGAAAGGTAAATCCCAGAGCCGCCGGCATCCGGCTCTTTCCCAGGCCCCGGAATACCGCTGCCCCAATCCACAGAAACACAATGGCGATCACTGCCATCACCGCTCCCAGCGAAAATACCCCCTCTACATCCAGGATGCGGCTCAGCAGATATAAGTAAGGAACCGTAAAAACGCTCAAAGCAATCAGGCTCCCCGTTATTCCCCTTTTCCCCCCTATTATGCCGGGAATGAAAACGGCCCATGCAAAGATAATGGAACTGGCCGGAATCAGGGACCAGGTCAAACCGCCTGTTATGGCCAGATCGCAGATCAGACATACCACCAGGCCGATTAAAAGTGAGAACGAGAAAACAGCGACCGCCACTCTGTTCTTAGTTCTGCTGTTCTCGTCTTTTTTCTTTAAAGCAATCAGATTTTCATCCACCTTCTTTTCATAAAGCTCCATATCCATTTCCTCCCCATTCGGCAGCTCAATTTTCTCTCCGCTCAGCAACTCGTTTACGGTAATTCCCAGAATATCGCAGAGTTCCAGCATAACGGAAGAGTCGGGCATACTTTTCCCCGTCTCCCATTTGGATACGGCCCTGTCCGTAATGTTCAGCTTTTCCGCCAACTGCGCCTGCGTCAATTTCTTTTCCTTTCTGCATTTGGTTATAAATTTTCCGATTTCTGTCTGATTCATCGTGTTTTCTCCTTTCGCTTTCACGATATGCCTGCCTGGAGGGTTTGTACACAAACCGCTGGTTGAGTTGGGGAGATTCAACCGCTGGTTGGTAGTTCCGGGGCCTGACTCAAGCCTTATTTATTATTGTATCACATCTCTGGCAAAAACTGGACTGGTAAAAAAGTTTTATTTTGGCACTTTTAGAATATCCACTTTTGTGTAAAATAGAGAACAATCCATCTGATCAGGGAAAATTGCCGCTGCTGCGGCAGAATGTGAGGGAATATCATATGAAAAAAGAGCAAAACCATAATACATCCGAAACACGCAAGAAAAGCTACATCCTGCTGATCATCGGCGCTGTGCTGCTGGCCGGGGCTATCGCCTTCGCCGTCTATGCCCATGGCAGCAGCTACGCCGCGTCCCTGGAGACCGGCAACGAACTGTCCGAAGTCAAGGCCATGATCAAATCCGTTGAAGCCGGAGAAGCTGCCGGAGATCTGGAAGCCCTGAAAGCGCGTCAGACACAGCTTAAAGATTTGAAACTGAGCCAGGAGCGGCCCTATTCTTACAGCCTTACCGTCCTGTTTTTCTCCCTGCTGCTGATGGCCAAGGGATTGTATAACGCTCTGGTCGGCACGGTAAAAACCCGGGAAAACATAAAGCGGCTGGCCATGGCGGGCCTGATGGCGGCCCTCTGTTACATCGGCTTCGCCGTGTTCAAGATCGACATCCCCGTGGGACCGGGAAAGACGGCGTTTCACTTCGGCAATGTATTCTGTGTGCTGGCGGCACTGCTGCTGGGCGGCTTCTGGGGCGGACTGGCAGGTGCCATCGGCATGACCATCGGAGACCTGACCACCGCCTATGTGACCAGCGCTCCCAAAACTTTCCTGTTAAAACTGTGCATCGGCCTTATTGTAGGTTTGATAGCACACGCTATTTTCCAATTGAGCCGTACCCATTCCAGAAAATATATAACAGGCGTTACTATACTTGCCTGCCTCTGCGGCATGGGCTTTAATATGGTGGCTGATCCGCTGGTGGGATATTTCTATAAGATGTACCTGCTGGGAATTCCCCAGGAATTATCCGCCACTCTGGCAAAGATGGCTACCGTCACCACAGCCGTAAACGCGGTGGTGGCCGTCATCGCCGCCAGCATCTTTTACCTGGCGCTGCGGCCAGCTTTGAGAAAAGCCGGACTCTTCATCCAGGTGACGCCGGAAAAATCAGACATGGAATAACAGCCGCTATTTACACTTTGGGCGGCGTATAAAACCCAAACAGATATAAACGCGCTGAGGCAAGGGCAGAATCCCCGGCCTCAGCGCGTTTTGTCAGAACTTAATATCCACATTTCCCATAGAGCAGTTGATCTCCATATATTTGGCCGCTCCATTGTCTATATAGCGGTCCATCGCCGCTCCGGAAAATCGTTCTCCGTCGATTTCCATATTGCCCGCCACACAATTCAACTGGAAATTAAAATCTTCCTGGTTCCCCTCCAGATCCATGTTCACATTCCCCATGGAGCAGCTGATCTCTGCGCTCTCGTTGATGGCACCGGTAAAGTCCATATTGCCCATATCGATAGATGCGTCCAGAGAGAGTACCGTCACGTCCCGAGCGCGCAGTTCCCCTGCCCCCAGGGATACTTCCAGGTTATTCAGCGTCACATCTGTCAGCAGCAGCTGTCCGGCTCCCACAGACACCTCCATATCCTCCACCACCCTGTTTTTCAGCTTCAGCTGTCCGGCTCCCAGGGACAGGTCCAAACGTCTCAGAGAGCATTCTTCGGGCAGGTACAGTATTATGGAACTGTTTTTAATCTCTTCCATCAAATTGGCGGGACGCACGGATTTGATATACAACACATCTCCCTCCACATAGGCCTGCATCTTGCCCACGCTCTCGCCTTCGACATAGATATTGCCGTCAGGAGAGTCCTTGATTTCTATCATGCTGCCGCCAACCTCCAGATTCAACTCCCCAACGCTCCCCTGGGCGACCATCTGCCTTTCCACATCCCCTTTCCAAACAGCATAGCTTTCACTGAACATAGAGGCATCGTCAATCTCATAACCCGCAAAGTCAATACTATCCTCCCAGTCAAAATCCACCCAATCTCCGCCGATTTCTTTCAGTAAATCATTCATATCCTGTCTTCCGCCGGCCCTCCTGCCCAGCATGTAGAACATACCTCCCACAATAATCAGTACCAAAGCCAGCACAAAACAGAATTTCATAAATTTTTTCATAATCTCCTTGCCTTTCTCTAATGGATTACGCATCCGCCTTTTCAGCGCTCCGCTCCGGCGGGAATTTCCCGCCTCCGAACTCCAAATATTTCCACGCACCCGTTATGCGACGCTGTCATGGCAGACACTGTATTTATATTAAGATAAGTACTTTCCCTTTACGCTTTCTTCTTTTTCCTGGATAATAAACGACCGATTCCGCGGAAAATGGCCGGGGTAGCCACACCCGCCATAGCCACTGTCAAGATCAGGAAAAAGATTCCTATCCCCACTGCCATTAATCCTCCTCCGATCAGCCCTAACCCGGCCATGGGATGGAGCCCCAGCCCCACTACACCCCCAACGGCAACAAAGAGGCCTGCGATAATACATGCCAGTGCGGCCACGCCAAATCCCAGAATCATGCAGAACCAGGCGGCCAGCAAGCCCAATATGACTCCCGCCACTCCGGCGAGAAGTCCCACCAATCCTCCCAGCAGGCCTACAGCCACCGGAAGACAGATAATACAGAGGATTACGATCAGCGCAATAATGCCTCCGGACAATGGCTCCTTCCCGGTTTTTCCTGATTTGCCCCGGGAATCCTGTTTCCCATAGTTCCAGGGAGCCGCCGGCTGGGACACCCCTTGCCAGGGCGTTGTAACGGCCGCGGCGGCCGCGCCAGTTCCGGGGATGCCGTGAGATGACGTGCCATATGCCGTTATTCCTTGTGCAGCAGTACTTTGTGCCGCAGTGCCTCGTGCTGCCATGCTTTCTGCCGCTGTCCTCTGGGACATAGCACTCTGTTCCGCTGTATTATACGCCGCCGTGCCCTGAGGCGTTGGATTCTGGGCTGCAGTGCCCTGTTCCGCTGTATTCTGGGCTGCAGTACCCTGAGCTGCCATGCTCTGGGCCGCAGTACCTTGAGCTTCCATGCCCTGGGCCGCAGTTCTCTGAGCCTCTATGCCTTGTACCGCTGTACTATGGTTTGCTGTGCCCTGGGCTTCCATGCTCGGGGCCGCAATACTCTGTTCTGCAATACCCTGCGCCGTAGCACTTTGTGCTACAGTGCTCTGTGCTACAGTACTCTGTGCTACATTGCCCTGCTCTGTCCCATTCTGGCCCTCATTCTCCGCGGGCTCTTCAATATCTGTACCATACTCGGTAAGTTCCCTGCCGGTGACAGGCTTGCGGTTTTTGCAGCCATCCCCATAGCCTGCCCCATACAGATCCCTCTTGATATTCTCCGCCACCCGTGCAGGATTGCCCAAAGCCTCTATTACTGCCTGCTCGTTCTCCGGCCCCGCATCGTCAAAGTAATCCCCGTAGTACTGCAGAGCCTCCTGTCTCTCCTGTTCGGATATATTTTGCAGCAAACACTCTAATTGCCCCATAAAATCAAATTTATTCATATTCATCCTTCCCGCCCCACTGTACCGGGGTCTCTCCTATATTTTAAAAGCCGATTTCTGATTCAGCCTCTTCCCTCAAACAGCGAAGTGATTTTGTCCGAATAACTGCGCCACTCGCCTTCATACAGCCGCAACTGCGCCCAGCCACTGCTGGTTACCTTATAATAACGCCTGTTACGTCCCGCACATTCCCTGTCATATACCTCCAGGCAATCGTCCTTTTGCAGACGACGCAGCACCGGATACAGCGTGGATTCCGACAAGTCTATTACCTGACGCACATCCTGGGTGATCTTATACCCATATGTCCCTTCCGGCTCCTTTGACACCACCGCCAGCACGATGGCATCCAATAGAGCCGCACCCGTATTAAATATCATGCTCTTTTCCTTTCCTGCATTAAGTTCCGCATTTTCCCTCCTGCACACAGGGCCCTGGTTCTTTTTCCGGCCGGCCTGGTGGCCGATGCCTGAAGCCAGAGCCCGATACCCAATACCCGATACCCGATACCCGATACCCGATACCCGATTATGATACCGTGCACCCCGAAGGTTGTAACGCTTGGGGTTCCTCTTCTGCCCTCACGGCAAAAGCATTTTGTTTGTCCATACAATATTATATGCCGTATAATATTGCTTCTGAACATACTATACGACATATAATATGCATTGTCAATCCCCTTTTTGACCTTACTTTGCATTTCAGGACAAAGATTTTGCTGCTGCCTGGCCAGAAAGCACCGAATCACAGGAGGAACGCGCAGCTGAATCCGGGTTCCCTTTCTGAAAACAATGAAGAAAAAGGCAGAATTCGGGGTATAAAAGCGAGGATGTCGCTCAATCATCTAATTTGATGATTTTGCGACACCCTCTTCAAGGTTTCCGCTGCTCTGTCATCAGTCATAAAAGGTTCTTCCAAGGGGAATGGGGTCCGGATTTTTCCGTATCCAGGAAACAGTTAATTCACATAATTTCTCAGGACGCAATATTTTTTCCTCACGGATCAGTTCCCGTATGACACGCTTTGCCTCCCTGATCTCTTCTCTTAAAAGAGGATTGCCCTTACGTAAAAAATGAGGGATGTAATAGAGCTTGACCCTTGTGGGGAATTCCGCCCAATCCGTCACAAAACCGTCCAGAACCAGACTGCAGACCGAACCCGATACGCGGAGCAGTTCCCCCTGCACGGTCCCTGCCTTTTCTGTTAATGGCGGGGTAAGTATCCACAGATACAGTTCTTCAAACTGCTCCTGCCAGCTTCCCGGGGCTGCAATGATCTTCGCCTTCCCATCATAAAAACGCTTGGGAGGCGGCGCCGGAACGCCAAATATTTCCAACAGACACTGCAGGGCCTCTTCTGTTTCCGCCAGGCGTGCTTTATTAAAATCTGAACGGTAAAATGCGAAAAATTTCGTCAATTGCCTGACAGACTGACGCATGGTATCCGTAATGGGAACCCCCAAAGCAAGAAAGTATTCTGCAACGGGAAGAATCTGGCAGATATTGCTGTTATTGGCTCTGGCCATCATGTACTCCATCGGGATCTGGCCCCGTTTATTTGGGGCATAAATATCTCCGTTGTTTTCCACCAGCTTTTCCACAATCGAAAGATGTCCCCATTGCGCCGCATAATGGAGAGGCGTGTCCCCATCAGGCGTAACCGCATGGATGTCCGCACCGAGACGTATCAATAAATCCACCGTCTCAAGCTGATCTTCAAAGGCAAGATGGGATATAATATTATGCAGGGACGTTCTTCCCCATTGATCCACTGCATTGATGTTGGCTCCCTGCTCTACCAACCACCGCATCATTCTCTCTGACATTCTATGTGCATAGAATACGGCAGTCTGTCCATAACTGAGGGTCGCCTCCAGGCTGCAGGTTTGAAATACGCTTTTTAAACCAGCCATACCTCTGTAGCTTAGTATTGACAGAAAATTTTCCGGCAGTTTACTGGGATCATTCTGATTCCCTTTATTCCTTCTGCCTCTGTTCCATTTACCTCTGTTCATCCTAAATCCTTCCTCTCCATATTCCCGGCAGATTCCCGCAATCCTCCGGCAAATTCCCCGTTAAAAGTCCGGGACACTGCTCTTACACTGTTCCGGCCTCATTCGTTATCTCAAAGGCATCCCCATTGTCAGTCTCCGATGCTGTATCGGCAGCTGCTTGCAGAAAGCATCCGCTTCCCGAGTTTCTTCAGATATCTTGGCATATCAATTACTTCACTGATTATGCGGAAACGGTGGTGGTTTTTTCTGTCTCTCCGGCTGTCTGCAGTTCCAAGGCCTGCTGCCGCAGGCTGTTTTTGCGCACCACCACGCAGGAGAGCATCAAGATTCCCCCACAGACCTGCCAGGGAATCCACCGGGCATAAAGCATATACAGAGAACTCAGAGCCAACAGGCTGTAAGTGATCCGCGTCCTCCGGGTGTGAGGCCGGATCCGCACCACCAGTGAAAAGAACAGATAGATACTGCACAGCGCGAAAACAGGTTCCGTGTGAATGGGCATCAGGCCGATCAATACCCCAAAAGATACTGCGATGGCTTTTCCCCCTCTGCCCCTGTGAAACAGAGAATAGGCATGGCCCAGTACGGGCCCCGCCATGATCAGGGGAAACAGGCAGCCACTCTCCAGGCCCAGCCGCAGCGCCATATGCATGGGAAGAACCCCTTTGAAAATATCTCCCAACAGGCACAGGATTCCCACCGGGATGCCCGCATGCTGCATGGCATTGGCCGTCCCGGGATTGTGGTCGTCACTGAGCGCCACAACATCCACTTTTTTGATCCATTTGGGAAGATATCTGCTAAACAAAACACTACCGCACAGGATTCCCACTATAACCATTACAATTTGATGCCCTATCATAATTTCCTCTTTCCGCATATCCGGGTCTTTGGTGGTTAACGCCGCCGAAGCCCCGCCTCCTCTTCCTCCCCGCCCTGCCGCAGGATAAAATCGCAGATATCCCTTGCGGCATTCCCGTTGATCACCTGATGCTGCCTCTCGATCATCTGTCTGCAGGCCTTCGGCTGCGACAGCAGTTCCATGGCCGCCTCCACAAGTTTCTCCTCGGAATCCGCACTGAGGGACATACCATGAGCATTATAAAATGCCTGGTTACAGTCCTCGCACCCCGGTATGGGCCTGGTGTGGGCCAGGGGAATCCCAGCCACCGCCGCTTCCGTGGAAGTAAGTCCGCCGGGCTTTGTAAACAGCAAATCCGCCGCCGCAAGATATTCCGCCGTCCTGTCCGTGTAATCCAGAACCCGCACCCGGGGATCCTCCCGATATGCCTCACGCAGCCTGGCCTTTAGTTTTTCGTTGGAACCTCCCAGAATATAGACATTGTCTCCTCCGTCCATCCCGGACACCAGCGCCCGCACCAGATTCTCGATCTTGCCGTACCCCATGCTGCCTGTCATTACCAGGATGCAATGCCCCTCCGGGTTCATACCCAGAGACTCTCTGGCCTCCTCTCGGGAGGGAAGACTGCGAAAGCGGTCCGACACCGGGATGCCTGTGGGAACCAGCTTCTCCGGGGCAATTCCCTTTTTCGCATATTCTTCCGTCAATTCCTCATGGGCTATAAAATAGTAGTCCGCCTCCGTCTCTTCCGTAAAGGGGATACAGGTGTAATCCGTGCCCACGAAATAAGTGCGGATATCGGGCCGACACCCGTGTTTGCGAAGCATGTACGTCAGCGCTTCCGCAGGGAAAAGATGAGGCATGACAATCGTGTCATAACCATTGTCAACTATATAGTGGTACAGCTTTTCCGCATAGAGCGCGTTGGCATAATACACAGGCGACTTCCGTCGGGAGGATGTAATGGCTCTCCCGGCCTTATACGCCCCTTTGAATACTTTTGTGGCCTTCACGGTGCTCCAGACATAAATCCGCTTCCCATAGCTGGCCGCCCTTTCCGAAGCGAATCCCAGCACATCTGCCATTTCACAGGGAATCCCTCTCTTTCGGAATTGTTCCAACACTGCCTTGCCTGCCGAATTATGTCCTTCTCCCGTACCTGTGGACAATATCAGTACTTTCATAAATACCTCCAGCTTACCTTGCATGCATAACATCAGCATTCCCCCACAAGGGAACAGCAATGCGCATGGGAAGGGGGAATCTCCATTTATGTATCTATAAAGTATCATGTTTCACCCGGAATTGCAAGATAAGAGCAATTATTCCTCCCACAATTTTACATAATCTAATTGACTGGTTCAGTTCTTATTTTTATTTCTGCAATTTTACATGCAAAAAGAGAGTTCGACACAAAAATTGAAATATTTGTCATATTTACGGCCTTCTGGGAAATTAATCCACCGTATCCACATAGTTATCCACATATACACTTCTGTCACCATCCATATTTTAGGCGTCAAAATTGCAAAAATTACATGTCATATTGCTTGCATACTATTTATCCAAACATCCATTTGGTTTACATAATTTTTTAAGAAGAGAAGAGTCAAGCCCCCAAAAAAAGAACCCTGCAAATGCAGAGTCTTTTTTTGCTATTGCCATATGTTATGATTTGCATCTACAACCACGAATCCCAGAATCGTTCCACCCGCCTGGAAATGCTGGAATAGCTTACCCGCTCAAAATTGGCCCATTCCCTTGGAAACATACGAAGATAGGCATATTGTAAGAAGCGCTCATCCAGCAGGGCTACAACGCCTATATCCGCCTCTGTGCGAATCACCCGCCCGGCTGCCTGCAGCACCTTGTTCAGCCCCGGATAACGGTAAGCATAATCGAAACCGTTCTGACCGCTGTCATTAAAATACTTCTTTAACAATTCCCTCTCATAGCACACCTGGGGAATACCGGTTCCCACAATGATAGCCCCGATCAGGCTGTCCTCTTTCAAATCTATGCCTTCGCTGAAAATACCGCCCAGGACACAGAAAGCAATCAGCGTCTTTTCTTCCTCGATCTCAATATCCATACAGATGGACGCGTCCAGGTCGCAATCCTCATTGCCCTCAAATCTGGCCAGAAAAGCCTCCCGGTCTCCCTCGCTCATATATTCAGACTGTATAAGGCATTCCTTATTATCATCCGAGAAATGCTCCAGATACCGCCCATATATCTCCCGCATAAAGGCATAGGAAGGGCAAAACACCATGTAGTTTCCATGCCGGTTTTTCACAATCTCGTCTATATACCCGGCTATCCTGAGAAATTCCTCCTCGGAACGCCTGGTATACTTGCTGGTTACATCCTCCGCGATCAGCAGCGCCCGCTTTTCGGGATTGAACACTGAGTTGGCATAGACCTCGTAATCGGATTCTTCTCCTCCCAGCAATGCCTTATAGTACTGAATGGGCAGAAAAGTAGCCGAAAATAGAATGGTGCTTCTGCCCCGTTTCATGCATTCCCGCAGATTGTTGGAGGGATCCACACAGAAAAGTTTGAGCAGGAAAGTGCCGTCTTCACACAACTGCGTATATTTCACATATTTTTCGTCCAGCAACTCGTAGATTTCCAGAAAATGCACCAGGTTGAAGTAGAATTCCAGTACTTCCTCCCGCTGGGGCAGGGCCTCCTGCTCCTGTTCCTCCAGATAGGACTCGATGGTGCCCTGGAGATGCAAAAGCAGAGAAGTAAGAGTATCAATCTGTTCCACCACCTGACACTCTTCACATGCCCGTTTCAGCGCCAGCATTTCTTTGTTGCAGTTCTCCAATTGACGGATCATCCGGGCGGCAAATCCCCTGGATACCAGCACACTCTTTCCGGCGCCCTGCCGCCACGCTGTATCCACGGCCTCCGTCATATCTGCGCTCTCCTTTTCCGAAAGAAGGATATCTGATTCTCCGGATTCCCGGTTCTGCTTTCCGGCGCCTTTTTTCCGGCCCTCCGCCATCTGCAGTTTTTGCAGGCTGTTTTTCAGCGCCAGTATATCCTCTTTGACAATGACGGCACTGTACATTTCCCGCCCCCGCTCCAGCAGATTGTGAGCTTCGTCAATCAAAAACAGGTAATTTCCCCTGACGCCTTCCCCAAAAAAGCGCTTCAGGTACACATGGGGATCAAACAGATAATTGTAATCACAGATAATGCCGTCTGCAAACAGACTCATGTCCAGACACATTTCGAAGGGGCAGACCTGGTGCTCCTCTGCATATTTCTCCACATTCTCCCGGCTGAAACTCTCTTCGTGAGTCAGCAGATCATAGATGGCCTCGTTGATTCGGTCGTAATGCCCCCTGGCATAAGGGCAATATTCCGGATTACACTCTGTCTCCTCCATAAAACAGGTTTTTTCCTTAGCGGTTAAAATCACACTCTTAAAACTTAATCCCTTCTCCCGCAGCAGAGCGAAAGTATTCTCAGCCACCGTCCTGGTGATGGTCTTAGCTGTCAGATAAAACAATTTCTGCCCCATCCCCCGCTCCATGGCCTTCAACGCCGGAAACACTGCGGATATGGTTTTACCCACGCCGGTAGGGGCTTCCAAAAACAGCTTTTTCTCATGGTAAATGGTCTGGTACACATAAGTTACCAATTCCTTCTGCCCCTCCCTGTAAGGGAAGGGAAACGCCATCTGCCTTATGGCGGCGTCTCTGCTCTTCTTCCACCTGAATTGGTAATCCGCCCATTTCAAATAAGAACGGATCAGCTCTCCAAACCACTCCTGAATCTCCCGGGCGGTAAAGCTATAGCGGAAATAGCGGATCTCCTCGGTCTCCATATGACAATAAGTCATCTGCACATGGATTTCCGCCAGTTCCCTGTCCCGGAGCGTATGCAGGAGCATGGCCGCATAGACCTTGGCCTGGGCCAGATGTACCGGCACGGGGCCTTTCATATAGGCCAGTTCCCGGTAAGTCCCCTTGATCTCATCCACAGTCACGCCCTGCGGCTGATCTATAATGCCGTCGGCCCGGCCCTCCAGCACCAGGCGGTAGTCCTCCGTCGGATGCATGTATCGCAGCGCCACTTCAGCCTGGTACTCACTGCCCATCCGTCGCTGAATCATGCGGTGAATACGCCCCCCCTCCTGCATGGCCTGATCCGGGGACGCATGATGCCTGTTATCTATATCTCCGCTGCGCATGATAAACTCCACCAGTTCTCTGACAGAGATTCGGATTTCCTCTGTGATCTCCTCCTGTTTCTCCGCTGCGGTCTCTTCCCTGCCCGCATGATCCTTGCCGGATGTCATATCTCTCCCTCGCCGCTGCCGGAAGGAATTGCTGCCTCCCAAAAATGTTTCATTCTTTTCTTCCTCCGATCTCCTCTTCCCTATTGCCAAAGCCGCCAGTCCATATCCTCGGGCATCTCTTTGTTTTACTCTCCTGCAAGTATATCTACATCCGTCAAACCCTGCCCTACTCTATTTTCGCAGAAGCAGACCAGCCCCTTTCCCTTATCATTCATTATAATTTATTTTATCAGGGAACACAATTCCGAAACGGCAGAAAATGCGCAGAGCAACAGAAAAGGGACCATCACATCAAAGCAACAGTCCCTTCGCTCTTAAATCCATAAATTCTCAGACTTCCCGGGCCTGTCAGCAGGCCACTGCCAGATCGCCCAGCAACTCCTCCAGTTCCTGGTTATATCCCTCATAGGACACCGCCAGCGACTTGGAAAAATCCAATCCGTACACTCCAAGGAATGATTTGGCATCCACTATATATCTGTTATAATAGATGTCAATATCGAAATCACATTTGGACGTCACACTGACAAATTTCTGAACCTGATCCTGTGTAAGTTTGATCTGCCTTACCATATTGCATCCTCCTTTTCTCGATCATACCACGCCGCAGGACGTGGGACGGAAACCGTTTTCATGTTGGATATACAATACTATATGCAAAGTCAAATGTAAATTGTCGATTTTAACAATTTTAGGGACCGTTGGCAAATTCTATTGTGTATTTTTGGAAACGCTTGGGCATCATCTGGTTCTGTAGTCCTATATTGCGCCGCTCCCGGATGGCAATCTTATGACAAAAGTACCGGAAGAGTTCCTCATATGCCATTTCACAGGCGGAATAACCCGCCTGTCCAAGGGCCTGAATCAGCGCCTGGCTGTCCGTGAGATACCACTCTCCCCCTGCAGGATGAACACCAAGCAGTCCCCTGCCAATATCTCTTATGGCAAAATCTTCCTGGGGAAAGCGGTCCGCGAAATGCACCATCACATATGGCAGCACATGGCTCTTGGGGTTATTCTCCCCATACAGGATTCCCCGGTCCAGTTCCCGGAAGCGCAAAAACTGTAATAACCGGGTGCATTCCCTGCTGGCCTGTTTGGCCAGCCGAAAGGTCTGAAGCACATGGGAATTTGTCTGATGGTCCAGCAGATGCCCGGGCAGCGGTGCGGCCTGAAGTCCATATACCACCGTCCGATACACGGCCTGGGCCTTTTCCGGATCCGGCGTGGCCAGTGCCAGGCACAGGGACTCGTAATCCTCCTGTCCAAAGCGCCTGCGCAAGGTCCGCAGTACCTTCTCCGCCCGTTGGATATCCGTTTCCACCGGAATATATTCCCCAAAGAGCATCAGTTCCCGATCCACCCTGATCCAGGTATCCTCATGCTGCGCATGATCCTCATAAGCCCGGTATATGGCTGTACAGACCCCCTCCAGGCTGTCCTCACATTGATAGACACGCATATTATCCTCTTTCCTTATGCTATATGCCATGATTCGGCAATCTGTCGGGGCATACTTATATCTGCCCCGTCACTGCCCTGTAAACATCCCCGGGATCCGGCTGCAGGCTGTACTGCCCATCGTCAAAAAGGCTCATCTGACGGTAACTCATACCGTCGCTGCCAAACTGCACCCTATCCTTTTCGCTGGTCAGGTTCCGCACGATATAGTCCTCTTCCAGCCTGGTGGGATACATCATCCGGCCACCGCAGGTAATAAAGTAGAGCGCCCTTTTCATTACCACCCCAATCCGCTTCAAATCCTCAAAACGCAGTCTGGCACTGCGGCGGGCTGCCACGATGCGCTGCGCGCTGCGCACGCCGATCCCCGGAACCCGCAGCAACCGCTCGTAGGGCGCCCGGTTGACCTCCACGGGAAACTGCTCCAGATGCCGCACCGCCCAATCCTCCTTGGGATCCAGAAGAATGTTGAAAAAGGGCCTTTTCTCGTCCAGCAGTTCCCGGGCCTGGAAGCCATAGAAACGCAGCAGCCAGTCCGCCTGGTACAGACGATGCTCTCTCTTCAGAGGCGGTCCCCCGGGCAGTGCAGGCAAAGCCTTGTCCTCATTGACCTTCACAAAGGCGGAATAGAACACCCGTTTTAAGTCAAAACGCTGGTACAGGCTTTCCGCCACATGCAGAATCTGATAGTCACTCTCCCCCGTGGCCCCGATGATCATCTGGGTGGACTGCCCTCCCGCCACGAATTTCGGGGCATGGTGATACACCGTGAGATCGTACTGATTGGCCCGGATCCCATTCTGGATCTGGCGCATGGGAGCCAGAATGTTCCGCCGGTGCTTGTTGGGCGCCAGTTCCCGCAAGCCTTCCGCCGTGGGCAGTTCCAGGTTTACACTCATGCGGTCCGCTAGGAATCCCGTCATCTGGATCAGTTCGGGGGGAGCGCCGGGAATGGCCTTCACGTGCACATAGCCGTTGAACCGATACTTGTTCCGCAGCAGATACAGGGTGCGGTAGAGCAGTTCCATGGTCCGCAGGGGACTCTCGAAGATGCCGGAGCTCAAAAACAATCCTTCTATATAATTGCGCCGGTAGAATTCTATCGTCAGCCTGCAGATCTCATCCGGCGTAAAAGTGGCCCGGGGCACATCATTGGATTTCCTGTTGACGCAATATTTGCAGTCATAGATACACTCGTTGGTCATCAGAATCTTCAGCAGAGAGATACATCTGCCATCACTGGAAAAACTGTGGCAGATCCCGGCCTTGACACAATTGCCCAGATCCCGGCCATTGCCCCTGCGATCCACTCCGCTGCTGGTACAGGCCACGTCATATTTAGCGCTGTCTGTCAGTATCCCCAGTTTTTCCATAAGCCCCATGGAATTGCCGTCTATCACCGCCCCCGGCGCACGGATCGGCCCGCTCTCTTCCCCATTACCCAACACCGGCATATGCAATTTATCCCCTGTAACTTCCAACATCTCCATAAGGCTTGTTCTCCCCTCCCGCAAGGAACGTATGTTTGGTATTAATATAGCACATATGTTCTGGTATTGCAAGAGAGAAATATGCCACAAAATAAAAAATTCCAAGGGGCTGCCGCATAATAGCCACTATTTACAAAATATGGTATGAAACCACAAAAGTTTCATCCAAATATTGTAAATAAGCAGCATTTTGCAGCAGCCCCCTGGCTGTAAAATCACAGGATATGAAGTTACTTTTTCTTAAGCACCAGATGCTGGGGCAGGCCGTTTACCATAAACGGCTGATAATCCCCCTGAATCAGAGGCTCGATATAATTGATGAACTCCTCGGTCACATAGTTGCCTTCCCGGTTCATCCAGGAACGGGGCACCAGCTTCTCATTGTTGGCAATGCGGTGTACGTCATAGATGCCGGCGGCGCTCATATAGGGATCGTCCGCCACACGGTCGATCACCACCATCTTGCCCGTATCTCCTTCGTCCGCCGCCTTTACGGCTGCGCCGCCCACCATAAACGCCTCGTCCACATCCACCCGGGAAGCCATATGGGAAGCGCTTCTCTGCAGGGTGGAATACTCAATGCTGCGGGTCTTGCAGCCGATTTCCGCCCCCAGATACCCTGCCAGGTAAGCGGCAGTACCCTGGAGCTGCTTATGGCCGAATGCATCCACATATCCCGCACCGCCTGACAGTTCGCACACATACCTGCCGTCAGCCAGCTTGATCCCCTCGGATACGGCAATCACCACGGATTTCTTTTTCCGAAGCAGTTCCTCTGTGGTCTTGCGGAACTTATCAATGTCAAATACCACCTCCGGCAGATAGATCAGATCGGGACCTTCGCACTCCTCCGTCCTGGCAAGGGCGGTGGCACCTGTGAGCCATCCTGCGTTACGTCCCATGATCTCCAGAATGGTAATGGTGGACCGGTCGTTATAGGTCAGCCCCAGAGCATCCCGGATAATCTCCTTGGTGGAGGCGGCAATATATTTGGCGGCGCTTCCAAAGCCCGGCGTATGATCCGTCAGCGCCAGATCATTGTCAATGGTCTTCGGCAGGGTGATCACGTTTAAGCCCTCTTCACGCAGAAGGTTTGCCGTCTTATGGGTACCATTTCCACCTAATACTACCAGACAGTCCAAACGGAGCTTATAAAAGTTCTGCTTCATAGCATCTACCTTATCCAGCCCGTTTTCATCCGGATCTTTAATAGTCTTAAAAGGAGTGCGGGAACTTCCAAGAATAGTACCGCCTTTGGTAAGGATACCGGAAAAATCCCTGCCGGTCAGCATCCTGAAATTTCCGTAGATCAATCCTTTATAGCCTTCTAAAAAACCGTAGATCTCAACATCCTCTTTGCTGTTCGCAAGGCACTTAACCACGCCTCTCATTGCTGCATTTAATGCCTGGCAATCGCCGCCGCTTGTCAATAAACCTATTCTCTTCACTTTACCTTCCTCCTTGTTCCTAATATAAATGTACTTTTTATTATAACTAATTTAAAGTTTGTCTACAACTGTTTTTGTTCAAAAGTTCAACCCAACAGGGGATTGACTTGCACCCTTCGAAACAGTATAATGGAGAAGGTCATACGGAGTCGTATCGAAGCGGTCATAACGGGGCGCACTCGAAATGCGTTTGCCCTCCGGGGCACGAGGGTTCGAATCCCTCCGACTCCGCTCCTGAAAGCCTGGGCATTTTGCGCCAAGGCTTCTTTTATTCCCACAAACAGTAAGACAGGCGAAAGGAGACAGGCCATGCTTTACCATTACACCGGATTTGCCGCATTTGACGGAATCATACGCTGCGGCGAACTGCGTCTTAATAATATCCTTAACATGAATGATGCCGCTGAAATGAGGCTGTTTATGAACGGCATACAAAAAGCAGTCCTTGAAAAGCTGAAAAAGGACGGCGATACCGATAAGATCCGGGGGATGCAGGAATTTTTCCATAAGGAAATGGCCAAAGAATTTCTCTACTCTGCTTACGCCGCATGTTTTTCCAAATACCGGGATGACGCTGCACAATGGGAACGGTACGGCCGTTTAGGCCAGGGGGTCTGCATTGCGTTTCGTGAAAACCTGATGCTGAAAATGGTAGGCGGCATGGTCTCCCTTCAGGAGGTTTATTATCAGGAAGATATGCACGGCCATCCCTTAGTATTTGAATTTTACCGGACCGTCAATGAAAATCAGTCATTTTCCGGCTCCTTGACTAAGCTTCAGGAGCTTATGAGTGACGCCTGGATACAATCGGCTGCCTTCAAACATCCTTCCTTTGCCAGTGAGCGGGAATTTCGGCTTGTGGTCTCGCCCTTTATCTCAAACGAGTTCCCCGTACAGCCCAAATATCATGTGACCCCCGGCAGAATCAAGAAATACTACCCCCTTGACTTAAATCGGATGTGCAGCAGACTGGATATGCATATTTCCGATCTGATCGGCGAGATCATCATCGGTCCTACTTCTTCCCAGTCCCTGCCGATCCTGCAGGACTACCTTGACGACTGCGGCTTACATGTCCTTAAGGATAAGATCACCATGTCCAGCTGCCCTCTGCGCAGGCCTTCCAGCTAAAGGCAGCCCCAGACAACGGCCAGATGAAAACACCCCGGATACCAGATTTTTCTGATACCGGGGCGTTTTTGTTTGTTGTGACTAAATTCCCAAGCTCTGTTAGTTTGCAGCCTTTACCGATGTGATATGAGGATTCACGCCCTCATACCAGTAAAGGAAACCTTCCATGTCGATCTTATCACCAATGTTTAACGCTTTCACTGCCGCATATACATCCGTGGTATTGTCGCACAGATAAGACTCAACGGTAAAGTTATATGTATTTCCGTCAAGGGAAACATTAAAGTATAAGTCGTCGCCGTCCTGGCCTGAGCCGTCCCAATTATAAAGGAACGCAACGTCATTTCCGTTTTCATCCTGACCTGCTGCCTCAACTGTCATGCCCTTAAATGCAACGAATTTGTTCTGATGATCGATCAGCTCGTCCTTACCCAAAAGGGAAGTCACGTCCTCTGCCGGCGCAATATAATTTCCCTCCATGATCTCGAAAGTTGCGTCCATGATCTCCACTTCGCCGGACCATTCCCCCTTAAAGCCTGTAACCTTAATCTTGGTTCCCGGGGTCAGCTTTGCATAATCTTCCTCGGAACATGCCATATTGTATACAAAATATGCGCCATCCTTATCCTGAGTATAAACAGTAGCTTTATCCTCCCACCAGGACTGTTTTGCCTGTACGTAAGTCTCAACTACAACCTCCGTATCCAGCTCCGCCGCCGCATACTCCGCATAGGTCATAACGCCTTCGGATTTCACATCCCCGTCGGCAGTAGCGCCGTCCTTTTGGGAACCGCATCCCACACAGGCAAGTACCAGCATAACAGCAAGTAACATTGACATCAGTTTTTTCATTTTTTTCTCCTCTTTCTGATCTTTTGAATCCTGCTTCCATGAAGCGTTTTCGTGATTGATATCGAGATAATTATACATGATATCGACAGGAAATCAATAGCCTTGTTTCTTTTTTATCAAACGGAAAGCCACATAAAGAAGAATCATCCCCCAAGCTGCCCCTAAGGCAGAAAGCAATATCACCGACGTTGCAGGCAGCGGACCTAAATCCTCCTTGCCAAAAGCAAGTCCGCCCGCACCCCTGATCTGGTCTAAGCGGTATAGAGATATCATATCATCGTAAAGCTTTTCCACAAATTCATCATCGAACCGCTGCCCCCTCCGGACAGATTTGGCTGTATGTTCTATCAATTGCCCGGATGCATCCCGCAAGGATGTGGAACCACTGAACACCGGCGTAACAAAGGTATGGTCAACATGGTCCAGCAAAAGCCTGGCCGCTTTGATTTTGACATCATAATAAAGCTCATCATCCTCCCCACACCTTGCCAGATAATCCTGATACTCGTCCGTATCCCGGGCCTTTAACGTAACGGGCACATAGCCTTCCGTTTCCGAATAGGCGATCTGCACCTGATCTGTCAGCAGATACTGGGTAAACAGCCAGGAAGCCAGTACTTCACCGGAATCTTCTTTATTAAAGATACAGACCGAAGGCCCCTGGGAAATCATTTTCGGGTTTTCCGGTTCAAACTGCGGGATTGCCATTACTTCCGTCTCAAAAGAAACCAGTTTGTCTTCACTGATATCTGTCAATGGCGCATTGGTTCCCATCCAGGTAGCGCCGGCTGTAGAATCAATGGCAAAAATGCACTGGCCCGCATTCAGGAAATTGGCCGGATAACTGGAAATCTTAAAAGTGGAAAAGGCGCCGCTTTTGACATGAGGCGCTATAGTGGACAAAATTTCTTTCGTGGTATCGTTAAACAAAAGGACTTCCCCTTCCTTGGTGGAATACCCCGCATCCTTTTGCTTTAACATCTGGATCATCATATTATCCGTGGATTTATAGATAAACGGAATCAGCACCTTCTGTCCATTTACCAGATAATTCCCCTCCTCGTCCTTTGCCATGGCCGCCTCGGAAACCTCCCACACAAAATCCCATGTAAGCTTTTCCGGCAGAGTATATCCTAACGCTTCCACAAAAGTCTTATTCACATAGCAGGCTTCCGTGGAACGCATAAAAGGCACCGCATAGTAATGTCCGCCAAAGGTACATTCCTCTAAAAACTTAGGAACGATCTCCTCTTTTTCCGGCCCTTCAAACCGCACCTCGCTGCCGCCAAGGCCAAACTTTCCATCCTCAAATAATTCCTCCAAAGGCACTACCTGATTTGCCCCTGTTAAATAAGTAGCAATATGGTCCGGATAGGTAATGCACACATTCGGGGTTGTTCCCGTGGCAATATTGGTGATCACATCGTTATAGATCTTTCCGTAATCCGTAT
>OFHB01000738.1_pt1 | contig 20500 bp, 14 predicted proteins | sample 1521881 | NCBI WGS metagenome assembly OFHB01 (sample SAMEA3504090, study PRJEB24116) | mouse gut metagenome | biome: mouse gut; feature: mouse-associated habitat; material: faeces | place: Denmark | collected 2011
CGCAGGATGACCTTAAGTTCATACATCTTGCCGGAACCAACGGCAAAGGCTCTGTACTTGCATACACCTCCACAATATTAAGCAAAGCAGGCTACAGGGTAGGACGATATCTCTCGCCGACAGTGATTTCCTATCTGGAACGGATTCAGGTAGACGCTCAATGGATACCAGAAGACACATTTGCCAGACTGACTACATTAGTCCAGAAAGCTATTGCCCGTATGGAGGCAGCCGGTGAGACGAGCCCGACTGTATTCGAGATGGAGACTGCAATAGCTTTTTTATATTTTAAAGAACAAAGCTGTGACCTTGTTGTGCTGGAGTGCGGCCTTGGCGGCGCCACAGACGCCACCAATATTATTACAAACACCCTCATTTCCGTGTTCACCTCCATCAGTCGGGATCACCTGGGGATTCTCGGAAACTCTCTGGAAAAAATTGCCGCCGTAAAATCGGGTATCATCAAGCCAGCAACCAGAGGTGACGCAGATATTGAGAAAACAGGCAGAAGCACAGAGCTGTCCTTTTGTAACTGCCGATGAAAACCAGGTAAGACTCATTGAAGATGGCTGTCAGGGACAAGTTCTTTCTTATAAAGAGATGACAGATGTTTTCTGTCCCCTTGCCGGGCGGCATCAGACGGGGAATGTGGTTACGGCGCTGGAAACCGTTTTTACACTTCGGACGCTGGGTTATCACATCACCAGTGATGCAATCCGAGAGGGCCTAAGAGAAACCGTCTGGCCCGGCCGCTTCACCTGTCTTAGAGAAAAACCCTTCTTCTTCATAGACGGGGCCCACAATGAAGATGCTGTAAAGAGGCTTCGGGAGTCTCTGGAAATCTATTTTCCAAATAAACATTTTATCTATATCATGGGAGTTTTTCGGGATAAGGAGTATGAGAAAATCGCTGAAATCATGGCTCCTCTGGCAAAATCAGTCCATACCGTGAATCTTCCAGATACAGACCGCACGCTTCCGGCTGCCAAGCTTGCTAAGGTAATGGAACGACATTGCCCAAAGGGTATTCCCATTCAAGCTGAAGAGACGGTAGAAATTGGGGTAAAGAAGGCCCTGATAAACGCCAGAAAGGAGGATGTAATCCTTGCTTTTGGCTCCCTCTCTTATCTTGGCCAGGTAATGACGAGCTTTAAACGAATCTCTACATGAGATATCATTAATTATTGTCAGTTCAAAAATATGATTAAAAGGATAGAAAATTATGATAGATCAAAACAAAATCCGACAGGGAATCTGTCTTTTATTGGAAGGAATCGGCGAAGACATAACCCGCGAAGGGCTTATTGACACGCCGGACCGTATCGCTAGAATGTATACTGAGCTCTTTTCCGGTATGGAGGAGGATGCGGGCGAACACTTGAGCCGAACCTTCCATGTAGACAACAGTGAGATGGTGCTTGAGAAGGATATCGCCTTCCATTCCGTCTGCGAACATCATATGCTGCCCTTCTTCGGGAAAGTGCATATTGCCTACATCCCTAATGGTAAGGTGGTGGGCTTAAGCAAACTTGCACGAACAGTGGAAGTGTTTGCAAGGCGGCTGCAGCTCCAGGAGCAGTTGACCGGACAAATCGCTGATGCGCTCATGGGGCATATGAAGCCCCAAGGCGTATTGGTAATGGTTAAGGCAGAGCATATGTGCATGACCATGCGCGGGATTAAAAAGCCTGGGAGTCAGACCGTAACGCTGGCGCGGCGGGGTGTTTTTGAGACTGACCCTTTGCTTGAGGAGCGTTTTTTCCGATTACTGAAACAAAATTAACAGTACACTATTTGAAGGATGGAATCATCTTATGGCAAAATTACCTGATAATAAATAATGAATAGAATTTTTAATATGACAATAAACATTACGTCCTGTCATAATCGCTTTAACAATTGTTGCAAAGTTATCATCAGTTAGAATCATATCTGCTGCATCTTTTGAAACATCTGTACCATTTTTTCCCATAGCAATTCCAATATCACTTTGTTTTAAAGCAGGGGCATCATTGACTCCATCACCAGTCATAGCAACAATAGCATTTTGATTTTGCCATGCTTTAACAACACGAATTTTATCTTCTGGTGAAACACGAGCATAGACAGAAATTTGAGAAATTTTTTGACTTAGTTCCTCATCACTCATTTTTGATAATTCGTTTCCTAAAATAGCATAATCATTTTCTTGCATAATACCAAGTTCTTTAGCAATAGCACTGGCTGTAACAATATGATCACCTGTAATCATAACTGGTTTGATTCCTGCTTGTAAACAAGTTGCAACAGCAATTTTGGCTTCTTTACGAGGAGGATCTATCATTCCAACAAGACCTAATAATGTTAAATGATTTTCTAAATTATCAGAATTTAGATGAGTAGGAATTTCTTGGATTTTCTTATATGCAACAGCAATAACACGTAATGCTTGTTGACTTAGTTTTTCTGTCATTTGAATTGTTTCATCAATATTTCCGTACGACATATACAAAAGCAGATGCCATTCCGAATTGGGCAGGCCGGTACAGTACAGATTGTACCGCTCCCCGGCGACCTGTACTTCACTCGTATAATCCCGCTTATGATCCATCGCATCCGTCAATTCCGCGGCATACTGTTTGGGATCCTTTCCGGAAATCCGTTCATACAGGCTGTCTACCCGCTCAAAATAATTGACGCTTTCTTTCATATGGTTACTGTGCAAAATAAAGCTTCCGTTTCGGCGGATAATGGAGTAATCCACAACAGAAGCATCCACATTCAAAGCCAGTGTGTCGCTCAGATAGCTGACAGGCCGGCCAGCCACCAGAGCGATACAGTTTGTGCCGTCCTCAAAAGCATAAGAAACCGGAATGCCCATCATAACAACCGGAGCGCCTTCTTCGTCCCATCCGGCGCTTACTTTTTCCTCCCCTTTTAAAAGAGAGTGTAAAAATGCCTCCGGAAGCCCTGACTGCATACGCGAACCGTAAACCATGTCAAACTCGCCGTCGGCCATATAAAAAGCCAGGTACTCAAAACCGCGCGAACGTGCAATACGCGTCAAAGACTCCCGCATTTTTGTCCCTCCGTCCGCGCTTTCCGGCTGGACAGAATCTGCCAGAGACTGCACCTGCTCCAGCTGCAGTTCAATTGTAGTCCCGAAATGATTTGCCATCTGCTCGCTCATTCCAGACATATATATAATGCCAAGATCCGTAATGGCCTTTGCTCCCATAGTATGGTTCCAGATACTTTGGACCGAAAAAATAATAACGCAGAAAACCGAAGTAATTGCCAGGCTGACCGTCAAAAAATGCGTTGTTCTGTTTCTCATAATAATCCCCCCAATACTGCGTTGCATTATAGCATACACAGCTGGAAAACACAAGAAAAATAAGGCGGCGCAACATGTGCGCCGCCCATTTTATGTGTTTGGAAAAATCTTATTTTTTCTTGTAAACAGCATTTTTCGAAATACCTGCCGCCTTCATCCGGCTTTTAAGTTTTTTTAGCTGCGCCGCAGGCATTTTTTTAGGTATCATTACTTTGCTCTTCGCTGCAGTTCCCTTGAAAGCTTTGCTATTGATTTTCGGGGCTTTTGTTCCCTTAAACGTAATATTTTTCAGCTTAGAACATCCGCTAAACGCCTGCGTACCAATCTTGCTGATATTTTTCCCGATTGTAATTCCTGTTATTTTTGTATTTTTCTGAAATGCTTTCCTATCGATTTCGGTTACTTTAAATGTATATCCGTCTTTTTTCACAGCATCGGGCACCGTAAGCTTTGATTTCTTCTTTCCGACTGTTTTTACCAGGGAAACGGTTCCGTTTGCGGCATCGGATTTTCTGACTTTAAAACGGAATCCTGCCGCCTCAAACGTCGTTCCTGCCGACGGGACTGCTGTCGTGTTTGGCTGCGGATTCGGATCCTGGCCGACAGGCGGCATCGGTATTGACTTTAACTGATCCTGCGCCCTTTTTAAAGCGCTTAAGGCCTGCTCTACCTCTTCCGGAGTAACGTCCGCCCTGCCCAAAACGCCCTGTGCCTCCGCAAGCGCCGCGCGGTATACCGCTATGCTCTCCGCCGTAAAACCGGACAGATCTTTTTGTGCCGCCTCGTTTACTGCCGTTTCAAGCAAAAGCCTGTTAGAAGCCGCAAATTTTGCCGTATAAGCCGCATCCGTTTTGATACCAGAAACCATATACGACGCATCCGGCGAACACTGAACGCCTTCTGCATCATACCAGCCCAAGAACGCGTATCCGGCCGCTGCCTGCGCCGTCAGGACAACCGATCCCTCACTCGCCGGTATAAAGCCGTTCGAAGACGAAAAGCTGCCTGCGCTTGCCGAAAGTACGCCGCCCGCTTTTGGAAAGGCGCTGTAACGGATAACAGGAACCTCTTTTTGTTCCTGCAACGGAGAAATCAGTTTTGCATCTGCAAAATCCACATGATCGCTCCAGTCATGTTCGAACTCTTCTACAACTAATTTCAGTTCCCGGACGCCTGTAATATCAACGGTGATAAGTTCCATCGGCGTTGCGGCTGTGATGGTACCCGTCTGTTTTAAGAGATTCCCGTCGCCATAAACGCAAACTTTAACATCCGGCTCATCCGGCTTGGTAATTTCCTGATCGATTCCCACATAAGAAGAAAATGTCGTATAGCCAAGCCCTTCGATATCATACACCAACGTACAGGGCGCATGGACTCCCAGCCCTTTTTCAAAAACACGGTCTGCGCCGTCTTCGGACAGAAGGGTAATCGGATTCCTGTCCGTACTCTTGTCTTTTACCGCCGTCTGCCCGTTGCTGCCGGAAGACTGCGCTTCATCCCAGTCAATATCCGACAGATATGTGGTGCTGATCCCATCCAGCGCAAAACGGTATACCTTTTCCTTTGCCCCGTTTGGAGAAGTGACGCAAACGTCCAATTTATTGATGCCGGCATGGATGCGAAGCTGCGCATTCAGGCTGCCCTTGCCTACGCCGACGCTTTTTCCGTCTAAAACGGCTTCTATCCGCGCGTCTGCCTGTTCTGCTTTCAGCTGAATGGAACCCGTCTCTTTTCCGGCTGATCCGGTATAGGAAGCGCCGTCGCTGTTAAACGGCTGATCGAGCAAAATTCCCTCAGACAGTACGGCGCTCTCTAAGTAGGCATTGTCTTTTGCCGCGGTGGACGCCATTACCGTTACCGTAACCTCGTTTGACACAATTTTCTCTTCGCCAAAAGGCATATAGGCCAAAACCGTAACCGTTCCCGGCGTAAGCCCGGTTGCCGTCCCGTCGGCTTCAATTTTCAAAATACTCTCGTCGCTGCTTTCAAACCGGATATTCCTTACTGCCGGGAGTACGTTTGCATTGCCGTTTACGACAACGCCTTCCTCCGCTCCGACTGTTACGTCTCCTGTGCCCATGTTGCTTGTCTGGACGTTTAACTTTAAGCCGCCGTCATAATAATTGCCGTCTAACGTCACTCCTTTACAGCCGTTAAACGAATACAAATCAGACGACATCACTTTCCCGCTTCCTTCTGCCAAAAGTTTAATCTGCTTACCAGCGCGCAGCGTCTCCCCGGAAACGCTTAACGTCAGCTTCACGTCCGGATTATAACGGTAAATCTCATTGCCCGTAAAGCTTAAATTTTTGGTACATTTGGCGTTTAACACCTGACCGTTCTGCATAAAAAACGTATTGTTGCGGACTGCAATATTTTCATGAATGGGCTGTTCCGTAGAAACAGACGGATTGGTCGGCTCTATAAAAATAACCGCGGCTGACGCTGCCGGGCGTAAGAAGGTATTCCCCTCAATCGTCACGTCTTCCACCGGGCCGGACTCATACCAGCCCTGCGCATCATTTGAAATATATATAGACGCCATGCCCATACCGTCGAACAGGTTATCTTTAATTTCAACTTTTTTTCTGGTCGTAACCAAAATACCCCTGGTTGGAACCTGCTTAAATACGTTATTTTGTATTACTGCGCTTGGGGTATACGTTATATTTTCCACAACATGCGTATTCGGCTGTATTCCCGGCAGCGCCCTGTCCAGCGTAATTTCAATATCCGTCAGACTACCCGTTCCGCTCTGTTGCGTCCCGGCGTCCCCGGTCGGTCCTTTTACGCTCACTACCTCTGCAACGGAATCCGCTGCCCGGGTCATATTGCCCGCTGTCATAAACTCCACCTGATCCCCCGGGAAGAAATTCGGGAACCCGGCTGTTTCATGGTGCATATACCGTACCGTAAACGTTTTGTTATCAGCTGATTTGCTGATAACTTTCATAAATGTCCCGTGAATATTAATGGGATCGTCGTGCGGGTTGACAAACGTACAGTTTTCTACCCGGATCTCCCCTTTACAGCCGGACATCTGCACAAAATCCGCAAATCCTGCCGTACTCCTGCCGCTGCCTTCCGGCACGTCAAAATTGACGCCGTCCAACGTAATATCAGAAGAATTTTGCCCTACCACGCCAAATCCGTACAGGAAATGCGCGTTGACATCTTTGAGCGTAATCCCTTCGCTTTTCCAGAAAAACATAGCCGAATGATCCCTTGTCGTATTGCGCATCTGATAAGAACGGCCGGCTTTAACATTGTCCGGAACACTGCTGCTGTATGTAAATTTCAGCCTGTGATCGGAAATTTCCGTAATATTGGTAAGCCCGTTAAACAGCTTTGTTCCTTCACGCACCGTAAGCCCTGTATTTGCGTCGTAAATCTGATTTGCAATATTTGACAGCGCGTTGGTAGCCGTCCAGTAATGGTTCCCACTGTACGGGCTTATATCGCTTTTCCAGGTAACCGTCGTCCCGTTCACTTCATAATTGAAGCATTCCGGCACCAAGACCGTTGCAGAACGTTCGCTTTCCTGAACCGATTCCACCGTAACGTCAATAACCGACGGAACCTTAAAATCAAATGAGAGATTTTGGTATGTAACGTTTGTGCAGTCAATTGCGGCAAATGTCATCATTCTGCCGTGGAATAAGAACAAAGAACCGTTCCCGTCCAGTATAACATTTTTCATACCCTCAAATAAAAACCCGATGTTTTTCATATTATAATTCTGGTTTGCGCCTACGGTATTGGAAATATACAATTCCTTTTTATAGGCCTGATCCTCATAAATATCATACGTACCTTCCGGGAAACTTATCACAACCGGGACTTCGCCGTCGGCATTCATCTCTTTTGCGTCCGCAATCATCATCTGAATAGCCTCGGCCCAGTCATTTCCTTTGTCCGTATTGACATACCCCATATAATCCTCCGCCCGGATTACCTCTGCGTTTTCAAACTCATCTGAATCTGCCGCCTTCACCGAGCCCGCCGGAAAAACAGATACAGACAACATGCATATGATCAAAATAAACGCCGCCATTTTCTTTATTACCATAATCTATCTCCTTTATTCCATATTCAATCTGTTTCATTCCCGCCCACTCCGCCAACTGCTCTGCTACGCCGCTGCCCGCAGGAAGAGCGTTCCGTCATACTGCCCCCTTTCCCCATATTCTTATCGGTTTCAGGCCAATTCTTATTTTCGATATCCGGAAGGCGTACATCCATAAACGTTCCGGAAAGCCCTGGAAAAATAACTCATTTCCTGAAAACCGCACCGGCTTGCGGCAGAAGCAACCGAAATGTCCGTGTTCTTTAACAGTTCCGCCGCATACTGCAGCCGGTAATTTTTCAGATACGCGCCCGGCGTCGTCCCGATCGTCTGGCGGAAGCAGCGCATACATTCGCTTTCACTGATGCTCGCGCTTTGCGCAATCTGCCTGACCGTTATGGTTTCACCAAAAAACTGCTGGATAAACGAAAGCATCTGCTTCATGCGCTCATTCTGGCGGATGCTTTTTTCGGATAAACGTACTGTCTGCACGTCCTGACTGCGCCTTAAGACTGCCATACACTCTGAAAGCGCGCTGCGCACAGCAATCTCATAATCCGGTTCTTCATATGCACAGCTAAAAAAAGCCTTACGGATATAAGACAACAGTTCCTTCTGCCACAGAACCGCTCCGCTCAGAAAAAAGCCGGGAAGACAGCGATCCGACGTCAGCGGCAGGACGTACTTCTGCCAGAACACGCTGTCCATACTGCCTCCTACCAGACGGGGATGAAATACCACCGCATGCTGCTTCACACCGGAAGAATCGTTTTTTTCTGATTGTTCAAAAGCATGCAGGACGCCTGCGTTAATAAAACATCCTTCGCCTTTTTTCATCCGATATGCCTCGGATCCGATATGCGCGGTAACGCCTCCCTCTTCCGTAATACAAAATTCCAGTTCATCATGCCAGTGCCAGGGGACGGGAAGCGTTTTTTCGTTGTTTTCATAACAAGCCGCAGGAAATGCAAAGGAACCGTGCGCTTTCAATTCCCGCTTCTGCGGATCCGTCGGGCAAGTACATGGAGCTATCATATTTTTCTCCCTCTTATAAAAAATGGCTGTTTTGTACTATTATATGACGGAATAATTCTAAAAATCAAGCGATTTTGATGATATAATGCTACAGCATCACAACATCACCAATATTTAAAAACGACAGAGAGGAGAAACAAAAAATGAACCGTGAATTTTATAAAAAATTATTGTCTTTGGTGCTCCCGATTGCTTTTTCACAGTTTATGCTGTCTTTGGTAGGGGCGTCGGACGCCGTTATGCTTGGCATGATAAGCCAGGACGCCCTGTCCGCCGTTTCCCTTGCCGGGCAGGTAACGTTTGTCTTTAACCTGTTCCTGACGGCGTTGTGCGCAGGGGCAAGCATGATGGCGGCGCAGTATTGGGGAACAGGAGACCGTAGCGCCGTCGAAAAAATACTGGCGTTTGTACTGCGCGCCTCCCTTTTGGTTTCATGTGTATTTTTTGCCGGCTCATTTTTCTTACCGCAGACGCTGATGCGCTTTTTTACGCCGGAAGCGGCGCTGATTGCGGGCGGGTCGGTTTACCTTAAAGCGTCGTCCGTTTCTTATCTGTTTTGCGGCGTCTCCCAGATCTATCTTTGCATTATGAAAAACAGCGGCCACGCCGTAAAAAGCACTGTGATAAGTTCCTCCGCCGTCCTGTTAAATATCTTATTAAATGCGCTTTTTATTTTCGGGCTTGGCGACATAAAACCTATGGGCATTGCCGGAGCCGCCCTGGCAACTTCGGCCGCAAGGGCTGTGGAATGTGCATGGACGGTTATAGATTCCAAGAAAGCCGGGCGGATACGGCTGAACCTGTCTTATTTTTTGCATAAAAACCGTGCCCTTGGCCGTGTTTACTGGAAATACACCCTGCAGCTTTTGGGAAACCAGCTTGCCTGGGGCTGCGGGTTCACCATGTATTCTGTTGTAATGGGGCATATGGGAAGCGACGCTGTGGCGGCAAATTCCATTGCAAACATTGCAAAAAACCTGATGGTATGCTTCTGCATCGGAATCGGCAACGGAGGCAGCATCTTAGTCGGCAACGAACTTGGAGCCGGAAGGCTGAAAAAAGCGCGGGAATACGGCGGGAGGCTGTGCCGTCTTGCAATATTAAGCGGCATTGCCTCAGGCGGTCTTTTGCTCCTCACCTCGCCCCTTATCCTCCGTTTTTCAGGGCTAAACGGCCAGGCGGAAGAATATTTGAAGTGGATGTTTGCCGTCAGTTCATACTATCTGATCGGAAAGTCCATCAATACAACGACCATTGGAGGAATTTTCGGAGCCGGGGGAGATACGCAGTTCGGGCTGATTTGCGATACCATAACGCTGTGGTGCGTAACGGTGCCGCTTGGGTGCATTGCAGCGTTTGTTTTGCACTGGCCGGTGCTTGCAGTCTATTTCGTGCTGAACCTGGACGAAATTGTAAAACTGCCTGTCGTGTACCTGCATTACAAAAAATACGCGTGGGTAAACAGCCTGACCCAAAAAACAGCCTGTCTGGAATCCTAACATTTCAGCCGGAAAAAAGGAAAGAGACGGTGTGTCTCTTTCCTCAATGCCCGCTGTCGTCCCACGCCAGCAGTTCCTTCCGCAGTTCCTCCAAAAGCTGCGCCTCCGGCACCTTTTTATATACCTTCCCTTTTTTGATAATCAGACCTTCCCCTATGCCGCCCGCAATCCCGATATCCGCTTCCTTCGCTTCTCCCGGCCCGTTCACCACGCAGCCCATTACGGCGACCTTGAGCGTAAGCGGAATATCCGCCACCATATTTTCCACCTGGTTTGCCAGCGAAATCAAATCAATCTGCGTCCTGCCGCAGGTCGGGCAGGAAACCACCTCAATACCGCCTGTCCGAAGTCCGAGCGTCTTTAAAATCAGCTTCGCCGACTTCACTTCTTCCAGCGGATCCCCCGTCAGCGACACGCGGACGGTATCTCCAATCCCCTGGTGCAGAATCAGCCCCAGCCCGACGGCAGATTTGATATTGCCGCTAATTAGCGTCCCAGCTTCCGTAATCCCGACATGCAGCGGGTGATCCGTTTTTGCCGCAATCAGCTCATGGGCCTTCACACACATCAGCACGTCCGAAGATTTGATGCTGATCACCAGGTTGTCATACCCCATCTGCTCAATCATGCCCGCTTTATCCAGCGCGCTCTCCACAATCCCTTCCGCCGTAACGCCCCGGTATTTTTCCACCAGCTCTTTTTCCAGAGAACCGCTGTTGACGCCGATGCGGATCGGGACGTTACGTTCTTTCGCCGCGTCCACAACGGCTTTTAAACGCTCCCTGCCCCCGATATTGCCCGGATTGATGCGGATTTTATCCGCGCCGTGTTCGATTGCGGCAATCGCCAGGCGGTAGTCAAAATGGATGTCCGCCACAAGCGGAATGGAAATCTGTTTTTTGATTTCAGAAAGCCGCTGCGCCGCTTCCATGGTCGGAACGGCGCAGCGGATGATATCGCAGCCCGCCGCCGCCAGGCGGTTTGCCTGCGCTGCGGTGGCTTTGGCATCTTCTGTTTTGGTATTGGTCATAGACTGGATTAAGACGGGGTTTCCCCCGCCAATCACGCGGTTTCCGATTGTTACGGTCTTCGTCTGCATCCTTTGCATTTTCTTGTTCTCCTTTAGATAAACAGTTTCCGGATATCGTTAAACATGACAAGCACCATGATTCCCATTAAAATCACGATTCCGACAAAGTGCACCATGCCCTCTTTCTCCGGATTGACTTTTTTCCTGCGCACCGCCTCAAGCAGCAAAAATACCAGCCGTCCGCCGTCTAACGCCGGAAGGGGCAGCAGGTTCATCACGCCTAAGTTCGCGCTTAACAGAATGGAAAAATTGAGCATATTCAAAAAGACATAAAAATACCCGTCGCTCCTGCTCGCCTCATACGTATCCCCAATCGTTTTTACAATGCCCACAGGGCCTGACATTTCATTCGGGCTGACTTTTCCCGTACCCAGCATTTTCAGGCTCTGCAGCGTCGTCCAGATCCAGTATTTTATCTCGTACACGCCGTATTTCAGATTGGAAAGCACGTTTCCCTTTTTGCGTGCCAGCGTGCTCTGGCTGCCAAGTCCGAGTACATAGCGGCCGGTTTTTTCGTCGTACGCCGGCGTCAGTTCGGCGGCATGGCGCTGCCCGTCCCTCTCATAGGTTATTTTTACCGGATCGCCTTCATAAAACATGCCGTACATGCTGACCTCACGGAAAAAATGGATCGGCTTGCGGTTCATTTTTACAATGACGTCGCCTTCTTTTATCCCGGCTTCCTGGGCGGGCGAACCGTTTGTAACGCTCGTAATCAAAGGCGTATCCACGCCCATTGCAGAAGTAGGCTCCATACCATCCCTTGCCATAGGCAGAACGGCGTCCTTGACTTCTTCGTAGGTATATCCGAACGCTTTGTACAACCGGTCCCGCAGAGCTTGCGAATGGGTCTCTACCCGGCGGTTCGGAATGGGAAGCTCCCGCAGGTGGACCAGATGAGAATCCAGCCACTCGCCGTAGGGCTGGCGGACGGCGTAGGACTGCTTGATTTCGCTGTCGTCCACCAGACGGCCCTGGCGCAGGTCCGCCAGCAGCATCCGCCCCGGCTGGAGCCGGGATTTCTTCACGATTTTCTCCGGCGGGATGTCCAATACGCCCACCTCAGAGGACAAAATCAGCTGCTCGTCATCGGTGAGATACCACCGGCAGGGCCGCAGGCCGTTCCGGTCCAGCACCGCGCCCACGGCGTCCCCATCGGAGAACACGATGGCGGCGGGGCCGTCCCAGGGCTCCATCATGGTGGCGTAGTAGTGGTAGAAGTCCCGCTTCTCCCGGTCCATCCGCTTGTCGTTGGCCCAGGGCTCAGGGATGCACATCATGACGGCCTGGGGCAGCTCCACGCCGTTCATCATGAGAAATTCCAGGGTGTTGTCCAGCATGGCGCTGTCGCTGCCCCGCTGGTCCACCACGGGGAGGATCTTGTCCATGTCGTCGTCCATCAGTGGGGAGGAAATGGTCTCCTCCCGGGCCAGCATCCTGTCCACGTTGCCCCGGATGGTGTTGATCTCCCCGTTGTGGAGGATGTACCGGTTGGGGTGGGCCCGCTCCCAGGAGGGGGTGGTGTTGGTGGAGAACCGGGAGTGGACCAGGGCGATGGCACTCTCGCAGTCCGGGTCCGTGAGGTCGGCGTAGAACTGCCGCAGCTGGCCCACCAGGAACATGCCCTTGTAGACGATAGTCCGGCTGGAGAAGGAGGGGATGTAGGTGTTGACGTTGGACTGCTCGAAGGTCCGGCGCACCACATAGAGCTTCCGGTCAAAGTCCAGCCCTCGGGGGCAGTCCGCCGGGCGCTTCACAAAGCACTGGCAGATCCGGGGCATACAGTCCAGGGCTTTCTGTCCCAGAACTTCGGGATGGACCGGCACGTCCCGCCAGCCCAGGAAGTCCATGCCCTCCTTGTCAACGATAATCTCCAGCATCTTCTTCGCCTGGGCCCGTTTGAGCTTGTCCTGGGGGAAGAAGAACATGCCCACGCCGTAGTCCCGCTCCTCCCCCAGGGAGAGGCCCTGCTCCTCCGCCCAGCGGCTGAGCAGCCTGTGGGGAATCTGGAGCAGGATGCCCACGCCGTCGCCGGTCTCTCCGGCGGCGTCCTTGCCGGCCCGGTGCTCCAGCTTTTCTACGATTTCCAGGGCGTTGTCCACAGTGCCATAGGATCTGCGCCCCTTGATGTCCACCACCGCGCCGATGCCGCAGGCGTCGTGTTCAAACTGGGGACGATACAGTGGTGAGGTATATGTCATAAGAAACACTCCGTTTCAGTCGAATTTTCACAGGGTATAGGAGTCGATCACCCATCGGGCGGCCTCCGCCATCCGGATACCCCGCTCCATGCTGCGCTTTTGCAGGAAGCGGTGGGCCTCCTCCTCGGTCATGCGGTTGACGTCCATCAGCAGCTCCTTGGCCTGGCGGATCACCCGCCGCTCCTCCTCCCGCCTCCCGGAAGCCGGGTGGCGCAGATGGGCCGCCTCAAAATCCAGCATCAGGTTCAGTGTGGCGATAAATTCGGCTCGGGAGGCGGGGACCGGCAGCTTGAACAGGTTCTCCCCGCCGCACAATTCCAGGTAGGATGCCTTCGCCACCGCCATGACCGCTGCCAGGCCCCGGAGATCCGCCGCCAGGACGTCCGCCGTCATGTCCCGGAGCCGGAAGCCACAGATGACGGCGGCACTCCCCATCTGGCGAACCGTGCGGATGACCTCCGCGCCGGAGGCGCAGACCGCCGCAATCTCCAGGCCCTCTGAAGCCAGAAGGCGCTGGGTTTTCCGCTGCAATTCTTCCTTGATAAAAGCCACCACGATACGCGTCAAAGGTTCCACCTCCCTCCCGGGACGGGGCGCTCAGCAGCTCGCCAGGTAGTTGTCCAGCTCCCACTGAGAGATCTGCGTCCGGTACTCCTCCCACTCCCGCCGCTTTCCGGCGGCATAGCGAATGGCATAGGGCCCAAGCGCCTCCATGACCACCCCGTCCGTCTCCATGGCCCGAAGGGCGGCGTCCAGCGAGGCCGGCAGGCCCCGGATGTTCCGCTCCGCCAATTCCTCTGCCGTCATAACGTACAGGTTCCCCGCTGCCGCCGGGGGAGGCGTCAGTTCCCGCGTCACGCCGTCCAGCCCCGCAGACAGACAGGCGGCGAACGCCAGATAGGGGTTGCAGGCCGTATCCGGACTGCGCAGCTCCACCCGGGTCCCCCGGCCCCTGGGGTCCGGGATGCGGATCAGGGCGGAGCGGTTGGACTCCGACCAGGCCAGATAGCAGGGGGCCTCATACCCGGGGACCAATCGCTTGTAGGAGTTCACCACCGGATTGGTCAGGGCGCAGAAGCCCCTGGCGTGCTCCAGCAGCCCCGCGATGAACTGGCGGGCCAGGGGGGACAGCTTCCGTTCCCCGGTTTCGTCGTAAAACAGGTTGCGGCCATCCTGGAACAGCGACATATTCACGTGCATTCCGTTGCCCGCCGCATCCCGGAGGGGCTTGGGCATAAAGGTGGCGTAAAGGCCGTTCTTCTGGGCCAGGGTCTTGACTGCCAGCTTGAAGGTCATGATGTTGTCGGCCGCAGCGAGGGCGTCCGTGTACTTCAGGTCGATCTCGTGCTGCCCGGCGGCGGATTCATGGTGGCTGGCCTCGATCTCCACCCCCATTTTTTCCAGGGCCAGCGCTACCTCCCGCCGGGTGCTCTCACCGTGGTCCAGAGGGCCAAGGTCGAAGTACCCCGCCTCATCGGAGGTCTTCGCCGTGGGACGGCCCTCCTCGTCGGTCTGGAACAGGAAGAACTCCAGCTCCGGCCCTACATGGAAAGCATACCCCAGCTCCTCTGCTTTTTTCAGCGTCCGCTTGAGGATGTTCCGGGGGTCCCCGTCAAAGGGAGTGCCGTCCGGATTATAAATATCGCAGATCAGCCGGGCCACCTTTCCGTACTGGGGACGCCAAGGCAGGATGGCGAAGGTGTTCAGGTCCGGGCGCAGATACTGGTCCGACTCCTCCACCCGGACAGAGCCCTGTATGGAGCTGCCGTCCAGCATGATCTCCCCGTTCAGTGCCCGCCCGATCTGGGAGGCCGTAATTGCCACGTTTTTCAGCTGACCGAAAAGGTCGGTGAACTGCATCCGGATAAACTGGATGTCCTCCTCCTCCACCAGACGGAGGATGTCCTCCCTGCTATAGCTTCCCATCGCTGTCTCCTTCCGGCGCAATGGCCCTGAATTGATTGCTTTAGTGTAAAATAGTTATTCAAAAAAGAGCAGGGAGTACCCCTTGAGGGGGCGCCCTTGCTCTCTCGGCTCCGATTATACGAGCAGAAATGCTGGCCTGTCAACGATTTTCAGCAAGAAGCGGGCTTCAATCGCTGGATTTCAGTGACTACGCCAAAAGCTCTGTTTTTGGGGAAGCTTCCTTTGTGTATTTCTACACAGCGCACAGGCGCACTCCATGCGTGGACATATAGAGCGGTCATGTGGCAACAAATAGAAAACAGCGGCATCTCTCCGGGGTATCCGGGCGATGCCGCTGCTTTGTTGAACTTATATGAAAAGCGGTGTGGACAGATACCGGTCACCGGTGTCCGGGAGCAGGACAACGATGGTCTTTCCCTCGCTCTCGGGCCGCTTTGCCAGTTCAATCGCCGCGTGGAGCGCCGCGCCGGAGGAGATGCCCACCAGTATGCCCTCCTTACGCCCCGCCAGCCGTCCGGCGGCGAAGGCGTCCCCGCTGGACACGGGAATGATTTCATCATAGACGGATGTATCCAGTACCTCCGGGACAAAACCAGCGCCGATGCCCTGGAGCTTATGGGGCCCAGAGTGGCCCCCGCTGAGAACAGGGGAGTCCTTGGGCTCCACCGCCACGATTTTCACCGCGGGGTTCTGCTCCTTCAGGTACTGCCCCGCGCCGGTGATGGTCCCCCCGGTTCCCACGCCAGCCACGAAGATGTCCACCTGACCGTCCGTGTCCGCCCAGATTTCCGGGCCGGTGGACGAGCTGTGGGCGGCGGGATTGGCCGGGTTGGTGAACTGCCCGGGGATGAAGCTGTCCGGGATCTCCGCCGCCAGCTCCTCCGCCTTGGCGATAGCGCCTTTCATCCCCTTAGCTCCCTCGGTGAGAACCAGCTCCGCGCCGTAGGCTTTCATCAGCTGCCGCCGTTCCACGCTCATGGTCTCCGGCATGATGATGATAACTCGATAACCTCTGGCCGCGGCCACGGAGGCCAGGCCGATGCCTGTATTGCCGGAGGTGGGCTCGATGATAACGGAGCCGGGCTTCAGGAGGCCCTTCTGCTCCGCGTTATCAATCATGGCTTTGGCGATGCGATCCTTTACGGAACCGGCGGGATTGAAGTACTCCAGCTTTGCCAGGATGCGGGCCTTCAGCCCGGCCTCCTTCTCAATATGGGTCAGCTCCAGCAGGGGCGTTTTGCCGATGAGCTGGTCGGCGGATGTGTAGATGTTGGACATGCTCGCTCTCTCCTGTTACATAGCTGCCACCGCAGCGAAGCCCTTTTCCAGATCGGCGATAATGTCATCGATATGCTCCGTGCCGACGGACAGGCGGATGGTGTTGGGCTTGATGCCCTGGTCCAGCAGCTCCTCGGGGGAGAGCTGGGAGTGGGTGGTGGTGGCGGGGTGGATCACCAGGGACTTCACGTCCGCCACGTTGGCCAGCAGGGAGAAGATCTCCAGGCTGTCGATAAACCTGTGGGCCGCCGCCTGCCCGCCCTTGATCTCGAAGGTGAAGATGGAGCCTCCGCCGTTGGGGAAATATCGCTCGTACAAGGCGTGGTCCGGATGGTCCGGCAGGCTGGGGTGGTTGACCTTCTCCACCTGAGGGTGGTTGGAGAGGAACGCCACCACCTTTTTCGTGTTTTCTGCGTGGCGCTCCAGCCGCAGGGAGAGGGTCTCCACCCCCTGGAGCAGCAGGAAGGCGTTGAAGGGAGAGATGGTGGCCCCAGTATCCCGGAGGAGAATGGCCCGGATGTAGGTGACGAAAGCGGCGGGCCCGGCGGCGTCCACAAAACTGACCCCGTGATAGCTGGGATTGGGCGCGGCGATAGGGGCGTACTTGCCGGAGGCTTTCCAGTCGAATTTCCCGCTGTCCACGATGATGCCGCCCAGGGTGGTGCCGTGGCCGCCGATGAATTTGGTGGCGGAGTGGACCACGATGTCCGCCCCGTGTTCAATGGGCCGGATAAGGTAGGGCGTACCGAAGGTGTTGTCGATCACCAGGGGCAGGCCGTGCTTATGGGCGATGTCCGCGATGGCGTCGATGTCCGGGATGTCGCTGTTGGGATTGCCCAGGGTCTCCAGATAGACGGCCTTGGTGTTGTCCTGGATGGCTCCCTCCAACTGGGCCAGGTCGTGGGCATCCACGAAGGTGGTCCGGATGCCGTACTGGGGCAGAGTGTGGGCCAGCAGGTTGTAGCTGCCGCCATAGATGGTCTTCTGCGCCACAATATGATCCCCCGCCTGGGCCAGTGCCTGGATGGTATAGGTGATTGCCGCCGCGCCGGAGGCGGTGGCCAGCGCCTCCACGCCGCCCTCCAGGGCGGCAAGCCGCTTCTCCAGCACATCCTGGGTGGAGTTGGTGAGCCGCCCGTAAATGTTCCCGGCGTCCGCCAGCCCGAACCGGGCGGCGGCGTGGGCGGAATTGCGGAACACATAGGAGGTTGTCTGATAAATAGGCACAGCCCGGGCATCGGTAGCGGGGTCCGGCCGCTCTTGGCCCACGTGGAGCTGTAAGGTCTCAAATCTGTAGCTCATGGGAAAGTTCCCCTTTCTGTTTGGATGTGGGAATTATATTCCTATAAACCTACTTTGTCAATAGGAATAATATGATTCTTGAAATCCTATTAACCCTGTGGTATGATAGGTAAAAACAGGAGGGGATTTTATGATGATTTCCACAAAGGGAAGGTATGCGCTTCGGTTTTTAGTGGATGTTGCCGAGCATCAGGCCGAGAGCTTCGTGCCACTGCGGGATGTAGCCGAACGGCAGGGGATCTCGGAAAAATATCTGGAGATCATCGTGAAGGAGCTGGTGAAGGGTGGGGAGCTGGAGGCCATGCGGGGAAAGGGCGGCGGCTACCGGCTGAACCGGCCTCCAGAGGAATACAGTGTGCGCTCCGTCCTGGAGCGAATGGAAGGGCCGCTGGCCCCGGTGGCCTGCCTGGGGCCGGGGCAGAAGCCCTGTCCCCGGCAGGCGGACTGCCGGACGCTGACCCTTTGGCAGGGGTTGGACAGAGTGATCTCCGACTATCTGGCGGAGTTTACCCTGGCGGATCTGTGCGGGGAGAGGCCAGAAAGCGCTGTTACGCGCTGACGATTTTGTGCAAATTGCCCCTTGACAGCGGGCCTGTCCCGCGCTATACTTTCACCCATCAAACCGTTGAAGCGGAGATCAAACCGGTTATGCCTCCACAGAGAGCCCGTGGCGCTGGGAATCGGGCGGGAAACAGGCCGGCAAATGGACCGCCGAGGGCGCGGGCAAAGGCGTTTACCGCCGAGTACCCCGCGACGTGTGGGCATACGTCAGTTGCCGGGGGTATGTTGGTACTCCGTTAAGGGCATGGCCTTTTCAGGCCGTGAAGCAAGGTGGCACCGCGAGCGATATTTTCGCCCGTCCTTGACTCATTGTAGTCGAGGGCGGGTGTTTTTGTTTTGCCCGTCCCCGGAAGGAGGAACGTCTATGTACTATCCATCCCTGAAGGAAGCCCGTGAGCTGGCGGCATCCGGCGGCTGCCGCTATGTCCCCGTCAGCCGGGAGCTCTTCTCCGACTTCATCACTCCAATCCAGGCCCTGCGGATTCTCCGGGCCAAAAGCGGACACTGCTTCCTGCTGGAGTCCGCCGCCGACAGCGCCGGCTGGGGCCGCTATACCTTCCTGGGCTTCGACCCAACACTGGAGGTCACCTGCAAGGACGGCATCCTCCAGCTCCGGGACCGGGACACCGTGCGCACAGAGCTCCAGCACCCGGCCCCCATCCTCCGCAAACTCCTGGCGGAGCACAAGAGCCCCCGCGTGCCGGGACTGCCGCCCTTCACCGGCGGACTGGTGGGGTACTTCGCCTACGACTACCTCAAATACGCCGAGCCTTCCCTGAAGCTGAAGGCCCAGGACCGGGAGCGGTTCCAGGATATGGACCTGATGCTCTTTGAGAAGGTCATCTGCTTTGACAACTACCGGCAGAAAATCATCCTTATCACCAACGCAGAGGCAGCCAATCTGGATATAAGCTACCCCGCTGCCTGCGGCGAGCTGGAGCGAATGGCATCCCTGCTCAAATATGGCAAGCCCTTGGAGCACAGACCTGGACGGCTGACTACACCCCTGACGCCCCTCTTTGACCTGCCGGCCTACACGACCATGGTGGAGAAGGGAAAGCGGTACATCCGGGAGGGGGACATTTTCCAGGTGGTGCTGTCCAACCGGCTGGAGGCAGGCTTTGAGGGCTCCCTGCTGGATGCCTACCGGGTGCTGCGCTCCAGCAACCCTTCGCCCTATATGTTCTACTTCACCAGTGACAGCATGGAACTGGCCGGAGCCTCCCCGGAGACCCTGGTGAAGCTGGAGGATGGGGTGCTCCACACCTTCCCCCTGGCGGGCTCCCGGCCAAGGGGCAAAACGCCAGAGGAGGATGCCTCTCTGGAGAGTGAACTGCTTAGCGACGAGAAGGAGCTGGCCGAGCACAACATGCTGGTGGACCTGGGCCGGAACGACCTGGGGAAGATCAGCAAATTCGGCACGGTGGAAGTAGAAAACTACCTGTCCGTCCTCCGCTTCTCCCATGTGATGCACATAGGCTCCACCGTCCGGGGGAAGATCCGGGAGGACAAGGACGCCTTGGACGCTCTGGACGCGGTACTCCCCGCCGGGACTCTCTCGGGAGCTCCCAAGCTGCGGGCCATGGAGATCATCGACGAGCTGGAGGACGACAAGCGGGGCATCTACGGCGGGGCCGTCGGTTATCTGGACTTTACCGGCAACCTGGATGCCTGTATCGCCATTCGGCTGGCCTTTACGAAAAACGGGAAGGTGTTCATCCGCTCCGGCGGAGGCATTGTGGCCGACTCCGACCCGGAAAAGGAGTATCAGGAGCGGGTGAACAAGGCGCGGGCCGTGGTGGAAGCCCTGGAGCGGGCACAGAAGGAGGCGGACTTATGATCCTGCTCATCGATAATTACGACAGCTTTTCCTACAACCTCTATCAGCTCGTTGGCTCCATTCAGCCGGATATCAGGGTCATCCGCAACGACGAGATGACCGTTCCGGAGATCGAGGCCCTGGCTCCGGAGAAAATCATCCTCTCCCCCGGCCCCGGCAGGCCGGAGAACGCGGGAATCCTGATCGAGGCCGTAAAAGTGCTGGGGCCGAAAATTCCCCTCCTGGGCGTATGTCTGGGGCATCAGGCCATCTGCGCCGCCTTTGGAGGTACTGTCACCTACGCAAAGAGGCTGATGCACGGCAAGCAGTCGGAGGCCGCCTTTGATTCCGGCTGTCCGCTGTTCCGGGGACTGCCCGAGCGGGCCCCGGTGGCCCGCTACCAC
>OFHB01000740.1_pt1 | contig 20470 bp, 19 predicted proteins | sample 1521881 | NCBI WGS metagenome assembly OFHB01 (sample SAMEA3504090, study PRJEB24116) | mouse gut metagenome | biome: mouse gut; feature: mouse-associated habitat; material: faeces | place: Denmark | collected 2011
CCCCCAGCCGCTCCCGCTGCCTGACCCCGAACCGGTGCTGCTCGTCCGTCACCGCCAGGGCCAGGGACTGATACTGTACCTTCTCCTGGATCAGGGCATGGGTGCCGATGATCAGATTGGCCTCCCCGGAGGCAATCCGGCCATAGGCCTCCCGCTTCTCCTTCGCCGTCATGGAGCCCACCAGGAGCACAGGCCGGAAAATCAGGCTGTATCTCTCCACATAATCCTGCACCGTCTCGAAATGCTGCACGGCCAGCACTTCCGTAGGAGCCATCAGCGCCCCCTGATACCCGTTGGCGGCAGCCGTCAGAAGCGCCAGCAGGGCCACGATCGTCTTGCCGGAGCCCACGTCTCCCTGGATCAGGCGGTTCATGCAGTAGGGCCCCTCCATGTCCGCTTGGATCTCCTGCCAGACCTTGCTTTGGGCCCGGGTCAGGGGAAAGGGGAGCCGCTCCAGGAAACGGGCCGTGTCCGCCGTCTCCGGCATCCGGAAACCGCTCTCCAGCTGCCTGCCGAAATCCCGGTTCTGCCGCATCAGGAACAGGAATTCGAAGAATTCGTCGAAGACCAGCCGTTTCCTGGCCAGGATCAGAGCATCGTAGTTTTCCGGAAAGTGGATGTCCTCCAGGGCCCTCCGTCTGGATATCAGACCGTTTTCCGAAAGAAAGACATCGCTGTAATGCTCCTGTTCGAAATCACACAGGGAAAGGGCCTGCCGGACATGCTTCTGGATGGCCTGGTTGGTCAGCCCTTTTGTCAGGGAGTACCGGGGAAGCAGCCGGTCCGCCAGCTTCCGGTAGTCCTCCCAGGAGAAAATCTTAGGCTGTTCCATCACCTTAGCGGCTCCCCTGCTCTGCACCAGCCCCCTGAAAACATAATAGCCGCCCTGCCGCAGGGTCTTTTTCAGGAAGGGCATGTTGAAAAAGGTCAGCTGCAGGCTTCCGGAGCCGTCCGACAGGTTCACGTTCAGGATGCTGAGCCTGCGGATTCTTTTTTCGTTGGGGATGCCCGCCACGGCTGCATGGACGGCACACACCTTCCCGGACTCCGCGCTGTCGATCCGCACCGGCTCCCGGAACAGCTCGTAATCTTTCGGGTAAGCTGCCAGCAGCTCGTCCACCGTCCGGATATTCAGCTTCCCGAACAGCTTCTGCGTCTTCTCTCCGATGCCTTTCAGCTCTGTTATGGGCGATTTCCCATCCATAGGCCTTCCTCCTTCCCGCCGCCTGCCCCCGGGGCCCTGCGCAAAGAATGCCAAGCGAGGCCGTCCGCTTGGCATTCAAGACATTTTATTCTACTGACATGACGTAATAGTAGATGGGCTGTCCGCCGTACTGCAGCTCGATGTCACAGTCGGGATAGCGCTGCGCCATCTGGTTCCGGAAGGCTTCCGCCTCCTCGCCCTTCACATCGCTGCCGTAGTAAATGCTGATCAGCTCGCTCTCCTCCGTCACCATCTCCGCCACGGTATTCCCCGCCACCTGGCTGATGTCCGTGCCTACGGCCAAAATGCCGTCGTCGCCGATTCCCATGAAATCGCCCTTCTTGATCTCCTTGTCGTCGATGACGGTGTCCCGGACCGCGTAGGTCACCTGGCCGGTGCTGACATTGCCGATTTCGCTTATCATGTTGCCCTCGTTCTCGTCCACCGACAGCTCCGGCACGAAATTGATCACGGCGGTGATTCCCTGGGGAATCGTCTTGGTGGGGATGACGAACAGGTCTTTTTCCGTGGTCAGCTCAGCGGCCTGGTTCGCCGCCAGGATGATGTTCTTGTTGTTGGGCAGGATGAAGACGGTCTTGGCGTTGACTTTGTCCACAGCGTCCAGGATGTCCGCCGTGCTGGGGTTCATGGTCTGGCCGCCTTCGATGATATAGTCCACACCCAGGCTTCTGAAAATCTCGTTGATGCCCTCGCCCATGGAGACGGCGATGAATCCGAAGTCCTTGAGCGGCTCCTGTGCGGCCTTCACAGGCTCCTCTATGGCGGGCGGCTTCGAGGCGGCTTCGTGGGCGGCAGCCTTCACCTCGGCATTCCCCGACATCTTGAAGAGCTTCTCCTGATGCTCCAGACGCATATTGTCAATCTTCAGGTTGGAGAGCGCGCCATACTTCAATGCCTTCTGGATAGCCAGACCAGGGTCATTGGTATGTACGTGCACCTTGACTACGTCATCGTCTGCCACACATACAATCGAATCGCCGATGGACTCCAGATAAGACTTGAAATCCATTTCCATCTTGATATTGAAGGCCTTGTTCAGCATGATGATGAATTCCGTGCAATAGCCGAACTTAATCTCCATCTGCGCCTCGGCCTGCCGCTGGCTTTCCTTAGGGCTCATTTTTGCCTGCTGGCCGCCTATGGGCCGGACGGACAGGTCCAACTCCTTGCCCAGGAAGGCGTCGAAGGCCCCTGAGAGCACCGCTATCAGCCCCTGGCCGCCGGAATCCACCACCCCTGCCTGCTTCAGAACAGGGAGCATCTCCGGGGTCTGGCTCAGCACATACTCCGAGTGGCTGATCACCGTGGACAGGAAGCGCTCCATGTCGGTGCACCCCTCCTCCGCCAGCTCCTTCGCCTTCACCGCGCCGCCTTTCGCCACGGTGAGGATGGTTCCCTCCTTGGGCTTCATGACAGCCTTGTAGGCAGTCTCCACGGCCTTCTCGAAAGCCTCCGCCAGCACGGGAATCGTCAGTTCCTCCTCCTCCTTGATCCTCCGGGTGAAGCCGCGGAACAGCTGGGACAGGATGACGCCGGAATTCCCTCTGGCGCCCCGCAGGGAACCGCCGGAAATCGCCTTGCACAGGCCCTGCATATCTACGGCATCCCCCAGCTGTGACACTTCCCTGGCCGCGGACATGATTGTCATGGTCATATTAGTGCCCGTGTCGCCGTCAGGGACGGGGAATACATTCAGTTCATTTATCCATTCCTTTTTGCTCTCCAGGTTCTTTGCACCGGCCAGGAACATCCTGGAAAGCATCCTGGCATCGATATGTTCTAAACTCACGCTCGCTCCTCCTTAATCAATCACTCTGACGCCGTCCACGTAGATATTGATCTTCCCGATTTCGATTCCCGTGAACTCTTCCACCTTGTATTTCACATTGCTGATCAGGTTATCGGCTACAGCCAGTATGCTGACGCCGTACGCAACGATGACATGAAAGTCAAGAGTCAGCTTGTTTTGATTAAGAGTCACGCTGATGCCTCTGGTGATGCTGTCTTTCTTCAGGAGCTTTACCAGTCCGTCCTTGACGCTGACGCCAGCCATGCCCACGATGCCGAAGCATTCCACGGCCACGCTTCCGGCATACTGGGCGATCACTTCATTATGGACGACAATCTTTCCCATATGGGTATTCATAGAAGATCCTTTCATACTACCCCATCCTTTCTCATCTCGATTTCTCGTCTTGATACAGCCATCCGCCCACAGGCAGACTTTTGCCCTGTGCAGACATATCTCTGTTATTTTAACAGTTTTCCCATAAAAAGGGAATAATAAATATTAAATTAAAAAAAGTTTTTTTTACTTGCTTTTTCCATATATTTCTGGTAATATATCAATGTTGTGTATAATAGGAAATACGGCTGACGGATTTTCTGTTGCCACAATAAAATACAAGCGTAGGGACACGCAGGTGCTGAGGAGGTGGCAAAATGGCTAAGTGTGATATTTGCGGCAAGGGCGTCCTTTTTGGTAACAATGTAAGCCATTCCAATAGAAAGACCAATACAATGTGGAAAGCTAATGTCAAGAGAGTGAAATGCAAGGTAAACGGTGGTTCTAAGAGAATGCATGTCTGCACCCGCTGCCTGAGATCTGGCAACGTGGAGAGGGCATAACCGGCAGTGACGGCCTGTCCTCCAGGAGGACATGAAATTTTGATAACGATTTCGATTGAAAAGAGCAGAGGACTTTGGCTGCTCTTTTTGACGTTGACCATTTCCGCCGATTCAGACAGCCCCAAATTTTCCGGGGCAGCTAAGAACCTCTGCCCCGGAAACTCTCCGCAAGAATAATCTCCCGCGCCGGGAACTCTCTTCCGCTCTCAGTCGCCGCAGATGCAATGATATCCTAAAAACAGCAATAAAGCGATGATGACCATGCCAATCAGCCGATTGTGGGCAATCAGCATGATCAGCATGCCGATTGCAATGAGAAAAGAGACCAGTCCTATAATCTTCTTCATGATGCCTCCGGACTTTCGGTATCACACGCTTCCACCTGTCAGGAAGCGTGAAATCTTTTCACATTAGTATATGCGGCTTTCCCGGCGGAAATGTCAGTCTTCGGCCTCCTCTTCCGGGAACGCGATGTCCACCACCTCAGCATCGGTGATATCCTCCTCCCCCTCAGGAGTCTGCTCTTCCTTCTTCTTCGGCTTGGTGAATTTGTCCACCAGATCCGGAATCATGTCCAGTACCTTCGTGACGGCATCCTGGTTCTTGATGTTCACCAGCTTGACGGCATTGTCCTTGATGACCAGGACGGCGCTGGGGGTCATCTTCCCGCCCATGCCGCCTGCGCCGGACGTGGAATTCTTCTGGCCGTTGCTGCCGGAGCCGGCGCCTACGCCAAAGCTCACGTCCACCAGGGGCAGAATGATGGTGTCCCCGATCTTTGTGGCGTCGCCCACCACGGTCTTGGTGGACAGCACCGTGTCCATTCCTCTCAACAGAGACTCTACGACTCCCTGAAATTGGTTTTCTTTCTCCGCCATGTTCTCCTCCATTCCCGAGCTTTACGCGGAAGCCTTCCTCTGCGCTGCCCTCAGTCCCCTGAGGAACACGCGCAGCTTCCGGTCAAAGAGCAGCTTCAGGCCGTTCACCGCCAGCACCCACACTGTGACCCTGCCCGCCGCCTCAAACTCGCCCTCGAATATCCGTCGCTCAAAATCCGGCGTCACCCAGAAGCCTGCGCCCAAAGCAGATGCCAGCACACAGTACCCTCCATATAGGTATCCCGTGGTATCCGGGGAACCAGTGCCGAACACCAGTTCTATCCGGACATGCTTCGGGCCTGCGCTTTTCATGACCTTCACGGCCCTCTGCATGGCATGGGCAGCCAGCTGCTTTGTGTTCTCCTCCTGCAAAAGCTCTATATAGTATGATATATTCTTCCAAATCTTTTTTATTTTATCATAGATGCTGCAAATTGTGTACTTTATCTTCTGTATTTTTTTGGAAAACTTTTCTGTGCTTTCCTGCGGCTCTCTGTCGAAGCTGCCGGAGGCCGCCCCTTCTCCCGCCCTTTCTTCGGGCCGATCGGCCGGGCCGTCGGCCGGATCCGCGCCGCTTGGCAGATCAGCCCTTTCAGGAGGCGCCGCCCGCTCAGGCAGGGCCGCCGGGCCGCTGCCGGGCCGCTTTCCATCGGAGGCCTTTCTATCGGAACGCTTCCCGTCAGAGCGCTTTCCTCCGGAGTCCATCTTTCCGGATTTCTTTTTTCCGGATTTCTTTTTCTTCCCTCTGCGCTTCCGTCCGCCTTCCCCCTCCTGGGGATCCGGCGGAATCCTGCTGTCGAAGAGGGCGAACCACAATGCCTTCACTGTCAGCCGCCCCGGCTCCGGATACCCGAAGCGCACCCGGAACAGGCCGAAGAGCCAGTTCACCTTCACCGCCAGCCTGATTCCCGACGCGTCCTTGCTCCCGCTGACGCGATAGGTGAACGGAAAGAACAGGAACACCAGGAAGCCCGCCAGGGACAGCGCAAGGATCGCCAGAAGGACCGCGCCCACTATGGAGAGGACTTTCATTGGAATCGTTGCCCATAACACGCCTAACATCGCAGATACTCCTTTAACGCGCAGTCGCCCCTGTCCCGGAGGCAATCCGTCACCATTCGCTCCACCAGCTGCAGCGCCTCCTCCCGGCTCCCGGCAATCCCCACCACGAAGGGCGGATATTTCCGATAGTAAGACTGGCACAGCTGCCTGGCCTCATAGATGTCCAGCTGGTCCGAGGCGTTGCGGGAAATGGAAATCAGAAAGACACCGGAAAAACCAGGTCGTCTTTCCAGCTTTTTCTTTATTCTGTCCAGTTTTTCCTTCCGGATGCTTCCACCCAGATATAATTTCGGATGATACATGATACCGAGAGCCATGCGCGGATTCCCTTTAGCTTCAATAATACTTCTTGCTGCCCCATAAATTGCTTTTCTTCAGTTCCAGATATTCATCATAAGCTTTTTCCAGAATCTGTTTCTCATTCGCGAATTTCAGCAAATGGTATGCCTCATGGTACTTGTAATAGCCTGAATCCAAAAAGAACTCTTCTTTTTGTGGTTTGCTGTAATAACTGTCTGCCATCATCAGATACCAGTGGACTTCCTTTTCCACGATATCTTCGGGAACGTTGAAGGTGTACTCGCTTTTCCCGATATATTTAATGATGGTAGCTTTCGCTCCAGATTCCTCCAGCACTTCCCGCAGGGCCGTGTCCTTGTACTCCTCCCCCTGCTCCACCGTGCCTTTCGGCAAAACCCAGCCCTCGTACTTGTTCTTGTAATTCTTGTACAGAAGAAGGATTTTTCCACGAAAAATTACCACACCACCACAGCTTGTTGCTTCCAGCATTGCAATCCCTCCTGATTGGTGTGCCACTTACCTGACTAAAAATAAGTATAGTCCAATCTCTCCAGAAGTGCAATACTTATTTTTCGCGGCTGAAATACGCGTCGAAGATCCGCCTGGCGATAGGGACAGCGTAATCTCCGCCGCTTCCCGCACCCTCCACGATGATCGTGACGCAGATTTCCGGGTCCTGCGCAGGCGCGAACCCGGTGAACCAGGCATGGCTGTCCCCCTGGTCGTTGTACTCCGCGGATCCCGTCTTTCCTGCGGCGGTATAGCTTAAGCCGGATAGCTTTTTGGCTGTCCCGCCCTCCACCACGGCGGTCATCAGCTCCCGCAGCTCGGCCGCCTCCTCCTCGGTCATCAGGGGGCCGTAGCTGGAGGGCTGATAGGACTTGATCACTCTTCCGGCATCGTTCTCCACCCGGTCGATGACATATGGCTTCATGAGCACGCCGCCGTACGCGATGGCGCTGGTGATCATGTTCAGGTGAATGGGCGTCATCTGTGTCCGCCCCTGACCGATGGAGGTCTGCATGACCTCGCTTACGGACTGGCCACCGGTGGGGATCGCGCTGCTTTCCTTATAGGAGAGCGTCAGGGGAAGGGGCTGGTTGAACAGCAGGTCGTCCAGGATCTCCCCGAAAGTCTCCTTGCTCAGGCTGGTGCCGATGTTCGCGAAGGAGGAGTTGCAGGACTTGGCAAAGGAGCTCACGAAATCCACCTGGCCGTGGTTGGTGCCATGATAACATTTGATGCGGCTCTCCCCGGACCGGAAGGAACCGGTGCACTGGAAGGAATAGCTGTCGTAGGTGTCCGGGTTCTCCCGGATATAGCCCAGGGCCGTGACAATCTTGAAAGTGGAGCCCGGGGGATACTGCCCATGGGTGGCCCGGTTCAGCAGCACGGAGCTGTTCTCGTCGGCGATGATGGAATCCCATGCGGACGCGATCTGATTGGGATCGAAGTCCGGGTGGGACACCATGGCCAATATCTTCCCTGTGGAAACTTGCGTCACCACGATGGCCCCTTTGTAGATGCCCAGCTGTTCGTCCGCTGTCTTCTGCAGCGCCACGTCCAGGGTGGTATAGACGCTGTCCCCGGGATTCTTCAGGCCTGCCACATCGTTGGCTGCCTTGTTGCTCAGGGAGGTGCTGGTATTGATCAGGTAGTAGTTGGCCAGGGACTCTATGCCGGTGCGGCCTTTCGTGGCGTATCCCACGATGTGGGAGAACAGATTTGCGTAAGGGTACACCCGGGTCTCCCCCTGGTGGCCGTCCAGCGCCGTCTGGGCCAGGACATCCCCGTCGGCGGAGTAGATGGTGCCGCGGTAGTTCCTGGAAAGCAGAATGGCCTGCCTGGAATTGTAGCTGTTGTTGAGCATCTCCTGTTCGCTGGTGGCGGTGAAATACCCCAGATATCCGATCAATACCGCGAACAGCAGGCCGAATAAGCAGCTGGTCACGATGATCTCAGGACGGTTGAGAGGGTGCTTTTTCTTCGCATTGGGTTTTTTCTTCCGTTGGGTGCTGTCTTTTTTATCTGGCACTGTGCTTCTCTCCTTCCTGCTGCATCCTGATATAGATACCCTGAATCAGGAAAAACATGATCATGGTGGTCATCACGGAGCTGCCTCCGTAGCTGACGAAGGGCAGCGTCACCCCCGTCAGGGGAATCAGCTTGGTCCCGCCGCCTACGGTCAGGAATATCTGGAATATGTACATGATGCCGATTCCGTATACGATCAGCTGGTAAAATCGGTCTCTGATCCGCGCCGCCATCTTCATCATCTCCAGGAAGCAGGACAGGGTCACGAGGATCACGCAGATGCCGAACGCCACCCCCAGCTCTTCGCACACCGACGAAAAGATGAAGTCCTTCTCCACGAAGGGGATCGCGCCGGGGTTGCCCTTGGACAGGCCCATGCCGAACCAGCTGCCGCTGCCGATGGCGAAGAGGGACTGGGTGATGGAGAATCCCTCGTTGTCAATGTAAGCCCAGGGATCCAGCCATGTGATGACACGGTTCCTCACATGGGCAAACAGATTGTACGCCCCCCAGGCCGCGCCGCTTCCCCCCAGCGCCCCGGCACAGAGGTACAGGTAATTCCTGGTGGCGGCGAACACCACGAACACATAGCCCACGAAAAATATCAGCGCGCTCCCCAGGTCCTTCGACAGCACCAGGATCACCACATGGGCCCCGGCCACAGCCGCCGTGACGGCTACTCTGGGGAAGGAGGTATCGTCCCACAGGGCCGCCGCCAGGAAGAAAAGGAAGAGGATTTTCACGAATTCCGATGGCTGGAAGGTCACGCCGCCGATGGTAAAGGAAATCTCTGCCCCGTAGGTGACTTCACTGTATATCAGCACGGCACCCAGCATCACGATGCCCAGGATGCCGTAGGCCCACGTCAGCTTCTTCAGGAAGCGTATCCGGGACAGCGCCCAGGGGATGAACAGGGACACCGCCAGGGACAGCAGCATGATGATATACTGCCGGACCGCCCTGCCGAAGGACAGCCGGGATATGACGCACAGCCCGACCCCAGACAGCATGCACATATTGTTCAGCAGCAGGCGGTTGGCCCTGTCATATATGGCGGGCACCATGACAGCCATGGCCAGCAGGAGCACCTGTACGAACGCGTAGAAGAACACATATTCCAGGTCCCCGTTCACAAGCGCCAGGTCCGCGAACAGGAACAGCTGGATCATGAACAGGAAGACGGCCTGGAAGGCGTAGATGGCGACCTTCTTCCCCCATTTGTCGAACAGGCAGGCGAAGCTGCACAGGGTATAGATTGCCATGAGCGCCGGTATGATGAATTTTGATAGCTCTGTAACATATTCCCGCATGGCTTTATTCCACTCCTCTTTTCTCATGACCGGTGGTGTATTCTCCCGGCAGGAAAGGGGCTCCTTTCAGGAAACAGTCAAGCAGCCCTTTCACCTGCGCCGGGGGCTCTATGGTGAAATCCATCCGCAGATCCATGTCCCCCCGCAGCGCCGAAAGGGATTGGTGCAGCGATAAAGGAACGCTGTTGTAGATGATGTTCATGCAGTGGCGGCAGTTGGCCACCACGGGGAACTCTTTGCGGTATCGGTCTGTCAGGACGGCATCGGAGAGCGGCGGTTGGCCTTTCGGCCTGCGGTTCGCGCCGCATTGTCCTATCGTCCGTTTCAGGCAGTTGGCAGTTATCATCATGGGGATGCGGCCATATACCATCTTCTCGCAGGGCAGCTGCGCTTCCGGCAGCCCTTTATCTGCCAGGCCTCTCAGCAGGTTCCGCTGTTCGGCTGCCTTTAATTCATAGGGCAGGCAGAAGCCGTCCGACAGGGCAGACAGCTCTTCGGCGGCGGAATGGTTCCAGATATAGATGCCCGCATCGGTCCTGCAGGACATGTCTCTGTGGTTTTCCCGCACGAAGCCCAGGCCGTCCATGGATCTGGCCAGGAAGCCCTGGAACAGGCCGCAGGCTTCCACTATCCGGGACAGTTCCTCCAGGTATCTCCGGTCTGCCTCCCGTAGGATGTAGGGAAGCGCCGCGTACAATGCGGCGGCCTTGGAGCCTGCGGCAAGCCTTTCGCATAGAGACAGCGCGTTTGGCGCCTGCCCTGACGGTTCCCCGGATTGTTCCGGCAGAAGCAGGTCGCTGTCCACATAGATCCGGACGGGCTGCTGCAGGGCTTCCGCTGACAGCCAGCCGCACAGGGCTTCCAGCTGCTGTATCGTGCGGACATAGAAAGCATATCCATGACTTCCAGAGGCCGCATATCCATTTCCATGACCGGTACACGGCGGTTGTCCATGCTCCGGGCTTTTCATCGGGCTTTTCGTCGAACCATGGCCCGGTTCATAGCCTCTCACACGGAGCACCTTCTCCTCCAGCTCAGCGACGGCGGCTCTGCGCAATTCATTGATCTGCTTCAGGGGATAGAAGCAGCCCTGGTCCAGGACAATTTCCGTTTCCGCCGCGTAAAAGGCGCTGTCCCCCAGCTTGCACAGCTGCTTCCGGACATTCTCCTCCGTGACAGGCTGCTGCCGGGCGGCCTCCACAGGCGCGCCCTGTACGCTGGCCGACATATCCTCCCAGCAAAAGGTCACCTCCGCAGGCTGTCCCAAGCGGAACACCGCCGAGACGGCGACTGGCAGTTTCAACGGATTCCCGATATGTTCCGCCCGTATCTTCGACAAGAGCTCCTCATTGCTCTCCCTGTAGGCAGGGCTGTCCAAAGTCACCATCTCGCGCCCATTTCTTCTGAAAAAATAGCCGTCCTGGAGCCCGCTCCTGACATAGAGGGAAGAGAGCGCCTCCAGGTCCCGCCGCTCCACATGGTAGGCCTCCGCCGCCTCCCGGACGCCCATCCTTCGGCGCAGCTCCCAATATCTGTCAATATATCGCCTATAAACATCTGTCACACCGGCAGCGTACTCCGGCTTCTTCATCCGTCCTTCTATCTTAAAAGAGTCAATGCCCGCCTCAATGAGCTCCGGAATATGCGCAACGGTGCACATGTCTTTCAGGCTCAGGGGATGGCATTCCTCCCGCTTTCCGCCGCCTGCGCTCACGGCATAGGGCAGACGGCAGGGCTGGGCGCAGCGCCCCCTGTTGCCGCTCCTGCCCCCTAAGATGCTGCTGAACAGGCACTGTCCGGAATAGCAATAGCACATGGCCCCATGGATGAAAGCCTCTATCTCGATGCCGGCCCGGCGTTTCATGGCGGTAAGCTCCGCAAGGCTCAGCTCCCTGGCCGGCACTACCCGGCAGGCCCCCAGCTCTTTCAGCAGGGAGGCGCCGAATCCGTCGCAGACGGTCATCTGCGTGCTGGCATGGATCTTCAGGCCCGGGAAATGCCCCCGCAGGAACCGCAGCACTCCCAGGTCCTGCACGATCACAGCGTCCAGCCCGGCCTGGCAGAGAGGGGCCAGATAGTCATACAGCCCGGAAATCTCCGGCTCTTTCAGAAGGGTGTTCACCGTCAGATAAATCTTCCGCCCCAGCAGATGGCCGTAGCGGATGCACTCCGTCAGTTCCTGCTCGGTGAAATTCTGCGCGTATGCCCTGGCTCCGAACCGGTCCCCGGCCAGATAGACGGCGTCCGCCCCCGCATGGACGGCTCCGTAGAAGCCCTCCGGGTTCCCCGCCGGCGCCAGCAGCTCAACTTTATGTCTGTTTTCCATAAAAAATCTCCATTACAAAAGAATCCAGCCAGGCTGGATTCCACACCGCCGCAGGCAGCTTTCGATGCCCGCCATATTACTTTTTCTTTAGCTCCGTCTCTAAGCGCACAATCTCTTTCTCGCCTTCGCTGCGCGCCTTCTGCAGGGCCTTCACCTGATCCTCCACCGTGTCCAGCTTGATCTGGGCCGCTATCAGTTCATGCTTGAGATTGTACAGGTCCTGGTCCTTGGCCTGCAGCTCATCCTCCAGGGAGGAAATCTGCTTTTTGGCCTTGAAATAATCGTCGGCAATGTTCAGCTGGAGCAGGACGCTCTGGGTGTCCGCAGGCTGTCTCCGGAAGCTGTCGATTTTGCTGTATTCGTTGATTTTGTTGTTGATGTAGGACGCGACTTTCTGCAGGTATTCTTCGCTTTCGTAGCCGCTTAACGTGAACATCTTGCCGCCGATGATCACTTCCGTATCTGTCTTGGAAGACGCCATATATAGCAAACCCCCTTGTATCGTATCTTACGCGATGCCCTTTTGCTGCCTGGGAACGCTTCGCACCCCGCTCCGGGAACTCTGTCATCTAGTATTATATCTCATAAAGCGTAGACAGGCAAGCAGAAATTCATCCGGCTGTTACGGCCGGAGGCACAGGAACCGGTTCAGAATCTGGCGCAGGCACCACTGGGGGTCGATGGCCTCCACGGAGTCTGCGGTGACCACGGTCTCCCTCCGGTACACAACGCCGTCTACACAGTAGTCTATGGTCCCCACCACGGTCCCCCGCTCCACCGGCGCCGTCAGCTCATCCTTTGCGCTGTATACCACCTTGATGTTCTCGTCCTGCCTGAGCAGCATCCCTTCCCGGAGCTCCAGGCTGTCCTTGCCCAAACTGCTGTTCTCCGATTCCAGCCTGCCCGCTATCTCCAGGCCGGCATAGGCTAAGCTGCCCAGAACGTCCGTTTGTCCTCCCCGCACCGGCAGGGCCTTCAGCCTGCCCTCGTCGAACGCCACGCCCTCCTCCAGGAAGCTTTTGTAGAAATAGTTGTCGATGCCGTACTGCATCAGCGCCCTTGTGTCGCTCCATTTGTAAGTCTTGTTGTTGGGCCAGCCGCAGGCCAGCAGCGCCACCACGAAGGTCCTGCCGTCCCGCTCCAGGGCTCCCACATAGCAGTACCCGGCCTTGTTGGTGAAGCCGGTCTTCCCGGTCAGGGCCCCGTCCATCATGGTCAGGAACGCGTTGTGGTTCACGCAGGAGAAGCTGCGCTCATTGGCGTAGAAACTATAGTTCTGGGTCCGCGTGATGTCCAGGAAAGCGTCCTTGCAGGGGGAGCGCCTGATGCAGTAGGACATGACCAAAGCCAGCTCCCTCGCCGTGGTGCAGTGCTCTTTCTGCACCGTGGTCCCATCGTCCAGGGAGAAGGTCTGGGTGGCGTCCAGCCCGTTGGGGGTGACGAACCATGTGTCCTGGCATCCGATTTTGGACGCTTTATCGTTCATCAGCGCAGCGAAAGCCGCCACGGCCTGCCGGCTTTCCTCCGCCGTATAATCCGCCGCGTCCTTATCCCGCAGCTCCTGAGGCAGATAGCGCTTTCCCACATGCTCCGCCAGGGCCACCGCCGCGTCATTGTGAGACTCCAGCATCAGGGAATACAGAAGGTCCTTCACCTGATACCGCTCCCCTTTTTGTATGTACAGCTTCACTTTCGGCATGCTGGCCGCATAGGCGGACACGCTCAGCTCCTCCTCCGGCGAGGTGTTCTCCAGAATCAGGATGCAGGTCATGATCTTCGTCGTGCTGGCCATGGCCATGACGGCGTTCTCTTCCTTTCCGTACAGCACCCTCCCGGAGTCCGCGTCCATCAGGACGGCCGCCGTGGCATACAGGGGCAGGTCCTCCTGGGCATACAGCGGCATCTGCGGGCAGATTGCCAGGCAGCAGGCGGCAAAAATGCCCCATATCATTTTTCTCATCCGCATTATCATACGCAAAAGCCATCCAATGGGATTTTTAAATAATATATGAGGCCTTTCGCGGGTTTTATGTTTGGCGGCCCGTCCTTTTATACATCCAGCTGCATCTGCACTTCCGCCTCCGCCTGCTGCTTGAACTCTTCCAACTGCACCGGGTTCAGCTCCGGCAGCTCGTCCAGCCTGCCAACGCCGAAGCAGCGCAGGAACTGCTCCGTGGTGCCGAACAGCAGCGGCCTGCCCGGAGCGTCCAGCCGTCCCAGCTCGGTGATCAGGTCGTACTCCAGCAGCTTGTTGATGGCATGGTCGCAGTTGACGCCCCGGACCCGCTCCACTTCCACCCTGGTCACAGGCTGCTTGTAGGCGATGATGGAGAGGGTCTCCAGCACCGTGTCCGTCAGCGTCAGCTTCCTGGGCGCTTTGGCGATCTTCACCAGGTACTCGTACATGCTCTCCTTGGTGCACAGCTGCACGGCGTCGTCGAACCGCGCCAGCGTGATGCCCCTGTCCTCCCTGGCATAGCGCTCCTCCATGCCTTTCAGGATGTCCCTGGTGACCTTGATGTCCTCCTCTATCAGTTTCATTTCTTCCATTACTTTCCGGATTTCTTTCTGAATCTCGTCCATGGAGCTGTCCGCTTCCAGCACCAGCTCGGTAGATTCCGCCACGCTCTCCGCAAACTCTTCTTTCTCTTTCTTTTCTTCCCGGATTTTCTCCAGCTTTTCTTCCTCTTCTTTTTCCTTCTCGGCTTTCTCCTCGGCAGCCTCTTTCTTCTCCTCCATCTCCTCGTCCATGTGTTCTTTTGCTTCCTGTATCAGCATTCCCACAATTTCCTTACTGGCTGCCTCCATTACCTCATCCGCGCTTTGGGACGCCTTCACCATGGGGTCATGCTTAAGCTTTTCCAGTCTGGTTTCCCGAATCACCGCATTTTCGCCCCGAATCCCCGCATTTGCGGATTCAATGGCCGCCTCAATCCGCTTTAACTCCGCAGCCTCCGGGGTTCCCTCTTCCGGTACCTCGCTAAGCCCTGCCGCCAGCCTGTTTTCCTTAAATTGCTTCAGTTCCTCGTTTGCGTCGTTCCTGGCTTTTTTATATTCCTCAATTCTTCCTTTGCTCTCCGCAATGCCCTCGTCCACTTTGCGGTCCCCGTCCCAGGCGTCCCTTACAATCTGCATCGCCTGCTGCTGCGCCACCTGCTTCTTCTGGGCAATCATATCCGGCTTTTTATTCAGATTACCGGCAAAGATGCTTTTGCGGTTTTTGTTATTCTGTTCCGCGCCGATATTGCTCTGTCTTTCCCGTCTTGCGTCGTCTCCCATAAAAATTGACATATTGCGTACTTTCATAGTTCCCTCCATTCCGTCCTATGGACAACTCCATTTGTCCCGTCTTGTTATTTTTATCGACATCCGGCAGACTTAATATTAGGCCGCGCAGCGGCGGATGTAACCAATCGCGGCATATTCGGCGCGAAATGCGGCTAACCTATATCCTGTTCATGTATCCAGTGTTTCAGAATATATTGCCAGTTCATTCCATCCTGCAGTACCCGAAGAACTGTTACAACTGATGCGCCGTCATCTACCGTATAAAACAAAAGATATGTATGATACGGCTTAAGGTAAATATCAACCCCCCTGTATCGAATCCCCGTTGTACTATATCCCGTCGGCAATGTCCTTAAGCCGTCAACTGCTGTTTTTACCTTTTTTGTAAAATTCTCACCCAGTTCCCGATATTTAAAATTATCCAGAATATATCTCTTTATTCTCCGAATATCATCCCGGCTGCTGTAAGTATATCTGATTTTATATTTTTTCTGCAATATGTCACCTGTTCTTTAAATTGTATCAATTTCAGCCCACAAGTCCGCCTCATCCAAAACCCGCCCATATTCCACATCATCTAATGCTTCATCCAATTTTAACAGCAGGGCATCCATAGCGCTTTCTACTGTATAAGAATTTTCTCTTGTCTTAACCGCTTCCGCCAATGCCATAATAATCATCTCCTATTTTTTGTTCGTTCTGCTTCTCCAAAATACCGCTATATCCGTTTTCTTTTATTATACCCTGCCATAATTAAATTTACAACGCCCCTGCTCTTTTCAGTTCAGCACACCGGACATCATTCTGAATTTCTTATTGCTTTCCCATATTTCTTTTAACGCGTCAAAATTTTCATCCGGTTTCAGCATCAGCTTCGCAAGCTCATCCAGCTCCCTGTATTCTTCTTCCGACAATTCAAAATCCCTGTCGCACACATACTTCGGCATATGCAGGAAAATAATCTCGTGGTTCATCAGGCAGTGGAAATCGTAAAACAGTCCCCGTATAGCCGCCTTTAAACCAAGGGTGGGCGGAACCGAAGCAAACTGCACGTTTTCATCTTTATACTTACCCGCCCGCATTCCCAGAAACGCGCCGGCGCCAAACAAAAAGTTATCATATGGAATGTCGTTTAAATCAAAGGGGATTTCATGGTCCGGACAATGCAAATCCGCGTCCGCCAGTTTCCATCTTCCTTCCTTTTCATCAAAATACTCCGTAATCCAATGGTCACGGTAAATCCCGTCGCTGCCGATATACTCCGCAAAACCGCTTCTGGCTCTGGCCGGAACGCCCTTTGCCTTTAAAACTGCCGCCAGCAGGATTGCCTGTCCCCTGCATGTCACATGTACCTTATCCTCTGCCTTGCGCTGCGCCAAATAACGGGCGTCTCTTCTTAAAAGCTCGGCCAGAATCCCCAGGGCCGTCGGAAAAATATCATCCTCAAAATCCAGCATCGTCTCGGGAACCTTTGTCATATCTCCCCAAAAGCACTCTTTTTTCTTCCTGATATCTTTGTCCTTTTTAAAAACCACAGGATGAATAATCTGCATCCTCTGTAAAAAGCACAGTTCTTCCATATCGTCCGGAAGATTTCGGGCAAATTCCTTATAATAGCCCAAATCCGTGTAAGCGCTTGTTTCTCTGTAAAAATCCAAAATTTCTCTTTTCATATATACCTCCTGTTTCAGTTCCGTTTTTTCACCGGAATCCAAATAGCGCTTTCATAGCCGCTTCCTTTCACGTCGCCCAGGGAATACCGCTCCATGTCGATATTGGACGCAATCTCATACTCCGGATTGCCGGGAAGCCATTCCCTGTAAATACGGGTGTTCATCGTCTGAATCGCTTCCGGCATGGGGCCTGCGCACTGAAACTTTGCCCACGTATGGGCAGGAATTTCAAAAACCTTCATCCCCTCCGGCACAGTGCCTCCCCTGTAGATTCCCACAATGGCGTAGCAAAAATGCGCTCCGTCGCCGCCGCCAAAGCAGATGCCAAACTCGCCCACCTGATTTTCCAGCACGGCCTTTCTTATTTCCCTTTCGTTCCCGCCCTTTGCGTCTTCGTTTTCCGGCAGCGGATTTAAATACCTCCGCTGAAATTCCTCCCAGAACCGGGGCGTTTCCGAAAACCCGCTGCCAACCAAAATCGTGCTCTCAAGGCCAATCATCTTCATTGGCCCCGCCTGCTCAACCGTATACTCTATCCTCGCCCCTCCCTTAATTGCTATTTCAATGGTAAGAGGAAGAAATACCTGTATCCGAAAGGGCTGCGCCTTAAGCTGCATTGGCGATACGCCGTGAAATCTCGTAAAAGCTCTGGTAAAGCTCTCCGGTGTGTCGTAACCGTACCTGTGGGATATATCAATGACTTTATCCCCTCCTTTAATCACATCAAGGCCGGCCAGGTAAAGCCTGCGGTTCCGAAGATATTCTCCCACGGTATAGTCCGTTACGATTTTAAAGCCCCGCTGAAAATAAAAAGGCGAGATGTTGACGGCCCCTGCCACATCGGCGGCGGAAATATTTTCTCCAAGGTGCGCTTCCATGTAGTTGACCGCGTTTTTAAGGGCTGCTAACCATTCCATACTTTTCCTCATTTCCAGGCGGGATAGAGTCAGTATAACGGAAACGGAAATTATTATCCTGACTCTTTGTGCCTTATGTTGTCAGCGGCTTATTACTCCTGTGAGATGATTACGTCCTCCACCCATCTTTTTTCCATCTGATGCCTTATCTTCCGGTTCTTAACGGTATCGAATATAATGGAAAAATCGTAATCTGCCGGATAGAGCTTATCCGCCGCCACATATAATTTTACCCTTTTATGGTTGATATAAATCTTTTTGTCCGGCATCTGCACGCGGAGGACTCCCTTTTCGTTTACCGGCTCGCAGACAATTCCGATTTTTCTGTCGGGATAAATCATAACGCTGTCGCCCCGCCTGAATTTTCCGGACAGCTCCTCTCTGTGCGTCCTTTCCTTCTGCCGTCTGACAGAAGCGGCTTTTTCCCTTTTCCATTCCTTTTGAAGAGAGCCGCTTTCCGTATCTCCCGCCGCTGCCTGATTGTTTCCCGCCGCGCGGTTTCCGCCATCCGGGCATCCGGCTTCCCCATACAGCCCGCCATAAACCCCTATCCCCTCCCCCCCCCCCCTGCCTCTATGAGGGTGCTCCCCCACCCACCCACTCCTGCCTCCCTGCCCTGGCATCCCCAGCTTTTCCGCAATATAAAAGGCGCAGCTTTCGCCTGCTTCCCCAATCACCAGCCGGTACAAAGGTTTCAGGCTTTCCTTGTCAAAGGTCATCCTGGCGTTGATTACGCCCTCCTCCTTCTCGGCATAAGCCTTAATTTCGGGATAATGGGTGGTAACCAGATACAGGGCTTTACTCCTTTTCAGTTCCCGCAGAATCGCTATGGCGATTCCCATCCCCTCCGCCGGGTCGGTGCCCGAGCCAAGCTCGTCCATAATCACCAGACTTTCCTCACCGGCTTTTCGCAGAATGTCCAGCACATTGGTGATGTGCGCGGAGAAAGTGGAAAGATTTTCGGATAAATTCTGTCCGTCCCCGATATCGCAGAGAATCAGATTGTTCATACAGATTTCCGCTTTTTCCGCCGCCGCGTGGAGGCCGCACTGAGCCATCAGGCAGTTTAAAGCCACGGTCTTTATGGCGACTGTCTTCCCTCCTGTATTGGGACCTGTGATAATCACGCCGTTTACTCCCCCGCCTATTTCAAAATCAAGAGGAACGTTCACGCTTTTTTCCATCAGCGGATGCCGTCCCTTTTCCAGTCTGATTCGGCGTTCCACGTTAATCTCCGGTTCCCTTCCGCCGCAGGCTATGCTCAGCTTTCCCTTTGCAAACATAAAATCCAGCTTTTCTATGGTTTTATTGTTGTTTAAAATAACCTCCGCCTTATCCGACAGCATGACGGTGAGGGTGTAAAGAATCCGCCTTTCCTCATTCTCCTCGTCAATCTTCATTTCCTGAAGCTCCTCATAAAGCCTTGCCACGGATTCCGGCTCTATAAAAAGGGTGTTGCCGGTGGCCGACTTGTCTATCACGCTGCCTTTTATCCTGGCTTTATATTCCTTTTTAACAGGCACACAGATATGCCCGTTCCTCACGGTACTGAAGCTGTCCGACATGCATTCCCGGCCGGAGCGCAAAACGCCGTCCGCCTTTTCCCGCATTTTGGTTTCCGTTCTGTCAATGCCATCCCGAAGAGACTTAAGGAAACCGGAGGCGTAATCGTCCACCCTGCCGTTCCTTATTTTTTCATACAGTTCTTCCCGGATATCGTCCAGCGAATCCAGATTTTCTTCGTAATACGGAAGGCTGATTTCATATGCTTTTCCCCGGCGCAGGTAATCCTTTAGCCTCTTTACCGCCGCAAGCACTGTTCCGATTTTTTCAAGCTGCTCCGCCGTCAGGCAAATCCCCTTGCCAGCCATCTCCATCAGCTCTGAAATCCCTTCCAAAGCCGTAATCGGCGGCGTTCCGCAGTTTTCCAGCATCAGCCTTGCCTCGGACGTATTTTTAAGCCAGGTCTTAACTTCCGCCTCCGACAGGCTCGGCTCCAGCTCCTTTTTTTTTTCTTTTAACAAATTTTATCTGATATCACACTGGTTTCTCCATACTATTACCCATTACCAGTTAGATACATGACAATTTTTACAAGAAATTTTTCTTTTTTTGCACAAAAATATGGAAAGAATGAGAAAAAAATTGTATAATATCTATTATCATGTAACACAAATGGAAAGAGAGGACTCACTATGAAACAAAATACCATGTTAGCGATGATTTTAGCTGGCGGCCGTGGCTCTCGTCTTCATGATCTGACGAACAAAGTAGCTAAGCCGGCCGTTTCATATGGTGGAAAGTACCGCATTGTTGATTTCCCGTTAAGCAACTGTGCCAACAGCGGCATCGATGTAATCGGTGTACTGACACAATATGAATCCGTTTTATTGAACAGTTACGTTGCAGCCGGACGCCGCTGGGGTCTGGATGCCAAGGACAGCGGTGTCTATGTACTTCCGCCCCGTGAGAAGGCTGACGCCAATCTGGATGTTTACCGCGGAACAGCAGACGCGATTTCCCAGAATATCGACTTTATTGATACCTACTCTCCGGAATACCTGCTCGTCCTTTCCGGCGACCACATCTACAAAATGGACTACTCTGAAATGGTCGCCTACCACAAGAAGGCGGGGGCCGCCTGCACCATCTCGGTGCTTGAGGTCACCATGGACGAGGCCAAGCGTTTCGGCATTCTGAATGTAGAGGACAACGATCAGGTCTACGAGTTTGAGGAGAAGCCCCCCCAGCCCAAGAGCAATTTAGCCTCCATGGGCATCTACGTCTTCACCTGGTCCAAGCTGCGTAAATACCTGATCGACGACGAAG
>OFHB01000741.1_pt1 | contig 20427 bp, 16 predicted proteins | sample 1521881 | NCBI WGS metagenome assembly OFHB01 (sample SAMEA3504090, study PRJEB24116) | mouse gut metagenome | biome: mouse gut; feature: mouse-associated habitat; material: faeces | place: Denmark | collected 2011
CCCACCCGGGCGGGGGCGTCGGAGAGGTTGAACAGGGCGGCGTACCGGGTCCCCGTCTCCGGATCGGAGGCCGTCCAGACGGCCTTCTCCTCGTCCCGGAGGACCTGCCGGGCCTTGCAGGGCAGCATGGCCAGCACCTCCCGGGCGGTCAGCAGGGACAGGGTCTCATCGTCCAGCTTCGTCAGCTCCGCGCCGGTCATCAAGGGGGAGCCGAAGATGCACCACAGGGTCATCATGGTCCGCTGCTCATCCGGGGTGAACCGGGTGGAGCGCTCCTGGCCGAAGCCCTTGCCCAGACGGCCCAGGGGCAGCATGTCGCAGTCCGGCCAGCAGCCGGGCGCCGCGTGGTCCTGCCAGAGCTCGCAGCGGTGGAACATGGCCTTCAGCAAGCGCCAGTCGTCCCAGAAGTCGTCGGTGATGCGCCACATGTTGGCGTGCTTTTGATAGTGCCACGCCTGCTCCACCACGGCGGGGCCGGGGGACAGGGAGAGGACCATGGGCCGTCCCGCCTTGGCGATGGCCCGGGAGAGCATCTCCACCTCATGCTTCCGCGCGTAGGCCCCGGGGCTGTGCTCCACCAGGTTGTCGGTGTTGCAGATGTCGTCGCACTTGATGAAATCCACGCCCCAGGAGGCGTAGAGCTCGATGATGGAATCGTAGTACGCTTGCCCGGCCTCGCCGTCCCGCAGGCCGTACATGTCCGGGTTCCAGCGGCCCACGGAGGAGGGGTCCGCCGCCAGGTCCGCCGCCAGGGCGGTCCCCTTGATCTTCCCATGGGCGTGGGCGGCGGCCCGGGGGATGCCCCGCATGATATGGATGCCGAATTTCAGGCCCAGGCTGTGGACGTAGTCCGCCAGCGGCTTGAACCCCGCGCCGCCCGCGCTGCTGGGGAACCGCTCCGGGTCCGGCAGCAGCCGGGAGTACCGGTCCATCTCCACCCCGCCGAAGGGAATATACTGGTACGTCTCCCGCATGGTCCCGGCCTTATGGGCGTACCACTGGATGTCCACCACCACGTATTCCCAGCCGAAGGGCTTCAGCTTTTCCGCCAGGACGGCGGCGTTGGCCCTCACCTGTTCCTCGGTAACGGCGGTGTTGTAGTAGTCGTAGCTGTTCCACCCCATGGGCGGGGCGGGGGCGAAGGTATCCTTTCTTCTCATAGCGTCTCCAGGTTGCCGATCCCGTAGGAGATCTGCAGCAGCACCGGGTCGCACTGGGTAGGAGCCAGCTGCAAAAGCCGCTTCCCGTCCTCCACGGCGCACATGCCCATGCTCCATCCCGCCTGGTGAATCCGGGCGTCATAGCTCACCAGCATGGGGACCCGCTCCCAGGGCCCTTCCCCCAGACGGTAGTTCACCAGGAAATCCCCGGGGTCCCGCAAACCCAGCTCCCCGCTGTCCCGCTTGCCGGAAACGATGATGGTCCCGTTCTCCCCTCCCTGTGGCACCCACAGGCAGTAGGGCATGTTCCCCAGGTACATACCGTCCGCCGTCTCAATCCGCTTTCCCCAGTACGCCGGGTCGCCCCAGTCCACGCCGTCATCGGAGAACCGGCAGTACACGTCGCAGGTAGGCGCGTCCCCCGGCTCCTTGCAGAGGGCGAAGCACACGATCTCATAGCACATAAAGTACCGCCCGTCAGGCAGGCGGGTGACAATGGCCATCCCCGGCCGCTGCTCTCCGTCGGGAATGGCGCAGACCATCCTCCGCTCCCCCCAGGTCCTGCCGCCGTCCTTGGATACCGTCAGGGCCAGGGTCTGGTTGAACCGCCGGTCCGTGTGGGGCCGCTCGTCGGTGTAGACCGCCGTCAGGTCCCCGTCGGCGTTGAGATAGAGGAACGGCTCCCATACCGGCCCCAGGGCCTCCCAGTTCCGCTCGATGGGCGGGCCCCCGGCGCAGATGGAGGAGCGGCACTCCCAGGTCTTCCCCTGGTCCCGGCTGATGAACAGCAGCAGCTCCGTCGTCTCAAAGCTCAGAGGGATGGAGTTCCCCGTCAGCAGCAGCGTCCCGGCGGGAAGGTCCGCCACGTCCCGGTCCAGCTCCAGCAGCATGGGCTGGAAGCGCATGCCGTGGCCGTTTTTGGTGTCCTCCACCTGGCTGTAATACGCCCAGGTCCTGCCGTGGTCCCGGCTGGCGTAGATGGGGAACACGGGGGGCTCCTTCAGCGTATAGTGGTCGAATACTGCCAACACCAGCCCGTTCTGCTCCCCCGCGTGGTGCAGCTCCACGGGCCGGGGATACAGCACACCGCCGCCGTTGTCGTAAATCTCCTCCCGCCGGGGGCTGTAGACCACGCCGGCGTACTCCTTTTTCAGCTTCAGCGCCATAAAATCTCTCTTTCCTGATCCAGGAAGGGCCCCGTATGATCCCACCTGTGAACCGATACGGAGCCCCCCCCTCGCTCATATTACCATTTCTTATAGGGACATTTCCCCCGCTTGGAGGCCGCCCGCAGCTCCACGTAGCACCCGCAGGCCGTACACGTCCCCGCCTCCAGGTAATCGCATGCCTTGCAGGCCTCCAGACGCTTGGCGTACTGGTCCTCCGGCGTGCGCTCCCGCTGGGGCGTGCGCTCAATGTGGTCCTTCAAGGTCCGGACGTACGCCGCCTCGTCGAACTCCTCCAGCAGGCACCTCCGGCATCGGCGCTCCATCAGCCCAGGCGCACCGACGCCACGCCGCAGGGCGGCAGGACCAGCTCCACGCCGTCCCCGTCCAGCGTCAGGGACAGGGGCCGCTCCGCCACGGCCTCCGGGTTGTCGAAGGTGTTGTGGGCGCGGGCCTCGCCGGCCAGCAGGATACCGGAGGCCCTCTCCGGCCTGCCCGCCTTCAACGACAGGCGCACCGTCTGGCTCTCGGTCATGGACAGGTTGGCCGCCGTCACGGTGATCTCGCCGCTCTCCATTTTCGAGGCGGACGCCTGCACTGCGGGCGTCCGCTGCCCGCCCATGGTTCCAATACCCTCGGCCGTCACTGGCAGGGCCTGGGCCCCCTGGTGATCCCGGTACATGCGGAACACGTGCCAGGTGGGGGTCTTAACCATCTTCTCCCCCTCGGTGAGGAGCACCGCCTGGAGCACGTTCACCATCTGGGCGATGCAGGCCATCTTCACCCGGTCGCAGTGGTTATTGAAGATGTTCAGGGTCACCGCCGCGATCACGGCGTCCCGCATGGTGTTCTGCTGGTACAGGAAGCCCGGATTGGTGCCCGGCTCCACGTCGTACCAGCTGCCCCACTCGTCCACGATCAGGCCGATCTTCTTCTCCGGGTCATACTTGTCCATAACGTCCCCGTGGAGGCGGATCAGCTCCTCCATATAGAGGGCCTTCTCCATAGTGGTATACCACTCCTCCTCGGTGAAGTCCGTGGCGCTGCCCTTGTTCTGCCAGCCGCCGGGGTGGACGTAGTAGTGGAGGCTCAGGCCGTCCATGAACCCGTGGGCGCCCTCGGGGTGGGGGTGGGCAAAGCAGGTTTTGAGCACCTTCTTCGTCCATTTCAGATCGTCCACATTGGGGCCGCCGCAGATCTTCCGGATCGGCGCGTCGTGGCGATACTGGCGGACGTAGGTCTGATACCGCCGGTAGAGGTTGGCGTAATAGGCCGGCGTCATGTTGCCGCCGCAGCCCCAGTTCTCGTTGCCCACGCCGAAGTAATCCACCCGCCAGGGAGCTTTATGCCCGTTGGCCTCCCGGAGCTGGGCCATGGGGGATACGCCGTCGAAGGTCATGTACTCCACCCACTCGCTCATCTCCTGAACGGCGCCGCTGCCCACGTTGCCGTTGACGTAGGTCTTGCACCCCAGCTGGCGGCAGAGCTCGAAAAACTCGTGGGTGCCGAAGGAGTTGTCCTCCACCACCCCGCCCCAGTGGGTGTTGACCATCCGCTTGCGGCCCTCCAGGGGCCCGATGCCGTCCTTCCAATGGTACTCGTCGGCGAAGCACCCGCCGGGCCACCGGAGCACCGGCACCCGGATCTCCTTCAGAGCCTCCACCACGTCGCAGCGCATGCCGTTGACGTTGGGGATGCCGCTGTCCGGCTTTACAAAAATGCCCTCGTAAATGCACCGGCCCAGGTGCTCGGAGAAATGTCCGTAAATCTCCGGGGCGATGCGGCCAAGGGGCCTGGTTTCGTCAATATGGATCGTCGCCATAGGCGTTTCCTCCTAAAATCTTTCAGCCGCGCCGTTTCCGGCGCAGGTTCTCAGTCCCTTCGCTCCCACTCGTTGTCATAGCACTCCCGGAACCGGGCCGAGAAGGCCGGGGGCTCCCCGTGGGCGTACAGGTGGGAAATGTCGCCGAAGGCGCTCATGCGGAAGGAGGCGACGCCCCTCCGCCGCTCCTCCGTCACCACGGTGGTCACAGAGGCCGGGGCGGCGCAGGTCCCGTGCCAGAGGACCATGGGGGAGATATTCAGCAGATGGCTGAGGATCACGCACTCCACGCCAAAATGGCAGAAGAACAGGATGGCGTCGCCGCTGGGCCGGACGGCCTCGTAGCAGCGCCCCCGCCGCCGGTAGCCGTGGCGCTCCAGCAGGGCGTCCAAGTTCTCCGCCACCCAGGCGTACTCCCGGCCCACATGGCCTTCCCGCATGATCTCCGTCTCGGACCACGCCTCCGGCAGGAAATACTTCTCCTCCGCCGTCCAGTCCTGGGGCAGCCAGTCCCAGCACACCTTCCGCTCGTCCGGCAGATCGGGCCGGAGGATGGGGGCATTGAATTCCCGCAGCCACGGGCACTCCTCCGCCGTCCGCCCCAGCCTTTTGAGGGTCAGCGAGGCGGTATCCTTCGCCCGGCCCAGGGGAGAGACGTAAAACGCCGCAATGTCCGTCTCCGCCAGACGCTCGGCCAGATATTCCGCCTCCCGCCAGCCTTTTTCCGTCAGAGAGTCAATTTCATAGTTGGGGTCGCCGTGCCGCACAATCAGCAGCTTCAAAATAATCCGCTCCTTTCCTGATGGCAGTATTTTCCGCCGCCTATTGTAGCACGCCGCTCCACGCCGCGCAACCGGGAATTTCCCCCGGATTACCGCGCGTTCACCCCGCTGCCCCACACGCACATGCCGGTTTCATCGTCCAGGGCGGTGAAGGTCATGACCTCCTTCTGTCCGTCCTCGTCCCACTGGACCAGGAACAGGCCGGTATAGGTCCTGCCGTCAATGGTCAGCTCCGCCTGGCTGTCCCCGGTGAGGGCCCAGGTTCCGGACAGGTCCTCGTTCTCTTTGCAGGAGATCCTGCCGTCCTTGCCCAGGGTAATGTTCACCGACAGGCTTATCTCGTCGGTGATGGCCCGGCCGTGGTTCACCAGCTTGTAGGTCCCCGGAATCTCCTCCGCCGTCACCGCGCCGGCCGTCTCTCCCGTGTAGCGGTAGGGGGCCAGCACCGGCCAGCCGTCGGCGTTGAAGAACATCTGCCGAACCCGGACCTCATGCTCCTCCCCCCGGCTCTCGAAGCGGGTGTGGTGGATCATGAAATACTTGCCGCTCTCCTCGTCGTACAGGCAGGAGTTGTGCCCGGGGGAGAGGAAACCCTTCCGGTTCTCCCCCAGCTCCCCCTCCTGCCACTGGAACTTGTAGCCGCCCATCAGCTTCACGCCGTAGTTGGCGGCGGTGGCATCGCTGAAGGAGGACCCGGAGGGGCCCTTGCAGGAGGTCATTTCCTGGCCCATGGAGTCGTAGTAGGGCCCGTCAGGGTTCTCCGAGCGGACCACCCGCACGTTGTAGCCCCCGTCGGAGTCCAGCCCGCCGAAGGAGAGGAACAGGTAGTAGTACCCGGTATCCGGGTTATACACCACGTAGGGGGCCTCGATCCGCAGGTGGTTGCCCCCCAGCAGCTTTTCGCCGTAGCCGTCCATTTCCAGGGGCATGCCGGTGACCGGGTCCATTTCCTTGGCGAAGATGCCGCCGGAGTAGGAGCCGTAGATCATCCACAGCCGCCCGTCCGGGTCGTAGAATACGCAGGGGTCCACGGCGTTGGGGTCCCGGGCGGGCTGGTAGACGCTGTCGAAGCCGTTCATCTCGTCCGCGCCCGCGCCGGAGTACAGGAACAGCCCCTGGTTCTCATAGGGCCCCGCCGCAGTATCCGACACCGCCATGCCGATGCAGGACTGGGGCTCGCTGCCCTGGCAGTTGCAGTAGTACATATGGTATTTGCCGTCCTGGAGCCTGATCACGTCGGGGGCCCAGAAGGTATCGCTGCGGCTCCAGGCGAAGGCGTCCGCCATCACCTCGTACACGTCGGGGATCACCTTGCTATGGGCCTTCATCCCGTCGTTGACGTACTCCCAGTTCATCAGGTCGCCGGTCTTGGCCACCGCCAGGTGGGAGCCGAAGATATACCAGGCTCCGTCCTCCCCCTTGACAATGGCGGGGTCGTGGACGGACACGTCGGCGAAGGTATGCTCCACCGGCGCATCGCCCTGCAGCTTCTCCCTCTGGCCGCAGGCCGTGACCAGCAGGGCCAGCAGGCAGCAGAAGGCGATGGCTCTTGTTCTGCGAGGCATACGGAATCCTCTCCTTTCTGATAAAGGGGTTGGGGGCTTCGCCCCAACCCCTTCGTGTGTCAAAAAAGTGGCTGCGCCACTTTTTTGAGTTAGGGGTCCGGGCCGAGTTCGGCCCGCAAAGTACTTTTTCGAGGTACACGCCCCCGAAAAAGTGGTCAAAACGGTTTCACGCCTCCGGCGTGAACTCCTGCGGAGGGCTTTTTAATAGAGGGGTTGGGGGCTTCGCCCCAACCCCTGCCGGGGACCGCGGGTCCCCGGGACGCTATTTGGTCAGTTTTCCCCAGCAGGCTTGGCCGAACTGGTCAATACCCGTGAAGGCCAGCGTCTCCCCGCCGTTCTCAAAGTCCATGCAGCGGTAGCAGACGCTGCGGCGAAGCAGCTCCCCCGCCGCCGGAAGGCGAACATTGCCGGAGGTCTTCATTTTGTTGTCCCGGTCGTCCAGGACAATGACCTCCCACATCGCCCCATCGGGCGGCGGCGCCGCCTCCATGGTTTCCCCGGCGTAGGGCTCCGGCCCCAGCGCCGGCCAGCCGTCCACAAAGAACATGGGCCGGATCATCATGTAGTGACGCCGGTAGCTGTACCGGTCATAGACGGGGTCGTATTGGCAGTCCTTGGGATTGCCGTCCCGGACATGGTGGACGAAGAAATACCGCCCCGTCTCCGGGTCGCGGAAGGGCACGCCGTGCCCCGGCCCCCGGAAGCCGCCCCACTGCCAGCCGTTTCCCCGCTGTACCCGGGGGTCCCTGGCGCGGAAGATCCAGCTGTTTGCCAGCTTCACTCCCAAAGACGCGCCCGCCAGGTCCCGGCCCTCGTAGTCCACGTAGGGGCCCAGGGGGTCCCTGGACCGGCCCACCCGGATGTCGTAATTGTCCCCCAGCCAGCCGTAGGAGAGGAACAGATAGTAGTACCCGGTTTCGGGGCAGTACATGGCCGCCGGCCCCTCCGGTCCGTCCAGGGCCGGAGGTGGCATCTTATGGGCGACGCGCTGTCCCAGGAAATGGGGATCCGGATGGACGGGCATCCCCGTTTCCGGACACAGCTCCTTCATGTAGATGCCGCCGAAGAAGGAGCCGTAAACCAGATAGTCCCGCCCGCCCTCGGCGTGGAGCACGTGGGGGTCGATGGCGTTGGGCAGGGAGTCATCGGTCCCCCAGCTGTCCACCGCCACGCCCCGGTTCTCAAAAGGCCCCATGGGGTCCTGGGACACCGCCAGCCAGATGCGGGACTCGGAGGACCCGAAGTCCCGGGTGGCGGAGTAGTAGAGCCGGTACTCGCCATTCACATACTCCCCGTAGGGGGCCCAGAAACCCTTGGTATCGGGGTAGTCCCCGTTGTCCCGCCCCTGTTTCACGGCGGCGGGGGACAACACCGTTCCCCTGTAGGCGAAATGGACCAGGTCCTTGCTGACCCGCACCGGAATGCCGGCCTTTTTCCCCAGCCCCGCCTTGGGGGCGTAGCTGTCCGTGCTGTAGGAATAGTAGAGCCGGCTGCGGGGGTCCCACATCATGCCGGGATCGTGGGAGCCGAAGGCGGGATTGCGCTCCACATCCAGGTCGTTCAGGCGCAGTACGCCGTTCGTGTCCATGTTTGTACCTCTTGCTTTCAGAAAAAGTAATCAAAGCCCCGCGCGGAAGAAAAATGGAATCGCTTTCTCCTGGGGCGCGCTTCGCCTGTGAATACAGGTTTTTACTCAAAAAAGCGCCACAGCCGATTTTTGACGCTTTATCCCTTCACACCGGACAGAGCCATGGACTCGATGATGTACCGCTGGAAAAAGAAGAACAGCAGCAGGGTGGGCAGCATGGCGATGACGCTGGCCGCCATGATCAGGGGATAGTTGCTGTTCACCGCGTACTGGTCGTTGAAGGAGCGGATGACCACCTGCAGGGTGTACCACTTCTCGTTCTGGACGAAGATGGTGGGGGCCAGGTAGTCGTTCCAGATGCCCATGAACCACAGGATGATCTGGGTCATCAGCGCGCCCTTCATCATGGGCAGGAACACCTTGTAGTAGATCTGGAAGAAGGAGCAGCCGTCGATCTTCGCCGCGTCCACCATATCGTTGGGGATGCTGGAGAGGTTCTGGCGCAGGAAGAAGATGATGCTCACGTTGCCGAACAGCCCCGGGATGATCAGGGGCAGCAGGCTGTTGGTCCAGCCCATCTTGGTGAACATGACGTACTGGGGGATCATGACCACCGCGAAGGGGATCATCATCGTAGCCAGCAGCGCCAGGAACATCTGCTCCCGGCCCTTGAAGCGCAGCTTGGCGAAGGAGAAGGCCGCGAGGGACGACGTGAAGCCGCCCACCACCAGCACCGGCAGCGCCACGGTGAGGCTGTTGCGGATACCGCTGAGGAACAGGCCCTTATGGAGCACCTCAGAGTACATGCCGAACTTCCAGGGGTTGGGGATCACGGAGAAGTCCGCGGAGAGGATCTGGTTCTTGGTCATAAAGGAGCACATGATCATGTAAAACAGCGGGAACACCATGATCACAGCCCCCAGGGCCAGCACCACAAAGAGGACCTTGTCCAGGGTGCGGCTGCCCTTGGAGCGAACGCCGCCGCTTGAAGCTTTAGCCATTTTCATTCCCCTCCTTAATCAATGGTCTTGACCCATTTATCCTGACCCTTGAAGTTGATGGCGGTCACGATAAAGATGATGATAGCCAGGATGAAGGCCATGGCGGAGCCGTAGCCCATCTGCTGGTGCTTGAACGCCTTATCCCACAGGTAGTAGACCACGGTGGCGGCGGAGTAGTTGATGCCGCCGTTGGTAACCATGACGGAAACCTCCACGAACACCTGGAAGCCGCCGATGATGCCGGTGATCAGCAGGTAGAAGGTCACCGGGGAAACCAGGGGGATGGTGATGTTTCTGAACGCCTGCCAGCCGGTGGCTCCGTCGATGGTGGCGGCCTCGTAGTAATCCCGGGGGATATTCTGCAGGCCGGACAGGTACAGGATGACGGAGGTGCCCAGGCCCTTCCACACCATGAAGATGATCATGGAAACCTTGATCCACGCCTCGTCGCCCAGCCAGTTGGGGCCCTTGCCGCCGGTGACGGCCTTGATGATGAGGTTCAGCAGGCCGTAATCATAGTTGAACACCCAGGCCCACAGGATGGCCACCGCCACCAGGGAGGAAATGACGGGCACGTAGTACATGGTGCGCAGCACCTTGACGCCGGGGATCTTCCGGTTCATGGCCGTGGCGATCAGAAGGCCCAGGATCATGCCCACGGGGATGCCGATCATGTAGATGATGGTGGTGCCCACGGTCATCCAGAAGCGGGAGTCGGTAAAGAGCTCGATGTAGTTGCTCAGGCCGCAGAAGTTGGCAAAAACGCTGTTGGTGCCGGTCCAGTTGGACAGGCTGGCCACGAAGGCGAACACAATGGGGAACGCGCTGAACAGACAGAAGCCGATGAAGGGCGCCGCCACGAACAGGCGGCCCCAGCGCTGCTCCTGCAGCGCCATGCGGCTCATGTGGGGCTTATTGGTCTGCGCGGGTTTTGTTACGGTAGATGCTGCCATAATACATATCTCCCCCTTGAGAAACGGGTTGACCGGACCCTGCGGGCCCGGTCAACCGCAGTTCAGTTGATGTGTTGGGACAACGCCCGTTCTGACGGAAACTTTCCGTCAGACGGCGGCCTTAAGGCCGCGCGGAATGCGCGCGCGAGAGCCGGGACGGCGCTCAGCCCGCAGTGGACCACGCCTTGTCCAGCTTCTCCTGCATCTCAGGCTCGATGGAGGTGATGAACTCGTTGAGGTCGCGCTTGCCGGCCTTCACGTCGGTGAGCTGCTCCCAGAAGATGTCGATCCACTCGGTGTTGGGGGTGTAGGTCGTCTCCATCATGCGGCCTTCGGCGGTGTCGCTGCCGTTGAGGTAGTTGAAGATGACGTCCACGTTGTCGGGATAGTTCACGGAGCCGTCGGCTACCTTGGACTTGAACTCATCCTGGAGGGAGAGCAGGTTGGGCACCTGGACGCTGGCGCTGCCGTTCATGCCGGACAGGTCCTTCTGGCCCTCGGGGTCGGTGGAGAGATAGCTGATGAGCTTCAGGGCCAGGTCCTTGTGCTCGCTGGTTTCGCTGACGCAGAAGCCCACGGTGCCGGACCAGGTCACGGACTTGCCGCTGGAGAGAGTGGGATAGTAGCACAGATCCCAGTTATAGGGGAACGTCTCGGGGTCCATGAAGGAGGCCACGTCCCAGGTACCGGCGGCATAGAAGCCGGTCTGGCCGGCAATCCAGCGCTGATAGGGCCCGAGGGCGGTGTCCTGCTCCACGGTGGGGGTGACCTGGTACTTCAGCGTCAGGTCCACGTACTTCTGGAGGGCGTCCACAAACTTGGGATCGCTGACGGTGACGGTCTTGCCGTCGGCGGAGGTAAAGCTGGCGCCGTTGGACCAGAGGAACTGGTAGAGCATGTAGGTGTCGGCAAAGCTGGCGCCCCACTGGTCAATCTCGCCGTCGCCGTTGGTGTCCTTGGTCAGCGCCTGGAGGACCTGTACGTACTCGTCATAGGTATAGGGCTTGCCGGGGTCGGGGTAGGCCACGCCGGCGGCGTCAAAGACGTCCTTGTTGTAGGCGTAGGCGAAAACAGACGCGTCCTTGGGCAGGGCGTACAGGTCGCCGCTGCCGGTCTGGGCGCCGTCATAGCGGTAGAAGGACAGGATGCCCTGGGGCAGGTCGTCGGTGGAGATGCCGGCCTCGCTGAGCAGCGGGGTCAGGTTGGCCACGTAGCCGTTGGAGACGTAGTCCTTCACTCTCTCGGGGCCCACGTAGAACACGTCGGGCATGTCCTTGGCGGTCATCATGCCGGTGAGGGTGGTGGCGTACTCGCTCTGGGTGGTAATCTGGAACTCGATGTCGGAAACCTCGTCCTTGTGCTCCTCCTTGAACTTCTCCACCATAGCGGTGTAGACTTCCTTCTCATGGTCGTTCATGTAGAGGAACACCTTCAGTTTGGTCTTGCCGCCGCCGCCTTCGCCGCCGCAGGCGGAGAGGCAGGCCAGTGACAGAACGGCCGCGAGCGCGAGGCAGCCCAGCCGCTTCAGGAAACGAGTTGTTGCTTTCATGTGACAGATCCTCCATTTCTTCCTTTAGAAAAAGATAAATTACTTAGGCTTTTTGTTAAGCCTCTGTTGGGAGTATCCTATCACAATTCGCCCGAATAAACAATATTATCTTTTCAAAATAAAAATTTTCATCGGTTTTCACAGTTGGGATATGAATCTTTTGTGAACATTTCACTATAACCTAAACTATTTTCACAAAACCAAAAAATAAAAATAAGCGGCAAAAAGCCGCCGTCTCCAATGAAAACGGCGGCTTTTCGTCCGGAGCTACCACTCCTGGGGCACGTGGCGGAACTCCGGGAAACCGTTGGCGTCAAAGGCCACCGGCATGATATAGACGTGGCGGTTGGGGTCGTAGAGGGGGTTCCCCTCCATTTTGTCGTACTGCCGGGCGTGGTAGACGCACAGGTCCGTCACGCCGTCCTCCGCCTTGACGAAGCTGTTATGGCCGGGGCCGTGGACCTCCTTCTCATCGTCGCTGCGGAACACCGGCTGGCGGAGCTTGGTCCAGCTGGCGGGGTCCAGAAGGTCCGCGTCCTCGTCCGCCCACAGCATTCCCATGCAGTACAGCTCCCCGGTGGTATTGGCCGAGAAGGTCAGAAACAGCTTTCCGTCATGGCGCAGCAGGGCGGGCCCCTCGTTTACCCAGAACTCCCCCCGCTCCCAGTCGTAATCCGGGGTAGTCAGCAGCACCTGGACCGTAGCCAGTCTGACGGGGGACTCCATCCGGGCGATATACAGGTTGGAGATCTGCTTGCCTACCCCCACCTTCTCCGCCCAGACCATATACCGCTCCCCTCTGTTGGAAAACACCGTGGCGTCCAGGGAAAAGGCCCGGAAGGAGAAGGGGTCGTCCTCCGCCGGCTGCATGGGGCCCAGCTCCTCCCAGGCATCCCGCATGGGGTCCCCGGCGCAGTGAAGCACGTAGGGGCGGATCTCCCACACGTCGTCCTTGTCGCCGCCGGCGTAGTAGATATACCACTCCCCGTCGATCCGGTGGAGCTCCGGAGCCCAGATATGGATGGACTGGGGACCGGACGGGTGTTTGACCCAGAGGGTCCGCTCCTCCGCCTCCCGCAGGCCGGACAGGGTGTCCGCATAGCGCAGGATGATCCGATCATACTCCGGCACGGAGGCGGTGAAATAGTAGCCGCCCTCCTCCCGCCGCAGGATATATGGGTCCGCCCGCTGCCGGATAAAGGGGCGGTTATAGATGGTTTCATGTACAGCTGCCTGATTCATAGTGTTACCTCCCATCGCGGCCGCGCTTGGCCCGGCCGTAATGAGTGCATTATACCGCCTCGCCGCCCAGGTTGCAAGTGTCATTTTAGATTTTGGTTAAATATTATACTTTTACTTGCTATTTTTGTAGATTCTCACGGTCGACATCCGCCTGGGCCTGCGCTATAATAAGGAAAAAGGCGGAGAAAGCGACGGAATTCCGCCGCTAAAAGGAGGAAAAAGCTTTGTTTTCTATGGACGGCCCCCTGTGGCGGGCACTGAACTTCATTGCCGACGTAATGGTCCTGCACGTTCTTTGGCTGGTCCACAGCCTGCCGCTGGTCACCATCGGCGCGTCCACCACAGCCCTGTACTACGCCATGATGAAGCGCATCCGCACCAACGAGGGGCAGGTTACCGCCAACTTCCGGCAGTCCTTCAAGGCCAATTTCCGCCAGGCCACCATCCTGTGGCTGATCGCGGCGGCGGCGGGGGCTATTCTGTGGCTGGATCTGAACTTCTGCACCACCTGGGGCGGAACCGCAGGGAAGGTCATGCTGGCGGGGTGCTCCCTGCTGCTGGCTCCCTGCTGGATGACGCTGCTGTATTTGTTTCCCGTTCTGGCTAAATTCACCGGCTCCGTGTACGATACCTTCAAAAACGCCCTGCTCATGAGCGTGCGGCACCTGCCCATGACGCTGCTGCTCACCTTCCTCTGGGCCACCGTGTGGCTGATGCTGGCCATCTTCCCGCCCTTTACCGGGCTGATGCTCATCAGCGGCGCGGGGCTGACCGCCTGGATCACCTCTTACGTCTATATCCAGGTGTTCCGCGCCTATCTCCCCAATGAAATCGAGGAGGACCGGAAGCGGACCGACAACGAGTGGCTGCACAAGGACTGACTCGCAAACCGGCGCGGCAGAAAAAATTTGTTGACGGCCTTGTCCATTTTTGCTATAATAATTTAGGTTTTTGATTTGACATCTGGTAAAAGTGAGGGAAAGGCCGATGCTGCATATTGAGAAATTGAGCGACGGGCTGAATCTGTTCAAGGCGCTGGGCTCCGACGTGCGGCTGGAAATCGTGCGGCTGCTGGTGGAGCAGCCTATGAACATGAACGAGCTGGCCGGGAAGCTCCACATCACCAACGGCGCGCTGACCACCCATATCAAGAAGCTGGAGGAGTGCGGCGTGGTGGCTGTATCCAGCGATTCCGGCGGCCACGGCAACCAGAAGATCTGCCAGGTAGTGCCGGACAAGCTCCTCATCAACGTGAAGAACACCCCCCTGCCGGCGGAAAATACCTGCTCCGTGGATTTGAAGGTGGGGCGGTACAGCAGCTGCCGGGTATATCCCACCTGCGGCCTGTCCACGGCGGACCGGATCATCGGCGTGGTGGACGACTACCGCTATTTCTCCCATCCGGACCACTTTGACGCGGACATTCTTTGGTTCACCCAGGGTTACGTGGAGTACCAGGTGCCCAATTTCGCCCCCATGTACCGACACATCACCCAGGTCACTGTCTCCGCCGAGCTGTCCTCCGAGGCTCCCGGCGTCAACAGCCAGTGGCCCAGCGACATCAGCTTCTATATCAACGATGTATTCGTGGGTACCTGGACCTCCCCGGGGGACTTCGGCGACGTGCGGGGCATCTTCACCCCCGACTGGTGGTTCCCCAACTGGAACCAGTATGGGCTGCTGAAAATGCTGACGGTCAACGACCGGGGAGCCTTCATGGACGGGCTGAAGATTTCCGACGTGAGCATCCGGGACCTGGACCTGGACCAGAAGCCCCTGTTCAACCTCCGCTTTGCCGTGGATTACAAGGCCGCCCACGTGGGCGGGCTGACCATTTTCGGCAAAACCTTCGGCAACTACGCCCAGGATATCCAGGTTTCCCTGGGTTACGTGACGGACAAGGCCAGCGCAAGGGAAACCGCGCCGCCGCCCCGCCAGGAGTCCCTGGACGAACAGGACTCGTAAAAGCTTACTCCGCCACATGGCATCTGCCATGCAGCGGAGTTTTTGTGTCAAAAAAATGGCGGGAGGTCGTGGACCTCTCGCCGCTTCGCAGCCCTTTGCTTTTCGTCCCGCGCTTCCCATCAGACCCGCGCCGCCGACACGCTGCGCTTGATCTGCACCAGCAGAAGCGTCAGACTGACGCCCATCAGGATATGCCCGATCCCAGCAACGCCGGAGATTGCCGCGCTCATACCGGAGGAAAGCGTAAGCGCCAGCGCCTGGGTCACGCCCCGCACGACAAACATCACGGCAGTCAGGTTCAAGCCGATATGGTAGGCGGCCAGCGTCCGCCCGGTCTTCGCGCCCATGAAGGAAAAGTTCTTCTCCAGCAGGAGCAGCAGCAGGAAAAACACCATCCCCAGCAGGAAGTAGTGGGTATGGACAACAGAGAGGGTGGTTTTCCCGGTAAAGCCGTTGAATTTGGTAAACTCCCGATAAAATACGCCGCCGGCCATCGCCAGGACAGCATACAACAGCGCCGCATTGATACAGCGTTTCATAAGTCGTTCCTCCTTTATGTACGGTCCAGATTGAACAGGGCTTCTGCAACTGCGTTTATCCGCCCTTATGCTCCGTTTCCCCCTGCGCGGCGACAAACGCCGCCCTGCCATAGTTGCGGCCAAACAGCAATCCTGCCAGCAGAAGGGACGCGCCCAGGCCGGTATAGAAAACCGCGACGAACCGCTCCGGCGCAAGTCCGCTCGACCGCAGGGCAATGCCGCCGGTTATCATCACCGCCATGATGATAAATGACTTGATGTCAAAGAATTTCAGAAAAAACTGCCGCTCCTCCAGGTAGGCGTTGATTCTGGCAGTGTGTTTTTTTACCAGTCTTCCAAAAATAAATATCTGGAACACCACAAACACCAGCGCGGACAGCAGGTAATTCAGCGCGGAAAGATAGGCCGGGTAAGCCTTCAAGCCAATGCGAAGGACATTGAATCCCGCCGCGCTCCATACCAAGCAGGCGATGAGCAGCAGCGTATTTCGTTTTACTTTCATACTTCGCCTCCTCACGATAGCCGAACGGCATGAAAATCAGCAAAGCCCATCGGACCAGGCGGCTTCCCCCGCCCTGCCGCGCTCTATTTTTCTCGCCTCTTTTTCCGCTTCCTGTGCTGACCGGCTATAAACAATGTCCAGTATAGTGGCTTGCCGCCGTACTGTCAAGTGCTTTTCCAGGAAACGCGTGGCAAACGCATAAATAGAGGCGCGGCGGCAAAAGCGCGGTCTTTTTTCTTCTGCGTTTCCCCTGGCTGCATAGCGGCATGATAGGCATATCCCCGTCTTTGCCCGGATTTTATGCAAAACATTCCTTGTGTTGAAAATTCTGGCACGGGGGATGTTTTGTCTATTGAGAAATACCGGGCGCGGGCCTATGCTGAGGCTGTGAAAAGAAATGCGCCGCGGACAGCGCGCAAATAATAAAAAGGAGAATATATTCATGGGTATTCAGGAAAGATTCAAGAAAACCGCGCTGAAAACTGCCTTCGGCTACATTGAGAAGGACCCGGAGAGGAATATGCTCAAGCTCATGGACTGGGTGGACCGGCTGGCCGGGGAGGGGCCGGACAGCTTCCAGCCCCAGCGGGAGGCCTTCCGGTATGTGCTGGAGCATCCGGACAACAATATGTACAAGCTCATCATGGACATCTTCCAGAACGTGGACAACGACGTGCTGAAGGCGGTCTTCGAGAACTTCTTCCTCAACGCCAACCTCATCGGCTGGCCCAGGCAGGAGGAAATGCGCAAAAAGTACGGCTGCAACATCCCCTGGGCCATTCTGCTGGACCCCACCTCGGCCTGTAACCTCCACTGCACCGGCTGCTGGGCGGCGGAGTACGGGAACAAGCTGAACCTCACCTTCGATGAGATCGACGGCATCATCACCCAGGGCAAGCAGCTGGGCGTGTACATCTACATCTACACGGGGGGCGAGCCCCTGGTGCGCAGGGATGATCTCATCGCCCTGTGCAACAAGCACAGCGACTGCCAGTTTCTCTGCTTCACCAACGCCACCCTCATCGACGAGGACTTTGCCGACCAGATGCTCCGGGTGAAAAACTTCATCCCCGCCATCAGCGTGGAGGGCTTTGAGGAGGCCACCGACAGCCGCCGGGGGGACGGCGTGTTCCAGAAGGTGCGCCGGGCCATGGAGCTGCTGAAGGCCAAAAAGCTCCCCTTCGGCACCTCCTGCTGCTACACCAGCGCGAACCTGGACTCCATCAGCTCGGAGGAGTTTGTGGACAAGCTGGTGGACTGGGGGGCCAAATTCGCCTGGTACTTCCACTATATGCCCGTGGGCAACGACGCCGCCCCGGAGCTGCTGCCCTCCCCGGCCCAGCGGGAAACCATGTATGATCGCATCCGGGCCTACCGCAAGACCAAGCCCCTGTTCCTCATCGACTTCCAGAATGACGGGGAGTACGTGGGGGGCTGTATCGCCGGGGGCCGCCGCTACCTCCACATCAACGCCAACGGGGACGTGGACCCCTGCGTGTTCGTCCACTACTCCGATTCCAATATCCGGGAGAAGTCCCTGCTGGACTGCCTGCGCTCCCCCATGTTTATGGCCTACCACGACGGACAGCCCTTCCACCAGAACCACCTGAAGCCCTGCCCCATGCTGGAGAACCCGGAGAAGCTGCCGGAGATGGTGGCCCGGGCCGGGGCCAAATCCACCGACCTCCAGTCCCCGGAGAGCGCGGAGCACCTGTGCGCCAAGTGCGGCGGCTACGCCGGGGCCTGGGACGGCACGGCGGAGCGTCTCTGGGCCTGCGGGCCGCACGGCCGGGCGGGCTGACAAGGACAATACCGGGCCGAAATTGCCTCTTGCAATTTCGGCCCGGTATGTTACAATGTCCATGACAACTGAATACCAACAGTTGCGAGAAACGCAGTAGAAAGGAAGAAGCAAAATGCCCAAGCTCAAGAAACGGGCCCTTTTGCTGCTGGTCGTGCTGGCCATGCTTCCGGCTTCACTGTACGGGGGTACAGGAGGCACGGAGCCCACCCCCCCGGGGGCGAGCGAGAGCGGGAGCCAGCCGTCCGCTGCACAAACGGGCGAGTTACCCCCCAACGGGAACTCAGTCACGGTAGGTATCGCACAGGATTTGGACGACCTCGATCCCCAGCTGGCCAAAACCGCCGGCATCCGCGAGGTTTTGTTCAACATCTTCGAGGGACTGGTGAAGGCCAGCCCCGACGGCTCGGTGATCCCGGCCGTCGCCAGTGACTACGAGCTCTCCGAGGACGGCACCACGTACACCTTCACCCTGCGGGAGGGCGTCACGTTCCACAACGGGAACCCGGTCACAGCCGAGGATGTGGTCTATTCCCTGGAACGCTGCGCCGGATCGGAGAACGAAGGAACGCCTCTGGTCTCGGCGTTTTCCAATGTCTCCAGCATCCAGGCCCCGGACGGCGGCCATGTGGTGATCACCCTGGCCCAGCCCAGCCTGGAGTTCCTCAACGCCCTGACGGCCCCCATCATCCCCAAGGACTCCGGCCCCACCATCGCCAAGGATCTCATCGGCACCGGGCCCTTCCGGTTCGTCTCCTACGCCCCCCAGGACAGCCTGGTGATGGAGAAATATGACGGCTACTGGAACCAGGACAAGGCCGCCAGGCTGGACAAGGTGACATTTAAGATCATCGCGGACACCAACGCCCTGGTCATCGGCCTGAAGGGGGAGACGCTGGACATGGTGATCCACCTGCCCAACACCCTGGAGGCGGAGGTGAAGGATCAGTTCACCGTCCACCAGGACACCATGAAGCTGGTGCAGGCCCTGTATCTGAACAACGCCGTCAAGCCCTTCGACAACGAGCTGGTCCGGCAGGCCATGTACTACGCCATCGACGTGGAGGCGGTCATCGACTTCGTGTGCGACGGCGCGGGGGTGGCCACCGGAACCAGTATGTACCCTGCCAATGAGAAATATTTCCTGCCCGGGCTGGCGGAAAACTACGCCCAGGACGTGGACAAGGCCAAGGAGCTGCTGGCCCAGGCGGGCTATCCCGACGGCTTCTCCATGAAGATCACCGTCCCCTCCAACTACAAGCAGCACGTGGACACCGGGCTTGTGCTGGCGGAGCAGCTCAAGGCGGTGGGCATCACCGCCGAGGTGGAGCAGGTGGAGTGGAGCGCGTGGGTGTCCGACGTGTACCGGGGCCGCCAGTACGAGGCCACGGTGAGCGGCATCGCCGCCGACGACATGACGGCTCGGGAGATGCTGGTGCGGTACATGACGGAGGACCGGAAGAACTTCATCGCCTTCTCCGACCCGGAGTATGACGAGGTGCTGGCCAAGGCCCTGTCCTCCATCGACGGGGAGGAGCAGACCGCCCTGTACCAGCGGGCGGAGGAGATCCTCAACGAGCGGGCCGCCAGCCTGTGGCTTCAGGATATGTGCGATCTGGTGGTGATGAACCCGGCCCTGGACGGCTTCACCTTCTACAGCACCTACGTGCTGGATATGTCCACCATCGGGTATCGGTAAGTGGAAAGCCTTCCCCCTGGAAGGGAGAAGGTGCCGCCCGTGAAGCGGGCGGCGGATGAGGGGCTGCGGAACGCTGCTTCCCCGTCTCTCATCCGCCCCTCCGGGGCACCTTCCCTCCCATGGGGGAAGGCTTTTGTAAGGAAAGGAGGACTTCTCCCATGGGAAAAGCCTTGCTCAAGCGGCTGGCCCCGCTCGCTGCCACGGGAAAAGCCTTGCTCAAGCGGCTGGCCCTGCTCGCTGCCACCCTCCTGCTGGTGAGCGTGCTGGCCTTCACCGCCTTCTCCGTCATCCCCGGCGACCCCACCCAGTCGGTGCTGGGCATGGAGGCCACCGAGGAGCAGATCGCCACCTTCCGGGCGCGCCACGGCCTGGACCTGCCCCCGTGGGAGCGGTACGGGAGCTGGCTGGCCGCCTTTGTCCGGGGGGACTTCGGCCAGTCCTTTCAATTTGACTCGCCTGTGGCAAAGCTGGTGCTCACCCGCGCCCAGGTGACGCTGATGCTGGCGGCGGTGTCCTTCGCCCTGATCTTAGCCATCTCCCTGCCCCTGGGCCTCCTCGCCGCCCGCCGTCCCGGGGGGATTGTGGACCGGGCGGTGACGGTGCTGACCCAGATCACCATGTCGGTGCCCAACTTCATCATGGGCATCGGGCTGATGTTCCTGTTCGCCCTGGTGCTGAACTGGTTCCGGCCCGAATACGTCTCCCTGGAGCAGGGCCTGGGGCCCCATCTGGCCTTTCTGGTGTACCCCGCCCTGGCCATCGCCCTGCCCAAGAGCGCGATGACGGTGAAGCTCCTCCGGGGCTCCATTTTAGGGGAGCTGGACCAGGATTACATCCGCACCGCCTACAGCAAGGGGAACAGCCGGGGCTCGGTCCTGCGGCGGCACGTGCTGCGCAACGCCATGATCCCGGTGGTCACCTTCCTGGCCATGGCCATCGGCGACATCATGGCCGGCTCCATTGTGGTGGAGCAGGTGTTCGGCGTCCCCGGCCTGGGCCGGGTGCTCATCTCGTCCATCAACAACCGGGATTACCCGGTGGTCCAGGCCATCGTGGTGCTGCTGGCGGGGGCGGTGGTGGGGTGTAATTTCCT
>OFHB01000744.1_pt1 | contig 20369 bp, 16 predicted proteins | sample 1521881 | NCBI WGS metagenome assembly OFHB01 (sample SAMEA3504090, study PRJEB24116) | mouse gut metagenome | biome: mouse gut; feature: mouse-associated habitat; material: faeces | place: Denmark | collected 2011
CTTCATTTCCCCCTCCTGTTACGACAAGATCGGCTGGGCGACCGACGAGCCGCTGCGCAGCAGCCTGAAGATTCTCAACCCCCTGGGGGAGGACACATCCATCATGCGCACCACAACTCTGCCCTCCATGCTGGAAATTCTCTCCCGGAACTACAGTTACCGCAACAAGAACGTGCGGTTGTACGAAATTGGCAGGATCTACCTCCCTGGCGGCCCCGACGGCCTGGCCAACGAGCCGAAAATGCTGACCATGGGCGCGTATGGCGAGGGTTACGACTTTTTCACCCTGAAGGGCGCGGTGGAGGCGCTGCTGCGGGAGCTGCGGATAACCAACGTAACCTTTACTGCCTGCGGTGCGGATCCCTCCTATCATCCCGGCCGCTGCGCCGGCGTGTATGCGGGAGAAAAGCTGCTGGGCGTCATGGGGCAGATCCATCCCGCTGTGGCAGCCAAGTATGATGTGGATTGTGAGCTGTACTGTGGAGAACTGAGCTTTGACGCGCTGCTGGAGGCTCAGGGCCCCGGCGCAGAGTATGCGCCCCTGCCCCGATTCCCGGCGGTGAACCGGGACATCGCGGTGGTCTGCCGGGATGAGGTCACTGTGGGAGCACTGGAAGCCTGCATCCGCAAGGCCGGCGGCAAGCTGCTGCGGGGTGTGGAGCTGTTCGACATCTATCGGGGCAAAGGAGTGACAGAAGGCGGCAAGAGCGTGGCCTTCAGCCTGACGCTCCGTTCTGATGAGCGCAGCATCACAGCCGCAGAGGCGGACGAAGAGATTCGAGATGTTCTCGCCGCTCTGGAAAAGGAGCTGGGCGCAACACTGCGCTGAATCCCATACAGAGTACAAAGAGCTCCCTCCGGCCCAGGCCGGAGGGAGCTCTTCCCGATACTGACACAACCAGTTTATAGGTATGATTTTTTGAATTTTTGTTTTAGCGTCTGTTTCCTGTGGGGCTGCTGTGCGTCAGGCTGTCTTCTAATCCACAACAATACTTTTTGTCTTTGAGGCGGTTTTTCTGAATACGTTATCAACCCAGAATTCTGGGATCTTCCCGGCCCTCAAATACATTGGCAGCAATATCAATAGCAGCTGTATAAATATTCCCAAAGGATTCCATCGTTGAGCTGGCAATATGAGATGTCAGGATCACATTCTTCATCTGATGATACTCACTCTGCGGAGGAAGCGGTTCGGAGGAAAAGACATCCAGCCCTGCCCCGGAGATCCGTTCCTCCTTCAGTGCCGAAAGCAGATCTTCGTCGTTGACCAAACCGCCCCGGGCAGTATTAATAATTACAGCAGTTGGTTTCATCAATCCCAGCAGCTTCTGGTTAATCATCCGGTCTGTATCCGCATTCAGTGCCAAGTGGACGCTGATTGCGTCTGCCTGCCGGAAAATTGTCTCCGGATCCGCAAAGGTTACACCCAGCATCTCCGCCGCAGCGTGATCCTGATAAGTATCGTACGCCAGAATCTTGCAGTCAAAGCCGCTCAGCAGTCTTGCCAGCGTTCTGCCTACCGCGCCAAATCCTAAAATACCTACCGTGGAGCCAGTGACCTCGTGGCCGATACAGCCGGGATTCCACTGACCGTTTTGAATATGGGCGTGCAGAATATCCCGTTTCAAAGCCAGGATCATGGCCAGCGCCATTTCAGCTACACCGGTTGCATTGGCTCCTTGCGTGCGGGCCACCTTTATGCCATAGGCTTTGGCATCCTCCAGATTTACTGCATCATAGCCGACACCGTAACGGATCAGGAGATGGTTTCTCTGATTAATCCGGGAAAAAATTTTCTTGTCGTAGACTTCGCAATCAATCAATCCCGCATCTGCATCCGCAAGTGCCGCGATGATCTTCTCCTGATCAAAGGGATGGATTTTAATCCACTCATACTCAATTCCCTTGGACAGCGCGTACTTCCTGGCCTGGTCATTCAACTGCTGGATTTCCGCAAAATCCCTGTAAAAAACAGAAACAAGTCTTTTCATTATTGTGCCGCTCCCTTTCTGCCGCGGGAGAGCGAGTGCTCTCTCCCGCGGCTGCCGCTGACTTCTTTGTGCCCCATCCTATTAGAACAGGATGTTGACTTTCAGATAATTTCCCGGATGCTTCTCGATATCACGAAGCATATCGGGAGCTTCATCCATGGAAATTACCTTGGAGAGAATCTTTCGTACGTCAACTTTGTGGTGATAGATTAAATCTACTGCCTCCTCGAATTCTCCCGCGCTTGTGCGGGCGCCGCGAATGTCAATTTCCTTTCGAGTAATCAAATCTGTCGGAATGGGCGTCTCCCGGGTGGGCCAGCCAGTGAGGATGATCCGGCCCGCATGGCACACGATATCCAGCGCGGAGCGGATGGCGGAACTGGCACCGGAGGCCTCCATGACACACTCACACATCCGGCCGCTGGTATACCCGCCGATTTTCTCCAGCAGGTTGTCTGTCTTCAGGTTGATAACATGACGAATACCTAGCGCCCGGGCAAAATTCAGGCGCTCCTCCACCAGGTCAATGAGAATCGGTTCCGCTCCGTAGTGAAGCGCTGTCATGGCGGCCAGCAGGCCGATGGGACCTGCACCGCTGATGGCCAGATGTTCTCCGCTTTTCAGCTGAAGCCGGTGCAGTCCATGGAGCGCGATGGTCAGAGGCTCCGCCAGGGGAATGATATCCCAAGGCATATCATCGGGCACTTTGACCAGCATATTTGCCGGATGCGCGAAGGTCTCCGCCATGCCGCCGTCCACGTGAACGCCCAGAACCCGCAGGTCGTTGCAGCAATTGGTTCGCCCGATGGAGCAGGGGTAGCAGTGCCCGCAGTACAGATAGGGGTCCACGGTCACACGGTCACCGGGTTTCAGTCCCTTGGGATTGTTTTCCGGGACGGAGAGGATTTCTCCAGCCAGCTCGTGTCCGATCACACGGGGATACGATACCAGTCCATTGGTTCCGCGAAAGGCATTGATATCACTGCCACAGATCCCGGCGGATCGAATTTTGATAAGGGCTTCGCCAGACTCCAGAGGACGCTGCTGAATCTCTTTTATTCCAATCTGCCAAGGCTCCGGCATATAAATCGCTTTCATATTGTCAGTACTCCTCCCGCATGCTCATAGCATGTTAATGTTAAATGAATTGATAACCAGAACTGTGCTTACTGTACCTTATCCGCAGCCGGATTGTAGGGATTCACCCGTAGGAACAGAGACAACGCGATACACAATATGTATGTACAAGCGCAGAAACCCAACGCCCAGGATATGGGCCAACCGGATTCCACCAGCATCCCAAGGACTGCTGGCGCGAGTGTGCCGCCGATAAGACAAGAAACACCCAGAATGACCCCGTTGGCAATCCCGTGAAGACGTTCCGGCAGCGCATACCGGGGGATCATATACGTGAACAGACTGACCGTTGCACCGCCTGCGGAACCAAATACGGCTAGGATTACTGCACTGAACGTGCTTCCGGGGAGCAGGAACGTAGCCAGAGGCGCAGTCAGCGCCAGAATGAACGTTCCGATCATCACCTTGCGCACCGGAAGCCGGTCAGCCAGCCAGGGCACCACCAGCATGACCGGCAAATTACATAGTCCCTTCGCCGACAGAAATGCCGCCTTGGTCATAGTACTGTAGCCCATGATGTCTGTATAGTACAGGGGCGCAAATACACCAATACTCAGATTGGAAACCGTTTCCAGAATACCAATGCACAGACACATCATGAATACGCGGCTATGTATGCACTCGTGAAAGGTTCTCTGCCAGGGACTTTCCTCTGAAGTTTTCTGCTGAATTTCAATTTCCACCTCGCCTACCGTCAGGAACATGATGGCAGACATGACAATGATAGCAGGGCCTGTGATGTAATAGGCGGTGTTCCAGTCGTGGTGCAGCGCCATATAAGAAAACAGTACCGGGCCGATCAGGGTGGAAATAACGGAGGAACCAAGGTTGATAGTGCCATTACGCTTGCCATAGTCGTTTGCCACCAGGTTTTTGGAAAGAATAGCCAGCATCAGGGAAAAGGATCCGCCCTGAAAGAACCCGGTGAAAAAACGGCAGAGAACCAATCCAGCATAAGTGCTGACCTGGGATGTGGCCAAGGAAATGATCCCGGTGATCAGCGTCATGGGCGCAATTAAAATTTTTCGTCTGGACACTCGGCTGGTCAGTATCCCCACAGCCATGCAGGAGATGCTGTAAGACAGATAATAGATAGAGCTGAGGGACGAGTACTGCGCCGTGGTACAGTGCAGGGCCGTCATCAGCTCCTCTGAGAGATAGGTCACGCAGCTGCCATCCAGCGTCTTCATGCCGTAGACCAACGTGAACAGCACAGTGAGGTAATTGATATAAAGGAGCTTTTTTGTCTGTTTTTTCATCATAGCTACCCAACAACAACCTCTCCATTGACCAGCACCTTTTCAGGGCATGCCTGAATATTCCGGAGGGGATTCCCATTCCAGATCACGATATCCGCATCCTTCCCAACCTCCAGGCTGCCTACCCGGTTTGCGATGCCGGTGATTTCGGCAGCATTGATGGTAATTGCCTCCCAGGCAGCCTGCTCAGGCAGCCCTGCCTTTACAGCCAGTCCCGCGCATAAAGGCAGATATTCCAGCGGCGTCTCCGGCGCATCCGTCATAATGGCAATCTTCACTCCTGCTTCGTACAGCTTTGCAGTAGTGCCGAAGCATTTGTTCGCAACTTCCTGCTTGCTCTTCCGGTTAAAGGAAGGACCAATGATGGCAGGCAGTCCTTCTCTGGCAAGTTCCCCGGCAATGAGGCTGCCGTCGGTACAATGATCCAGCGTGATTTTCACCCCAAACTCCCGGGCAATGCGGATGGCTGTAAAAATGTCATCCGCCCGGTGGCAGTGAGCTTTCAGAGGAATCTCTCCATTCAGCACAGGCACTAACGCTTCCAACTTTATGTCATAAGCAGGATGACGCCCCGCTTCCATGTCTTCCATGTACCGCCTTGCTTTCCCCAGATATTCTCGCAGGATGGAGGCCGTACCCATGCGGGTCATAGGGAGATTGCCTTTCATACCATATACATTTTTGGGATTTTCGCCGAAAGCTACCTTCATAGCCACAGACTGCCGGATAACCATGTCATCCACCCGCATTCCATGCAGCTTAACAGCAGCAAAGGTGCCGCCAATAACATTTCCGCTGCCAGGGCCTGTAACCGCAGTTGTTACCCCGGCGGCCAGCGCTTCCCGGAGGCTGCTGTCTTGGGGATAAATGGAATCTATGGCTCGAACCTGAGGCGTGGCCGGATCTGAGCATTCATTGCAATCCCGGCCCATGGCGCCGGAAATACAGGAATTCTCCACACCGATATGGCAGTGCGCGTCCACCAGCCCCGGTGTTACCAACCGGCCTCCGGCATCCAGCACCTCTGTACCGGCAGGTGTGGCCATCCGCGTGCCGACCACCTTTATTTTTCCGCCGTCAATCAGAAGTTGTCCGTTTTCCAGCGTCTCCCCCCGCATCGGCATGATACGGGCATTGATGATTTGCAGCATACATTCTCGTCCTCAATCTGTTTTCTCAGTGTACGGTATCCGCGCCGGATGCTGGAGTAGATACATCCTGAAGCGCCAGAATTGTGTGGGCATAGACCTTGCAGGCCCGGACCATCTCATCGATACCCACAAATTCATCGGCATTATGGGCATGATGATCCACCTGCGGGTCACGGAAACCAGGACCGTAAGCCACTGCGTTATCCATAGCCCGGGCATAGGTGCCGCCGCCGGTGGACTCGGCCTCTCCGCGGAGGCCTGTGACTTGCTCGTATACCCTCAGGAGAGTGCTCACAACAGGGTGATCCGCAGACAGATACAGAGGCGGCTTGTGATCCATAATCCGGATAGTTCCACCGTACTCTGCTGCTTTCTTCTCCAGCGTTTCATACAACCATCCGTAATCGGTTGTTACAGGATAGCGGATGTCCACAATAGCGGTAAAACCGTCTCCTTCCTTATGGAGCGCCCCCAGATTCACAGTCAGGGAACCGGAAACCTCGTCAGCACATTGGATGCCAACGCCTCTGCCGTCCAGGTCAGAAAACAAGCCGCACACGGCGCTGACCAGGTTGCCCTGCCAGCCCTTCTGACGCAGAAAGGCACACAGCCGAGTCCCTGCGTTTCGCCCCTGTTCTGGGGATGATGCATGGGCGGCTGTACCTTCACTGACCAGAACAGTACGCAGGCCGTCGGAGTGCAGAGAGATATACTTCTGCTCCGGCCATGGGTCCAGCAGTCCTTCCATTTCCATAGTCAGTCGGGCCAGCACCACATTGGGCCGCTCTCCGCCGTGGAGTGCGGTAATCCGGTTGTCGTCCCCGCTGGCTGGAATGCGCAATTCAAAGTGCAGGATTCCCTTCTCCGCATTGGTCAGGGGAAAACTGCCGTCTGGCACGTAGCCGAAGTCTGGCATCTTCACCCGGGACTTGTAGTACTTCATGTCCTCCCACCGACTCTCTTCATCACAGCCGAAAATGATCCGAACCTTTTTCTTCCACTGGGTTCCCACAGCCAGGAGAGCCTTGAGGGCAAAAAATGTCTCTACACAGGCAGCCTTGTTGTCGCAAGCCCCCCGCCCCCAAATCCGGCCGTCCTTTACAATGGCCTCAAAGGGGGGCATCGTCCAGTTTTCTCCCACAGGCACCACATCCAAGTGCACCAGAACCCCCATGGTCTGCTCTCCCTGCCCCAGTTCCGCATGGCCAGCGTAGTTATCCACGTTGGTGGTCTTCAGACCGAAGTCCTCCGCCATCTCCAGCGCTTTGTGCAGGCAAGCAGCGGGGCCGGGGCCAAAGGGTGCGCCCGGCTGCGGCTCTCCCCGGACGCTGGGGATACGGACCAGCTCCTGCAGGGCGGCAACCATATCGTCCCGATAAGATTCAATCAGAGTATCAATTGTGTCCATATCAGCTCCTCACTGTGCAAAAACGAAATAAGCAATCATGCAGGCCAGGGCCATGACGCCCATAACCGGCAGAACAAACATCACCACCCCGGAAAGGACCACAGCAAGGATATCCCCCTTCTCCAGCTCATCCCGGATTGTGCGCTCAGATTTCACAGGAGTCAGCTCGGTAGACTCCTGCGCCGCCTGCTCGCCAGCGGCGGGGTACTCTTCCGCAAAATTCTGCTGGGACATACAGTGCCTCCTTTCCGGGCTTCAGCCGCTGATCTCATGCATATGGTGACATGCGGCAAAGTGCCCCGATGAAATCTCCTCCCACTCTGGCATCACATGGCGGCATATCTCTGTGCAGTAGTCGCACCGTGTGTGAAACTTGCAGCCCACCGGCGGATTCACAGGGCTGGGAATATCGCCCTCAATAATTTTCAGCTCACCGTCTCGACTGTCCACCGTGGGGATGGCTGCAATCAAGGCCTGAGTATAAGGATGCATAGGGCGGTCAAAAATCTCCTGGGCCGGCGCAAGCTCCACCATGTTGCCCAAATACATTACACCAATGCGGTCGCTGACATAACGCACCACAGAGAGATCATGGGTAATGAACAGATAGGTCAGGTTCTGCTGCTCCTTGAGATCCTGAAGCAGGTTAATGATCTGGGATTGGATGGATACATCCAGAGCGGATACAGCCTCATCGCAGACCACAAACTTGGGCCGGACGGCCAGACTTCTGGCAATACCGATCCGCTGGCGCTGCCCACCGGAGAACTGGTGGGGAAAACGATGGAGGAAGTAGGATTCCAGGCCGCAGCGCCGCATGACATCCAGAACTTCGTTCTGCATCCGTTTGTTTTCTTTGATGAACAAGTGATGGGTCTTCATTCCTGCACCGATGATGTTGCCCACCGTCATGCGGGGATTCAAGGAGGAATAGGGATCCTGAAAAATCATTTGCAAATCACTGCGGAGCAGGCGCATCTCGTTGTACTCCAGCCGCGCCAGATCAATGCCCTGCGTTCTCCTCTCTTCCGCAGTACGGAAGGCTTCCTCTTTCATATACGGCTCCTTGAACGCACGCAGCTCCTCCTGCTTCCGCTGCAGCTTTTTCTCCAAAGCTGCCCGTTTTTCCATCAGAAGCTCATACCGGGCTTTGGCCCGGTCTGCCTGCACCTTCTGGGCGGCGGAGGGAGTTCTGCCGCCTGCGGCGGCATCTTTTATCTCAAAGTCCGCATCCATACACCGGGCTTTTGCTGCTCCAATCTTTTCCAGCATGGCGCGGATCTCCCGGCAGATCTTGTACTCTTCCAGCATCAGTTTCAGGGCGGAAGCGTTGTCCTCCACGGTGATAAATCCTCCCACGATACTGACCAGATCGTAATACTTTCCCTCCAGTTCAGCCTGCTGGCGGTGGAGTTTGTCCAGCTTGTCCAGCTTTTTTGCTTCGTCTGTCTCCGCCTGCCAGTCGGATTCCGTCTTTTTGACCTCAGACTGGAACTTTCGATAGGCGTCCAGATACCGGCGATATTTGATCAGGGTATTCCCCACATATTTTGGTGCAGCTTCCCACAGCGTTTGACCATAATACAGAGTCTTTCCGGACGTCTGGCGGTTGAGCTGAAGAAGTGTCCGCCCAAAAGTGGATTTGCCGCAGCCTGATTCACCTACCAGCCCAAAGGTTTCGCCTTCACAGATATCAATGGTAATACCGTCGTTGGCCTTGCAGAACCGATTCTTCCCGACAGGGAAATACTGCTTCAGGGCAAGCGAGCGGATCAGTACTTTTTTTCCGTCCATCAGCGCGCCTCCTTTTTGGGGTAATGGCATCGGATCAGATGCCCTGGCTCAATCTCCCGGTAATTAGGTTCTTCCTGGCGGCACTGTTGCGTAGCATATTTGCATCGGGTGCAGAACTTGCATCCCTGGGGCAAATCCAATGGGTGGGGAACCGAGCCGGGAATTACCTCCAGCCGGGTACTCACCGGCGTATCCAACCGGGGAATGGAGAGCATCAGTCCCTCCGTATAAGGGTGCTGGTAGAGAGAACCGCCGTCAAAAATCACATCCACCGGGGCCATTTCCATGACTTGGCCGCAGTAAAGTACCGCCACATCGTCAGCCATCTGGTTGATGACACCCAAGTCGTGGGTGATGAACATGATGGCGGTTCCTTTTTCTTTTTTCAGCTCGTTCATCAGTTTGAGAATCTGTGCCTGAATGGTTACATCCAAGGCCGTAGTAGGTTCGTCGGCAATCAGCAGCTTGGGCTTGCAGGCCAGGGCCATAGCGATCATAACCCGCTGACGCATTCCGCCGGACAGCTCAAAGGGATATTGCCTGGCCACGATATCCGGATTAGGTATCTTCACATCCTTCAGGATCTCAACAACCTTTTGCTTCGCCTCCCTTTTCTTCATGCCCTGATGAATGAGGAACGGTTCCATCAGTTGCTTTTCCACGGTAAATACAGGATTCAGGGAGGTCATGGGTTCCTGAAAGATAACGGAAATTTCGTTGCCCCGAATTTTCTGCATCTCCTCAATGCTGTAGCGGGACAAGCACTTCCCGTCAAAGAGGATCTCTCCGCTGTCAATATAGCCGTTGCCATCCAACAGCTGAAGAATACTCATAGCGGACACACTCTTTCCGGAGCCGGACTCGCCTACAATGCCCAGGGTCTTTCCGTTGTCTACGGCATAGGAGACGCCGTTGACGGATTTGACAATTCCTTTTTTCGTTTTGAAAAACGTATGCAGATCTTTTACTTCTAATAATGCCATAACCCACTCCTCTAGCGTTCCAGCGCCTTCGGATCAACGGCGTCCCGCATACCGTCGCCCATCAGGTTAATGCAAATCGTACACAGTCCAAATACCACGGCAGGGAATACCCATCGCCACCAGAACTGCTGGATGACAATGGAGTTGTTGGCGCCCTTGAGCATGTTGCCCCAGGTAGGTGTGGGGGCAACGACGCCGAACCCCAGATAGGACAGAGAGGATTCCGTAAGCATACAGCTGGCAAAGCTCAACGTTGCCGTTACCAGCAGCTGAGAGAGGATATTCGGAAGAATCTGTTTGAACATGATGCTCGATTCCTTCTCTCCCATGGCGCGGGCGGCAACCACATATTCATTCTCTCTGGCTTGAAGAACCTGAGCCCGCACCAGGCGGCAGGAGGTAGTCCAATACAGAAAGCCTTGGATAACCATAATGAGATAGATTTTTCCCTCCTGAGACACCCTGGAACCCAGCACCGATGACAAGATCATGGCCAGCGGCAGAAACGGCAGAGAGTTAACTACCTCAGACAGGCGCATGACCACCATATCAGTCACCCCGCCGAAGTATCCCGCGCAGCACCCCAGAATCACTCCGATGAACAGGGAGATCACCACAGATACCGCTCCCACAGTCATGGTAATTCTGCCGCCATTGATCAGCCGTGTCAGCACATCCCGTCCCATTTCATCGGTACCGCAGAGGTATCCCTTCAGTCCCCAAGTGATCAGCTTGTTATCCGAGGTGATCACATAGTTCTGATAGCAGCCAGAGGTCATGTACCGGATATCCGCATTCGTGGTAACAGCAGCAGGCACTGTTGATTGCCCGTGGGTATTGTCTCCCCAACAGATCACGCCGCCGTCCTCCAATTGGGCCGTGTAGTGATACCGGCCGCCGTAGAGACGCACAATTCTGCTTCCAGTTTCTGGTACCCGGTTCTCGCCCTTGGCAGCGTTTCCCCAGACAACAACAGTACCGTCAGCTTTCAGCGCCGCAGCAGTGGTGGCAGTAGCCGCCACCTGTACCACGCCGGTATCCAGTCCCTCCGGGATGTCGGCCAGAACGTTATTGATACTAAAGCCGGTATAGGCCACGCTGCCGTCTTTCAGCAAAGCGATATAGGCCGTATCGGCGCAAGCTATCTGACTGATCTGTCCCTGAAAAGCTTTCTTTACCTTGCAGTCCGTGGCGTTTTCGTTGCCCCACAAAACCAGTTCGCCGTTTTCGTCAAGCAGAGCGCTATACTGCATTCCGGCATCCAGCTGCTTGACTGTACGGCCCTGAGCGGAGCGGGGAACATCCAATTGCTTGAGACGGCCATTGCCCCAGGCATACAGCTTTCCGGATCCGTCAACGGCAATCACATGGTCGCTGCCTACGGCAATGTGTGCGATGGAGGCGTTTTGAACCTCTTCAGGGATATCCCTGAGATCAATGGTGTTGGTCACTTTTGTCTTGCCCCAGCAGTAGATCCTGCCGTCTTCTGTCAATCCAAAGCCAAAGGTATTGCCTGGCTCAATCTCCCGAATGTTTCCGACAATGGATGAAGGTACCTTCATCATATCCATCCCCGGTGTCACATTCATTTGCGTTACGTCGTTATAGGACAGGTCAATTGGGAAGAAATATGGCCCAACCAGCACCAGCAGCAGAGTCAGCAGAAAAATGATGGTACCCGTCATGGCAATTTTATTGTGCAGGTAACTCTTGAGCATCTGTTTGCCTGGGCTGGTAATCTGATCCTCCCCCAGCGCGTCGATTTCCTTGCCCGGATTAACAAACAGGCGGTAGAACCATGTGACCAACCGCGAGGCTTTTCTTTGTTCACGCATGACGATTCTCCTTCCTATTTGTTTACGCGGACTCTGGGGTCCACGATACCGTAGGCCAGATCACAGAGCAGCAGACCCAGGAGACTGACCATAGTAAAGAACAGTTGAATAGCCATGGCCAGCTCATAGTCCAGGGAATTGAGGGCATAGACATTCAGTGCGCCCATGCCGTTAAAGGAGAAGGTGTTTTCCACCACTACAGAACCGGAAAACAACTTCAGAAACCAGGAAATAATCTGGGTGATCACAGGCAGCAGGGCGTTGCGCCAGGCGTGGGAGTAGATGACCACCTTTTCCCGAAGACCTTTAGCCCGGGCGGTACGGATATAGTCCATGCTGAGTACGTCAATCATGGCTGCGCGGACATACCGGGTCATACTGCCCAGGTTGGCTGCCACCACCACAATCAATGGCAGAATATAGTGCCATGCTCGATCCAGCATCTCTGCTATTCCGGTAAGATTTTCACCTGCGGTCTTCATGCCGCCCACTGGCAGCCAACGAAGTTTCACCGAAAAGATATAGATGCATACAAGCCCGATGATATAGACAGGCAAGCTGTGTCCCACAATAGTGACAACCTGTACTGACTGGTCAAAGGCCGTGTTTTTTTTCACCGCTGCCAGAATACCAATGGGAATGGTAATCATCAGAGTAATGAGGGTGGACATCAGGTTCAGCCGCACCGTGTTTTTCATAGGATCACGGATCACATCGATAATATCCTGTTTGAAAATATTTGACCAGCCCAGATTCCCCTGGAGCACGCCGCTGGGGACAGAACTGTCCACATCCGGATACAGCCCCAGCCACCGCAGGTAGCGTATCCCCAGGGGATCATCCAGTCCCATTCTGGCACGCGCCTCCTGATAGACCTGCTCAAAGGCAATTGGGTCCAGCTGATCTCGCAGCGGCTCCACCTCTAGTGCAGCAGGATCATTGGGAACCAGTCCAAACAGGCAGTAGACCAGAAAGGAAATGAGGAAAAAGACTATTACCATGTAGAGCAGGCGTTTAAATACATATTTAATCATAATTCTTCTCTTTTGGTCGAATAAAGGTTTTGAAAGGGGAGTGAGTGACAACACTCACTCCCCTCCCGGAAATATGCCGGTCCTGATCCGGCGGTTACTCCCACCAAGCCTCTACAATTGCATCATAGAAGGTGAAGTGTGGTGTGACTTCATAGCCTTGGATATGATCGGAATAGATAGTATACAGTTCTACGTTGTAGAGAGGGATCTCCGGCAGCAGGTAGTTGAAGCGTTCGTTATAATCCACCCACATTTTGCGGAAGCCTTCATGATCTTCCGGGTCCATACCGATAAGCATCTCCATGGACAGCCGGTCAAGCTCCTCATCAAAGCAGCGGTTTTTGTTATTGAGTATCAGGTCAGGATCCAGCGTGAAGCGGTAGGTCTGGTCAAAGATGGTCTTCAGACCGGTGGAGAGGTTCAGGAAGCTGTAGGTAGGCTGTGCGTACTGCTCACCGGGCGCAGGGGAACGGTTGAGATACTTGAGCAGCTCGGCGCCGGCCATAGTGGTGCGCTCAATTTTCATACCAGCTTCTTCTGTAGTCTTGGCCTGGGCCAACAGAATGTCAATGGATTCGGTGGCAGCGTTGCCCTCGTAGGCAGCCCATGTCAATACCAAAGGCATAAGAATGGTGCCGTCATCCAGCTTTTTGCAGCGATTGTCAGGATCGCCGCGATCATACTCCTCCTGAGTAACCTGCTTCCAGCGGATGCCGCTGACATAGTCGTTGCCGTTTTCGTCATAGATCCATCCGTCGCTTACCAGCAGTTCAACAGCCTTATCTACATTAAATGTGTAGGCGTTCAGTCTCTCCATCATCTCCTCCTCGGACTCCTTGTACATCCAGTATTCCTTGGAGATGGGAGCATCCACTACAGAACCGTAGCCCTGCATGATCGTGTTGACCAACCCTTCTCTATCCAGCAAATAGGCCACAGCCTGCCGGACGGGGATGAACTGCTGGGGACCCCAGTCGCACTGGAAAAAGAGCTTGAAGTACTGAAGTGCCAGGTAACTGGTGGTGTTATAGCCACCTCCGGTCTCCAGATCCAGCGCCGCGTTAATCATCTCACCGGTATTCAAACCCTCAATCAATGTAACCTCGCCGGTCTTAAGAGAATCCAGCATAGTGGCAGTATTGACGTACTTGATAACCACATTTTCAATGGAGGGCTTGTAGCCTTCAAAATTGCCCTTATACATGGGATCTACGGTCAGTTCCACCACCTGAGCGGTCAGATCCACATTCTTGAATTTGTACGGACCAGCCGTCCGGACGGCCTGCCAGTTATAGCGAGTGTCGTTGACATGCTGGGACAGCTTTTCTGCGGTAAACTCGCCGCCGGTGATATAGCAGCCGTTTCCGTCGTCGGCAATATCATATTCTTCCCCGATCCACGTTTTGTAATCTATGGGATAGCATCTGGAGTATTGAGAGCAGTTCAGAATATTCAGCTCGTAATAGAAGGGAGTATTCTCCGCTGTCACAGTGTAGGAGAAGGTAAAGTCGTCCAGCAGCCGGATGCCTGCAAAGACCTCTGTTTCTCCTGCATGGAAAGCGGTATATCCGTCAAAGTATTTGCCAGCAATTCCATATCCGCCGGCAGCTACCGCCACAGGAGAAGAAAACAGCAGCGGATAGGCGACAAAGTTCTTGGCCGTAATTTGGGTGCCATCGTTGTAGTACAGGTCATCCCACACTGTGATGGTATAGGTCTTGGAGCCGTCCGCATTCTCCTGGGTATCCATGCTCCTGACCACCTGAGGGTTGACAACCAGGTTGCCTTCCCGGTCATTGACGGAGATATGATAATTGTGAATTAACTTATACGCGATGGTATCGGTTCCGCCAAACTGGTCAACCTCAAAGTTGCCGTTCATATTGGAAGTAGTGGCGATAATAACTGTGCCGTCAACATCGTGCTGGATTGTTGCAGGCAGAGGAAACTGCAGGTTTTCATCCACAGGCGCCTGCGGTGTATCGGGCATGCTGCTGTCAGAGTCTTTGGGGTCATCGGATGTAGAGGGGGGCGTTCCGGCAGGATTGTTGTTCCCTTCGCCGCCGCAGGCGGCCAAGGACAGAACCATCACAATGGCCAGAAGCAGTGCTGCAATCTTTTTCATATGTTCCTCCTATAATGTTTATCTCTATCCCGGTACTGAGATAGGTGACGAAGCAAAGGCCATCCGGCCTGCCGGGAATCAATCTGTATAGAAGCTCTTTTCAAAGTCCAGCCATTTCTGGCCGTTCATACCGCGGATTTGCTGGGTCTCCTCCTGTGTCAGTTCCGTTTCAAAAAGATCTGAGTAGACGGTATTCCCGTTTTTAAAGTTTTCCTTGCCATGCTTGACCATAGCGGAGATGGATGCCTTCTCAAAGAAGTGCATGGTCACAAGATTAAAATTGAGCTTCAGCAGTTCGTCCAGACTGGCATCGGTCTTGCCGTTATGGGATATAATATCCGGATACATTTTCCAGCCTTTGCAGGTCTCGGCTACATACCGGGCCTCCTCAATGCCGCAGACCTTGTTGATCATGGTCATGTGGGCGCCCAGGTCCTCCGCCATTTTCATACGGTAGATGGCCTCGTCAAAGCCTTCGTTGATGCGTATTTCGGTTCTGGCAATCAGCACTGTGTCTGTGCCTTCAATTGCCCGCAATGCGGCGCGGATCTTGGCGGCAAATTGCTCTCGGGATACCAACTCGTAAGGATGCTCTCCCGGCTGTACCCGGCTCATTCGCGTACAGCCCCGGATACCCATGCCGTCATCCAGAGTGAAGCCCTGACATCCGGCCTGTACCAGACGAGAGACGTTGCGATACGTATTCAGAGGACTGTCTCCGTATCCCTCGTCAAAGTCCACCAGGACGGGCAGGGGGGAAAAAGCCGCTACCCGCTCTGTCAGATAAATCAGCTCATCCGCCGTCATGATCCCCAGATCCGGTGTGCCTGTCAGTGCTGCCGCCGCCGGTGTGCCCGCCAGCAGCACCGCCTTGAATCCGGATAATTCTGCTGCCTTGGCGGAATAGCAGTCCCAGACGCAAGGGGCAAATACCATTTCGCCGTTTTTCAGCATGTCCATAAATCTCAGTTTGGTTTTGCCTGGCATAGCGCTTCCTTTCCGGCCATGCGGCCAATCCCGCTGAATTCATCAATCCTGATAAAAGGACTTTTCCAGATCCAGCCATTTCTGCCCGTTCATACCACTGATGGCAGCCCGTTCCTCCGGCGTAATACCCATATCAAAGGTATCAGAATAAACGGTGCTGTTGTTCTTGAAGTTTTCACGGCCATGCTGAATCATAGCGGCAATGGATGCCTTCTCAAAGAAGTGCATGGTCACAAGATTGAAATTGAGCTCCAGCAGTTCATTCAGGCTGGCATCAGACTTGCCGTTGTGAGATACGATATCCGGATACATCTTCCAGCCTTTGCAGGTCTCGGCTACATACCGGGCCTCTTCAATGCCGCGGACATTGTTGATCATGGTCATGTGAGCGCCCAGGTCCTCCGCCATTTTCATACGGTAGATGGCCTCGTCAAAGCCTTCGTTGATGCGTATTTCGGTTCTGGCAATCAGCACTGTGTCTGTGCCTTCAATTGCCCGCAATGCGGCGCGGATCTTGGCGGCAAATTGCTCTCGGGATACCAACTCGTAAGGATGCTCTCCCGGCTGTACCCGGCTCATTCGCGTACAGCCCCGGATACCCATGCCGTCATCCAGAGTGAAGCCCTGACATCCGGCCTGTACCAGACGAGAGACGTTGCGATACGTATTCAGAGGACTGTCTCCGTATCCCTCGTCAAAGTCCACCAGGACGGGCAGGGGGGAAAAAGCCGCTACCCGCTCTGTCAGATAAATCAGCTCATCCACTGTCATAATTCCCAGATCCGGTGTGCCCGTCAATGCCGCCGCCGCCGGCGTGCCCGCCAGCAGCACCGCCTTGAATCCGGACAGCTCCGCCGCCTTGGCAGAGTAGCAGTCCCAGATACAGGGTGCAAATACCATCTCACCCTGCTTGAGCAGATCCATGAATCTTGCTTTTTTTGGTTCCAGCATCGCTTATCCTCCCACAAATCTCATCAATGATTCATACTGCCGTGTACAGGGCCAAAGTATTCCCGTTCCCTGCGGAGCAGCGCGGCAGCGCTGTTGCCCATCGCCCTTTGCCGCAGCTCCCGGTCAATACCGCCCATATCGTGAAGCTCGGAATAAACCGTGGTTTTATTGGCAAAATTGTGCAGGCCGTAGTCCAGCATTCCGTACATAGCACCCTTTTCCAAATAGTGCATAGTTACGTAGTTGAAGCCCAACTCTCGTATTTCCTCCAGCTCTACCTCAGAACTGCCATCCGGCTGTACTACAATATCCGGATACATTTTCCAGCCGTCCAGTACCGCTGCCGCCTGCCGGCACTCCTCAATGCTGTAGAAACGATTGACCAGCGTCATGGGCGCTCCCGCGTCTTGAGCCCGTTTGCAGCGGTCAATGGCATCGTCCAGGCCGTTGACAGGTCTGGACTCTGTCCGGGCAATCAGCACGCAGTCTGTTCCCCGCAGCACATCCAGCGCTGCCTTGATCTTGGCCATAAAGCGGCTGGAGGAAACCACTTCGTATGGCCTGACGCAAATCCCTTGTTTCACTTGGGCAATCTGGTTGTTCTGGGCCAACCGGGCATAGCCGCGGATTCCCATACCATCATCCAAGGTAAAGCCCGCTGCTCCAGCTCGAAGGAGCCTCTCCACATTCCGGGCTACATTCAGTGGACTGTCACCATACCCTTCATCAAAGTCCACCAGCAGAGGAATGGATGCGTAGTGCGCCACCCGCTCTGTTACAAACAGCAGCTCGTCCACTGTCATGATGCCCAGATCAGGATATCCCATTACATTTTCAGCCACAGCGGCGCCGCTGAGCAGCGCACAGTCAAAACCCGCCAGCTCCACAGCCTTCATGGAAAAGCAATCCCATACACAGGGTGAGAGGCACTGCTTTTCCGAAAGCATACTTTTTAAAGAACCCTGAAACATTACTGCGTCACCCCCCTGTCTCGACTTCTCGTACCCAAATGCCGGATAATTTCCATGCTTGCTGGAATCTGCTGTTTGGGGTCTCCCTCAAAGCACTCCAGACTCCACTCGCCAGTATAGCCGGCGTTTTTCAGAGCATCCCAGTAAGCGCGATAAATTTCGGCTTGATCTGCATGCAAATATGCGCGTCTATTGTCGACGTTTTGCGCAATATGCACCACCCGGATCTCTTCAGCCGCTTCTGCAATAACAGAGAGGGGCTGATTCTCCATATACTCGTGGTAAATATCGTATACCAAATGCAGGTTCGGCTCCTTCAATTCCCGGAGCAGTTGAAGTGCTTCTCGTGTGGTTGTGATAAAATTACACTCCAAGGAACATACGGATTCCAGCAGAATCTCCATACCGTAATCCCTGGCCACCCGGCACATGACCGACAGGGAGTGCTTGAATTGTTCCCTGCACTGCGGGAGAGCATCACCGGGCCGCAGGCTTCGGGAAGCCGGTGCGCCGATTCCAATCATTCGAAATCCCAACCGGCTTCCTCGCTGACACACCCGACGGGTATAGGCTTCCACCGCTGCCAAATCAAAGCCGCTGCCGTTCAGGCGCAGGCCGGGCGTACAAAAGCTGTTCAGACTTATGGTCTTCAGGGGTCCGTCTTTTAACTTCTTTTGGGCGCTGCGGAAAGTTTCCTCATCCCATTCCACCACATCCTTAGCTGCCAGAGTGATGGAATCAAATCCGCAGGCTGCCAGAGTATCATACCGGAAAAGATCAATACAGCACCCGATCAGCATAGGTGCGCTCCTTACTGCATGGCGGTCAAACCGCCGTCCACGCACAGAATCTGACCGCTGATAAATTCCGCCGCGTCGCTGCACAGAAATACGGCTGCACAGCCCAGATCCTGGGTCTTGCAGATCCGGCCCCGGGGAATCCGGTTGACCAGCGCATTGTAAAAGTCCGGATCATCCAGCTGAAAGGAATTGATGGGCGTGCGGGTGAAGGTCGGAGCAATGGCGTTGGCTGTGATACCATATTTGCCCCATTCGCAGGCGATCTGCCGGGTATACATGTTCACGGCTCCCTTGGAAGCGCAGTAGGCCGTGTAGTCCTGCCCGGTACCGATCAGAGATTTTACCGAGGAAATGGACAGGATCCGTCCATACTGCTGCTCAATCATAATCCGCCCTACCTCCCGCGTTACCAGATATACACCTCGCAAATTGATTCCCAGTACGAAATCCCACGCCGCAGCTTCATAATTCTCTGCCTTTTGCAGCTTATTGACGCCAGCAGCATTGACCAGAATATCAATACGTCCGGTTTTTTCCTTTGCCTGGGCTACCATATTCACCACGCTGGCCTCATCGAGCAGATTTACCTCGACAAAGAAATACTTGCGGCCCTCCGCGGCGCAGAGCGACTGAAATTCATCCGCCGGAGCTTTGAGGTCAGCGACGATGACATCTGCCCCATTTTCCATCAGCGCCTGAGCAATCGGCAGACCCAGACCTCCGCTTCCTACAATCAGTGCTGTTTTACCCTCCAGAGAAAAAACATCTTTAAAATTTTTCATAAAATGTCCCCACCTTTGTCCCTTTGCTGCGTATTTAATAGATATCGCTCGGAAATATCCTTTTTTGCATTCTAGCACATACGTCTACATATTTCAATTGTTTTTGTCGACAGATTTTTTGCAAATTCTTTGTACACATTGATAAAACAACCAGAAAAACCAATTGGTAGTTTGACCAAATCCTGAAAAAATGATGAAGAAAAAACCGCAGCGCCAAGGCATGCGGTTATGAAGAGGCAATTTGACTTTACCGCAATTCTACGGAAGCGATTCTTGACAGAAAGGGGACTATTGTTATATAATTCGCATAGTTGCCCAGGGTGCAAGATTGCCGCTCAATGATTCTATTTTATAAAAAAGCAGGTGCAGAGCAGTATGCGAAGAAAAAGCAATTCACAGGTTACTATTGCCTATCAGCATATTCGTGACCGGATTATTTCCTACTCCCTGGCACCCGGTACGCAGATTTCCGATAATTCTCTGGCAAAAGAGCTGGATATGAGCCGCGCTCCAATTCGGGAGGCGATTCTTCTGCTGCAAATGGACGGATTGGTGCAGCTCAATGATCAGGGAACCATGATCGTCTCTCCTCTGAGCATCAATGATGTTGTCGACATTTTGCATATCCGAAGCGCACTGGAATCTGAGTCTATATTGCTGATTTCCGCTGGGGGCTGGCTGTCGGCAGAGCGGGAAAATGAAATGATAGAAATTCACCGACAGCTGTCCTCCTTTGCACAGCAGGATACTTCCATGAATCACTATATGTATGACGATCTGTTTCACAGTAAGCTGGCTGAATATTCCGGCAGCCCACGGATCTGTGAACTGCTGGGCCGGATGCGGCTGCAAATGCAGCGGGCAAGGTGGCTAAATCTTGCCTCGCCTAACCGGCTGGAAGCTTCGGTAAAGGAGCATGATGCCATTCTATCCGCCATTTTGCACCATGAACAGGACGAGTGTATCCGTCTGCTTCGACTGCATTTGAAAAACAGTGAGACTGCGCTCAGAAGCATATTACAGGATAAGCAGATTCAGGCTCTGGCAATGATGGTCAGTAACTTCTGCAATCAGGACTGAGGGACTTCGTCGTGCCGGCCACATGTCCATTTTTGCCCGGCTGATAAAAACACGGAGAGGGCGCGGCATACGGCCGCGCCC
>OFHB01000754.1_pt1 | contig 20294 bp, 19 predicted proteins | sample 1521881 | NCBI WGS metagenome assembly OFHB01 (sample SAMEA3504090, study PRJEB24116) | mouse gut metagenome | biome: mouse gut; feature: mouse-associated habitat; material: faeces | place: Denmark | collected 2011
GGCTGAGCTATATGGCAAGAAGCAGAGGATCCGTTATTACAGCATCGACCTGTTATGGGGACAGAAGCTGTACCAGGAACTGCGGTTTGTCCTGGTCGAGATGAATGGAGTCCAGAGCATCCTGGTAAGCACCTGCCTGGCACTGGACCCGCTGTCCATCATACGGCTCTACAGCTACCGTTTCCGGATCGAATGCATGTTCCGGGAGCTGAAGCAGCAGACCGGGGCATTCTGCTACCATTTCTGGTCAAAGCATATGCCGAGGCTGAGCTATTACCAGAAGAAAGGGGAGCCTGAACCCCTGGAACGTGTGGAAGGCGAGAAGCCCCGTAGGAAAGTGCTGGAAGCTGTCCGCGCCATCGAGATGCATATGGCCCTTTCGTGCATCTCGATGGGGATCCTGCAGAGCCTTTCCATCCGCTATATCGGAAAGATTGGCCCCAGTCAGATTCGTTACCAGAGGACACCATCTAAGGGAAGGGTTTCGGAAGCGACCCTCATGCATTATTTTCGGAAACATTTTTTCCGCCTTTTAGGGCAGGAGCCCGGATTACGCATAACGCAGATAATTCAGGAACTGCAGGAAGAGCCGGGGGAGCAGTGGGATTCCATGGCTTCTTAGTGCTACAAACTTTAAACTCACAAGTAAATTTAGAATTATTCATCTCCTAACTTTACTACCATGACTTCTCCTATCATTCTCGTGCATCCAGCAGTTGGCCAGACAGGCATATTCTGGAATTCCAAGGACTCTTGTATTTCGCTCATTCGTTGCGCATTATTCAACACCTCATAGTTGCCGCCAATATAGATGTTAATAAAATAAGTATATGGGATGTTTGCATATGGGATTATTTTATTGCCATTTACCGATTTATTTTGAAACCTGACATCTTCATATTTTTCTATTTCAACATCACCATAAAAATAAACATATTCCATATTCTCATACCCTTCTGTCTGTTCCATCCTATCTACTATCCGTTCGGATAGTGCATACGATTTTTCATACGCTATGGAAGATGCTAAATACGATATATTATCAACAATCACATAATTCCACAAATTAACCAAATAACAGATTACCATTGCGGCTAATACCGCTTTATTCCGTCTTCCCTTCCGGCTAACGCTTATGCTTTCATCTAAAATCATTATCGGTAGAATCCAAACAAAGGCAATGCTTTCAACCATCAGACCATAATAATTCACCCCATCGCTAAGCAATCTCAGGCAATATACTGCCATTGGAATCAGCAATATTGCCAAACCTCCCCAAATGGCACAGGTCACCATTTTATTCCTCAGTAAACTCACCATCCGGCAAATAACGGACAATATTATGACACTCCAAATTATCGTAATCGCTATTAATGCATATTTGTTTTCATAAGCATCCGTCACAAATAAATGAATAATATCCTTAAATGAATCAAAGAAACGCTTAAAGTACCAGTGTAATGGATGTATAAGAGTAGAGTCAGATATTCCCTGATAGGATGTAAGCTCTCTACCATCAAGCCTATACTCCAGCCCGATTACATATACACCGGCTGCAGATAGCAACCCCATTATTATCCCACCAATGTACTTAGTAATGCTTTCACGCCTTAACAACGTCCGCTTTATTGTCCACAATAATAATAGGACCAATGTAACAGAAAGGTAGGCCTGGTAAATTCCCATTGAGAATCCGAGCAGTATTCCTCCCAATAATTTGAAGTTCCATTTATCCTTGCACATCAGCCATGCAGCAACAACTGCCAATAATATGGCTAAAAAATACGCGTCTGCTGCATACATGAAATTAAAGGTCCTGGCTACTGTCGGATATATCGCCAGTACAACCCCAGCCAAAATTCCCAGATATCTATTATGTATCTCTAGATATCTACATACAATAACCGCAGACAAAGATACATATAAAAGGCTTAATGCCCCATTTAACCATTGAAGATGAAAATAAGAACTTATTCCACCCGCATATTTTAGGAACCACCTTCCTGAAGTGACTACATCCTGGCTACTATAAAAAAACCACATCGAATCGTAATTAGCCAAATTGTTTGTTAGAACAAAAATATGTACTAAGAGCGCTACCATAAAAACTGATTTAAAAATATATCCGTCTTTTCTTGTTATCTGATTTAGATACTTCTTAATCCATAATTCAGGCGAATAGATTACTTCTACAAACAAATCTCTTTTACTTTTCCAGAATTCAAGTATACCTTTCTTTAGACAAGAAAATATCGGAATTCCATTACCCCCCCATATCTCCCCTACCGTCCGCTTTTTCCTGATAGTCATCTCAGCAACTGGTTCTATAATAGCAAGAAATGTTGAAAGTACAAAATATTTGATTGCGTAATTACTATATTGTGTTAGTTTTAAAAACACATTGCCCTTACTCCCGAAAATGTATTGCACAATTAGTGCTACTGCTAAATTGAGCGCCACTATTGAAAAGCCATAGCCCAAAATCCTCCACAAACTCTTATCATATCTTTTTATCAATTTTTCTCGTAGATATCCCATAATAATTGGCGGCATTAATATGCTAATAATCGCTATCATCTTACCTTTCCTCTCTATCTCTGTTATTACCTGTTACCTTGCTGATAATGTACTTAGGACGAGCTTTCACTTCCTCATAAATTCTGGCAATATAATGCCCTATAACTCCCAGGCTCAACATCAGCAATCCACCAACAATCAAAATCAGTAAAATCACTGTAGTAAATCCCTCTACTGCCATCCCCATCAAATATCTTATTATAGTTTGGACAAAAAGAATCAGACTAAGCAAAATCGAAACCATTCCCATAACTGTCACCATCTGTAGCGGCAAAGTACTGAAAGACGTTACATTTGTAATGGCATATTTCATCAGACTGAAAAAAGACCATTTACTCTCACCAAACTGCCTTTCCTGTACTTCATAATAGACCTTTTCCTGACGAAATCCTGTCCAAAAGCTCAAAGCCCGAAAAAAAGTATTTCTCTCCGGCAAAATCAATAGTACCTCCACAACCTTTCGATCCAAAAGCTTGAAGTCCGAGGAAGCACTCATATCCATCTTTATTAATTTGCTCATGATTTTATAGAATAAACCTGCAGAAAGTTTATATCCCAGTTTCTCCTTTCCTCGATTTCGTTTTACGCCTTCTACTACTTGGGCCCCTTCCTGCCACAGCTCCCACATTTCCAATACACTTTCCGGAGGATGCTGCAAATCACAATCCATTACTACCACCGCATCTCCAGATGCCATTTCCAGCCCTGCGAAAATTGCAGACTCTTTCCCAAAATTCCTAGAGAATTCCGCGCCATGAATTCTGGCGTTATCTGCTGCCACTTTTTGGATTTCAGAAAAAGTTCCATCCTGGGAACCGTCACTTACGAAAATTAGTTCGTATTCTATTTCTGCTACCTCCAACATCTCTGACAAAACTTTTGTTGTGTTGGCTATGTTCTGTTCCTCGTTATATGATGGCAAAACGATAGACAAAAGCGCCATGTCTATACCTCCCTCTTATCTCTAAAGAGTTAATACTTATAAAAGCACTGTTATCTACCTTTCATAAAATATATAATTTTTTGTTTTAATATATTTTTTGCGCTTATCAAGAACTTATTTTTACATTTCAACAAAATATAAAAGTAAACAGCTACTCCCATCAAAACAGAAGCAAATACACTTAAAAAAATAGAATTAATGTGCTTTTTGCAGAGAACTACAACAAAAATCATTCCGCTTAGCCCTATCAAAATGGACTTATAATACTCCTTATCCCAATAAATATGTATGAACTTATTTGAGAAGAATAAATGTATAATTAATACACTAATTTCAGCAGCTAATGATGCTATAGCGGCACCATTCATGCCATAATTTGGAATAAATAGGCTATTTAACGCAATATTTATGAGTCCTCCTGTAAATGTTGCATACAACAAACACTTCTCATTATTTGTTGACGTAAGCACTACCGAGCCGACCAAATAAGACACGCTTATTATCAATATAATCGGCGCTAGTACTAAAATAACATCAGACGTGGGATAAAAGTTTCTTCCATATAGAATGGCTACTATTTCATTTGATATAAGCATAATTCCAAGACTTGAAGGTACTGCGATCAAAATAATAATTTCAAGCGTTTTGGAAAACAACTTATTAAATCTAATGATATCCCCCTTTTCATACATAAGCGACATCCTTGGCAAAATAGTTGAACTGATTGCCATAGTTATTGAATTAATCACCCTAATCAATTTTACACCACTCGAATAATATGCCACTTCCACTTCTGTGTAATATATGCCTAACATTGTTACATCAATTTGATTATATAAATCTGTTGCCAGCATAGTAATAAACAGTATAAGCACAGGCTTTAAGTGTTGCTTTAAATCTATCTCTTTAAAGCATAGGGCAACTTTCCTTTTCAAGTTTAGAATATTCAAAAAATAATTTCCTGTAGTAGCTACACTGGTAATAAGGGCATAAACGATATAATCTTTCTGATTTCTAACAAATATAAAAATTGCTAAAATTGATAATCCCTTAATAATAGCACTTCGAATTGTAATATATACATACTCTTCAATACCTGCGTAAAACCAATCCACATTAAAAACATTTATATAAAGACTTAGTCCGACACATATGTACAAAGCAATATTCGCTCTACTATAATTCCAAAGATTTATTAGAATCGAAAAAGCAATGCTACATATGACTGTAAAAATAGTATTTAAACAAAACAGTTCTGTGAATACTTTTGACTTACTGGCATTATCAGAAGCAACTTTCGCTATTTCTCTAATGCCATATGTGGGAATCCCAAATGAAGCAAAAACCAGAAAATACGATAATACATTTTGGGCATAGGTTACCTTTCCAAGATATATCGGGCCTAATACACGAGTTAAATACACAGATGTAATCATTGGAAAGAGCATATTCAGTAATTTGTATGTCACATTAAAAACAGTATTTTGCGCAATTGATTTCATATTGTATTCTCTTGATAAGATCAATTAATTTTATACAATCCTAATATATTTAATATTATCTTAATAAAGTGTTTAAATACTGCTACTCTATATTCCTCTCCTGTAGAACCAGAAATTCCTATAATCTCAGGATAAGTGCCAAAAGAAGATACCTTTAAATTTTCTCTCAATATTTGATTATAAAACAATGCCTCCATCGTTTTCTTTTCTTTATCGTCTATCTCCAAATAGATATCTGCAAAAACTTTTTCATATATATCCTTCTTGACAATATAAAGTCTTGTATCTGCTACTTTTCCCTTTATAGAAAGTTTATTTATGAACATCTCTTGTTTTGTTGCCATTTTAATTATTTTATCTAAATTACTTACCGTCAGTCTTCCTGTTAGTTTTATTATGTAATCTTCCTTTTCAATAAGTTTGCTATTATCTATTGCATATTTTAGGATTTCCCCTTCTCCATATCCTTTGCCTTTTTGCAATATCATCTGTGCATCACCTTGAAAGCTAAGTATCTCCAATTTTTTATTTCTTTCCTCTGCATACTTCTTGATAGAATATATTTCCTTATCCACACTTTTACTATTCTCACAAAAAATTATTCTTTCAATATCATAATAATCTATGGCATATTTCAAGGAGTCAATATATTGTCTTTTTCTGATATCTCTATCGACCACTGTCAACGAATAAACCCCATTCACAGGCTTTATTGTTGCTGTAATAATTAGGCAAAAATTAGGCATATCGGCTCCTTTTTTTCCATCCGCATAGTAAAGTCAAAAATAGGACATACTGTAAAATCGGTTCAGATGCATAAAATACAATAAACAATACAAAGATTATGATTGCCTGATATATATTTTCCGCAAACAATCTCTTTAATTCTTTAAATAGCATATATAAAAACAATAAACCTATTATCCATCCCACTGATACTATAAAGGAAATTAGGCCATTTGACATATTCTCTATTCCCATCTGATTATAGTAAACACGCTTATTATTAAAATAACCTAAGCCAATTATCGGATTTAATATAGAAAGCTTCAAGCCATTAATCAAATCTCTACTTCTATCCCCATAAGATCCAATCTTATATAGAATTTTGTCAAAAACTCCTCCTGCTAAGCCAATTGCCAATACGACCAATCCCATAAAGACCACAATAAATTTATCATGCTTTCTCTTTTTCCCTCCCTCGCTAAAAAAGACATAAGCAATAATCAAAATGAATTCGATAAATCCAGAAGTAGACTGTGTTGTCAATAAAGCAATAACCAAAATTGCTAATTTATATTTTGCCAGCTTATTTGTTTCTTTTTGATGATTGTAAAAAAAATAGAATAATATTGCAATATTAATAAAAATAGCATGTGCACCTGGTTCCCAAAAAATACCTGCATTTCTTTGAAATGGTCCTCCAGTTGCCAACCAACCAATCGTATAATATGGTGTCAAATACACAATATTATATTCTCCATTTTCATGTAAATCCATTCCATTGTATTCTAAGGGTAACGCATCACCTTTCAAAATAACAACATAAACAAAACATATCAGACTTACTATTATTTCTAATAACATTACATTTATATATCGAACCATAAAAGAAGAAAAGTCCATTCCACTGACTACGAATAAGCATGTACACAAACAGATTATATGCACACCGATATTTCCATAATCAATCTTTTCTTTTTCGTGCACCATGATATTGAGCAACAAAATAAAACCAATCGACAATACTCTCCACAGTACCGACTTATCCATCTTTCTGCAAACGCCCCCATATAAAATACTTAAAAAAAATAGAAACAAAATGGTTGGCACCGCATTGTAAATTCTAAAATGTTGGGAACCCGAAGAAATAATAATCCAGGCAACCAGAACATACCCCAATATTTTTTCTGTGGTAATTTGGTTTTTCATATCCTTAATATCCTCTTGCTGACTCTAAGACTATTGGTTTACTAGCGATAAAAACAGCGCTTTGTATTTTTTTCTTGATAACGTTCGCTGATTTACTGACTGCCTTGCTTTTCTTCACTTAAATATTATCATAAGCTTCCTCTTGACCCTGCCCCCAAAAAGCAGGCATGCATACGCATAGCATCTAAATATATTAGCTTTAGCCCATCGGCTGCCAACTATATTGGGCGCAATAAAATAAAATTCTGAAGTTATATTTTCCTTTATCAATAATTTGCGTTTTTGAAAATGCACGTAAAGGAATTCCGAAAGTTCTCCGTTTTCATCATAGGCCGCTATTTTTCCGTCACCATATTTGAAGCAGAATCTCTTGTGTAATAAATCTTTTCGCCGTCCTACAATAAACCGTCCCCTTTTTCGATTCAAATCCGCCATGTCCACGGCATCATATACCTCAATGCCATTCTCTTTTATAATTGCCGATACCCCCCCGCCACAATGACCGCCCCATTCATCGAAGCATCTTGCCTCCGGCACTTTATAAACCTCTTTCCAGTCCTGACATCCACATCGCGGCAATTCCCGATACCACGCATTCACTTCCGTAGTATTTCGGTACAGACAGCAATGTCCTCTTGTGTAAATCCGATTATATCTTCTCAAAATATCATCCGTTACAAATTTACGTATATTGCCCCAAAACAAATCTATGTCACAATGTCCCCAAAAATCGTATCCTCTCAAATAGTCTGCAAATATCTCACCATACGCCGGCCTATAATCACAAAATTTATAAGGCCTTTCGATATTCACTTTAAAATCAAAGCTTTTTTGAATCAGTTCACCCAATTCGCCTTTAGAAAAAAAGGTGGGTTTCACGTTAGTCGGATATTTATATACTGTTGTATCATCCGTAAACACTAAAAAGTCAATACTAGGATTGCTCCCGCATGTTATCAGCCAAAGACCAAAATATTCTGGCAGCTTACCCTCATAAGGAATAACAAAAGCAACGGATAACATCTTAAGTTTCCTCCATACATTCAAACATATCTTCGGGAATTCACTAAGAAAGATATATTTGTGCATACCTTCTGCAAAAGGCTTCGGGCCGTATTGAATCCCTATACCTATTTGCAATTTCACTATATTTAAATTCGATTCCTCTAATCAATGCGTTTTCTGTTTGATTTAAAATCTCCGCTTCATCATCGCATTTTGCTGTTAATCCCAGCAAGTATCTGGAAGTTATCTCCCCAAGAGAACCATGGTCACACGCCAGAATAAATTTTCCAGCGCATACACCATCTGTCAAAGGCCCGCTTGCTCCGTCAAATTCACGACCATAAATGCAAAAAATAATATCACTTGCTACAATAGCTGTCACATATTCATCGTCGGTAAGCCTTTTGGCTATCAATGTTACATTTTCTTTATATGGCTCAATCGCATCTAATAGCTGGTTTTGAAACAGATTATCATTTGATTCTCCAGCAATCAGTATATGAAAACATACCTCACATTTTCTTAGTGCATTAAGGAAGAAAAGGATGTTTTTATAGGGAGCCATTCCTCCTATAATACCTATAGTCGCAATATCTTGCGGTACGCCTAACTCGCTTTTGCATTCTGCAACATTACATTCGGCAATACTTGAGAATCTAAATGCAGGATATGCACAAACTTCTACATTCTTTATGCCATTAGAAAGAAACCGTTTCTTAACCGATTCAGTATGGACAATGCTTACAATGTTTTTCCCTGCATTCATAAAACGATAACTGATTTTTCTTACTATTCCGGGGAAAAAATGGTGATATGTTATGACCAGTTTCTTTACATCTAAAGCCGGAAAGCCCAGACCAAAATATCTCATAATTCCATCACCATCTAATATGTGGACGACATCAATCTCATAATGCTTCACAATTTCTTTAATGCAGTTAATCCACAAAATATACCGTTTGGCAGATTTCAAGTTCTCTAACCTTTCGAACTTGAAATATTGTCCCTCTTTAACTCCAATATTCTGTGGTGCGTAGACATAAAACTCTATCCCTGGGATTTTGGTCAGTTGTTCCAAGTATATTTTCCGATGACCTTCAAAGCTTCTTTCGCATAAAAGTATTTTCATACAAAACAACTCCCTTATCTATCCCCAAGTCTGTCGCAATTTTGTTATAGACAATTCGGTTAAATTCGCCTTATTACAAATGCAGCCAGCTTCCCCATTCCTCCAGCACACTCTCAGGCTTTAGCTTCATGTTTCCGCCTGTTGGCACAAACGTCAGCTCCGAGAAATATATCCTGCCGTCCAGATTATATAAATCCACCCGAACAAAGGGAAACTCCGAGGAAAGTTCTTCTGCTACCTCAACCATCCCTTCAAAATTCTTCGGTTTCATGGCTTTCATTTTTGCATGTTCATGCCCTTCCAAAGAAATCGGCAGCCAATTCCACCCCATATCATAATAGTCCAGATACAAATCCTTTTCCCCATTCTCTCCATTCGAGGAAATATACAGAACTTTGGGTCTACCATTGAAACAGTAGAACTTATATGTCTGTATATCATTACCCAAATATTCTTCAACGATAATATGTTTTTCGATATCTTTATACTGAGGTTCACAATATGCTTTCCAGAAATCTTCTTTCATCCAAATATCAAGCTGTTTGATGACCTGATTCAAATCTGTCTCTTCCTTATTTGTTACAAGGATATTGTATCCGCACCCATGATTACACTTGACAACGAATTGGTTCGGAAAAGCAGACCAGTCTTTTTGAAGATTTTCGGCGCACAAGTACCCCCCCAGAAACTCTGGCAGTAAATATGCATATCCCTTATCGCGCAGGTATCCTCTTACACAAAACTTGTCAGCGCACTGTGTTATCACAGGATTTTCATAATAGGTATATAACTTCAAATACTGCATTTTCTCATTGAAATTCTGAGGATTTCTTAGATGTAAAGGCTTCTTAAAATTATGAAAATACATTATCCTTGTTGCCAACTTTGGTGAAATACTACACAATATTCTCTTAGTTATTTCATTCAGTCCCACTTATGGTACTCCTTTCATTCGCTCCGTCTGTCAGTGTGACAATCTTATTTGCGGCGTTATCCCATGTAAAACAATCCATAACTCTTTTATGTGCCGAAACGCTGTCAATTTCCCCATTCAAAACTAAATCCACTGCCCTATCATCGCTATCTACGAGAAAACCACTTATTCCATCTTTTATAATGAAATCAGGCCCCGGCGCTTTCCAGGCCACCACCTTGCATCCATAGTACATGGCCTCCAAAATCGCCATTCCAAAAATCTCCTGCTGGTTCAAATTGACAAAAGCATCAGCAAATCTGTACAGCTCCCAAATATCACAATTTGAAATACGGTCAATCAATCGGATGCCTCTGGATACTCCCAATTCGTCAATACATTGAATTATCTCATCTTTCAGTTCGCCCATTCCCACCATCAAAAGCTTATACCGTGCATCTTTTTTTGCAATGTCTGCATAAATCTGAATCATTTTTATAGGCTGTTTTTCTTCTGTCAGACGTCCAATAAACAACAATATTTTGTCATTCTGTTGATATCCATGTTTTCTTTTAAGCATAACAGGGTCACATTTTTCATAATCTTCATGAAGAATTGAGACATCCAGCCCAACAGGCGCTATGGTAACTCTTTCCACTCCCTGCTGTTTCAACTGCATGCCTACCGCCGGACTTTTTACCAGACATCTGCACTCTCTGTAGACTTTTATATTTCTTCTGAACAAAAAGTCCATCACTATCTGCTTTGCCCTGTTTGTACTGTGGCTCTCTGCCACCCCTATATAAGGGAAAAAATAAATTTTATTTCTCACTGCCCATCTGTAAACGGAAGGCACGGCTAGCTGTGTATCTGAAAAAAAAACAAGTATGTCCAGAGAAGAATCCAGCATCTTCATACTCGGCATGCCATTTGCGCCAATTTTATTGGCTGGTATATATTGGATTTTAGAATTTCTACAGCCCTCAATTGCCTCAATGCTATTTTCCATATCCGCAGAGACAAGCTTATAAACCTTTACTTCATCTACCAGGGAATCCAATGCCTTTGCCAGACCGATTTCCTGTGCATTATAAAAACCCTTTTTTCCAAAATCTCCTATACTGGTAATTAGCAAACCAATCCTCATCTCTGCCCTTTTCTGCCTGTCACACTAATTGCATCCTCATATATTTCCATCAATTGTATATAATTCACCGATGCAGAATATTTCTTTTTTATTTCTCTATCTACCGTAAACGGTCTGCTTTCAAACATCCCAATTTTATATGCTAAATCCTCCGAATTATCATATCTGAATTTCAGCCCTGTAACTCCATCTACTACTATACTTCCAGCATTTCCTAAGCCAGAACAAATCACAGGTGTCCCAACACTATATGCTTCTAAAATGGTCATCGGAAATCCCTCATACCATTGTGTCGGCAGGACAAGTGCCCTGGATTCTGCCAATATCTTTCCAATCTCCGCATGCGGGATAAATCCTCTCATCTCTACAGACTTTAAACCGTTTTTTTCTATATATTCTTTACACCAATCCTCCATCGGCCCCATACCGCAGACAATCAGCTCTGGACTTTTTTCCCCCTGAGTGTTCTCAATCTGTTTCCATGCCTGGAGCAGAATATCAATTCCTTTCAGCCTCTCTATACGTCCAGCAAATACATAGCGGTTTGCACGTTCTCTAGCGTCCGTTTTTAAATGAACGGCAATCCCATCTCCCTGTACCCCCCCGAGATACCCTCATATATCGCTTTCATGCTTTTATAATTACCATCCGGTGAAAATCGCTCCTCATATTTCCGATAAGCATTTTCCCCTAAAGCTACAGCATCCAATTGCTCAAATCGTTCCACTGCTTCCACAAGCGCATCCGGCGAATTATATTGAAATTTCAGGCCATCCACACCATCTTCTACCAAATCTCCTATATTACCGATATCACCCGCAATCACCGGAGTATGACCGGCAAAAGCTTCTACAATAATCATTCCAAAAGTTTCATACCATTGAGATGTCACTATGACGGCCTTTGCATATCTTAGCAATTCGGCAAGACTCTCCTTTTCCATAAAGCCTTTGAATTCTATATTGATTAATCCACGCCCTGCCACTGCTTCCTGATATGGCTGAAATCCCCTACCTGTACCTGCCAAAACTAATTTCTTATCAGGCATTCTTGAAAATGCTTCTACTAATAACGGTACACCTTTTATCTCCTCAATCCGTCCAATATATAAATAAAATTCACCTATCGCTTTCTCCTCTTCCATATCAAAAGTAAAATTCGGCTTCACATAAACCCTGTTTTCCTCAATCTGCCTTAACTTTAAAAGCTTCTCCTTATTGAACTCCGTCAGGCAAATATAGTTCAGCCTTTTATAGATTCCCGTCATCCTATGCAGCTTCATGCTAATGACACAAGCCAGTGTCTGAAGTCTGCTTTCCCTGTAACAGCCATACTTTACCGCGCATCTTAATCCCTTCTCCACACAATCCTCGCAGATATGTCCGTCCCGGTAGAAAGTAGCCCCCGGGCAAAGCATACGGAAATTATGAATCGTCTGCACCACCGGGACATCCCTTGACAGGGCGGCGTAATATGCGGACGGACTAATCAGATTCAGCGTATTGTGGACATGGACAATCTCTATTTTTCGCTTTTTGATGATACCTCTGATGTCCATGTATGTACGCGGATTAAATACCGTAGTGACTGGCAAGCCCAGTTTCCTGAAAAATGGCATTTGATTCAATTCGGAATTATTCCGGCTGTAAAGGATTACCTTGTGCCCATAATCCTCCAATAGCTTCTTTTCATTGGCAACAACGGTGTCCTCTCCCCCAGGAATTTGATAATAGTTATGTACAATCAAAATATTCATTCCAAAACGTCTAACCTTTACACTCCTTCAGCCTTTTGCCAATGCCCCTATCCACTCCCTAATTACCTGTCCAATAAACACCGCATTCGTATGCAGATACCTCCCGAACAGCCTCCCCGGCTCCTGCATCAACCGATACACCCACTCCAGATTCCCCCGCTGCATCCACTCCGGCGCCCTCTTGATATTCCCCGCGAAATAATCAAACCCCGCGCCGACCCCAACCATCAGCCCCTTCACCTTCCCCTGGTGCTCCGCCATCCATCGCTCCTGCTTGGGCGCTCCCAGGCCTACCCAGACGAAGTCTGCCCTCGCCTCATTTATCAGCCGGACGATTTCTTCGTCCTCCGCAGCCGACACAGGCCCGAACGGCGGGCTGTACATGCCCGCAATCTGAATCCCCCCGTGTGCCGCTCTCAGCCTCTCCGCCAGCTTCCCCAGCGTCTCTTCGGTGCTCCCATAGAAAAAGTGCCGGTATCCCTGGTTCACGGATATCCTGAAGATCTCCCCCATCAGATCCGGGCCGGTGGTGCGCCGCATGGCCGGAAAGCCCCTCCTGCGCCCCAGGGAGCTCAATGGCCCTCCATCCGGAATCGCCATGATGCCGCCGTTTAGCACTTTCCTGTATTCCATGTCCTCGTAGGCGGTGACCACCGTATGTACATTCGTGACGCAGATATAGTCTCCCGAAAGCTCTGGCAGGTTCCCGGAAATATATGCGACAAGCCATTTCATATCGATTGCCGCAACATCAACCCCCAAAATGTTGCAGACAGGTATGGAAGCTTTCTCCTGCTTACGCAGGTAATCCGGATTATAAGCCGTCGTCTCGCCTCCATGCATCTGCCCACCACCTGCCCTTTTACGTTTCTTTCGCCCGCTTTACGGCCGTTCAAGCCTTGCGGGCTACTTTATTACTTTTTACATCATATAATGAAATTTTTAATAATGCAAGCCCTAATTTATTTTTGTTGATTTTGATGGTTTTCAACACTCTATCGTGCATTTCATTGTTGAACTGACCTCTGTCCGCACTCGGTTCCCCCAGAACTCCGGATCTGGGCTCCACCATACCGTAAGCCTGATGGCACGGAGGTCCCTTATAATCGCCAACAACACAACCCTCTCTATGAGGACAGTGCAGCGCTCCATATCAGCTCTTCATAAAAAAAGCCGCCGCACCTGCGATTCTTCCTTCGCTTGTGCGGCAGCTCCTCATTTCTATTTATACTGCTTAACGATTTCACTTGCCGTGAAACCAGACTGCATAACGCTGACTGGTTCAATCGCATGATTCCATCAGGCAGCTTTCAGCGTTATGCAGTATAACAGCGTAAAGGCGCATGGAACAGTAAATTGTAAACCGTGCGTCTTTTTTGATGTGTGCTTGCACACATTGCCCGACAAGGAGGAACATGAGCGACAACATTCAGACCAACACCACAGGGCGATTAACGCCTTGTCTACAACAGAAGATTGACAAGACAGGGTATTTGGTCGAGGTACTCAAGCCTGCAATTTCTGACAGAGTAGACTATATCCAACGATATATAGAGCCATTTGTCTCTTCTTTTTAAATTTTTCCTGATTTATGTAACAAAACGACAGATATCATCCGTTATTATTAATGAGAGAATAAATACCGGGCTTTTCATGGAGAAAAGATGATATTACTGACGATAACAGACGATCCAAAGGACAGGACGAAATTCTGCATCCTTTATGAAAAATACAGATACCTGCTGCACAAGGTAGCTATGGAGGTTCTGCACGACCGGTACTTGGCGGAGGACGCGGTGCAGAGCGCTTTTATAAAGATAGCCGATAACATTGCGAAGGTAGGGGAGATCGACAGCAGACAGACCAAGAGCTACCTGATTGTAATCGCAAAGAATGCGGCCATAGATATAAGCAGAAAGCGGAAGCGGCGGATGAAGAGGGAAATCAATGCGGATGAAATAGGAGAGGAGAAGCTACCCGCAGTCTGCATGGAATCAGACCTGGAGAATGGAGTGCTGGATATACTGAAAAATCTCCCGGAAAAATACAGGGACGTCTTCCTTTTGAAATATTCCGCGGAGATGGAGAACAGCGAGATAGCGAAAGTATGCGGGATAAAAGAAGCCACCGTCAGACAGCGGATTGCCAGAGGGAAAGTATTGATTGAAAATGAGATAAGGAATCTGGAGGCGAGCAGGCATGAAACAGATAGAGGTGACTGACGAATGGCTCTGCAAGTACATGCCGATTGTGGGCGAAGCGATTATCAGGGAGCTGGAGGAGGGCACGGACTATGGGTATCGGTTCTCTGCGAAATTTGAGCGGAGGATGAAGCTCATGCTATGGAAGGAGGAGCATCCATGGATCCGCGCCGCTTACAGACAGCTCAAACGTACAGCGGTCCTGAGCATCTGTGTGGCTGTAGGCCTGCTGATATTGACAATGAGCGCTGAGGGGAATCGAATGAAGCTGTTCGACACAATCAGGACTTTGCGGGAGGATTCGGCGGAATATACATATTTTACGGATGAGGAGGAGGGGGAATTTCGGAAGAGGGAACCGGCATATTTGCCGGAAGGTTATGAGGAAGTGAAGAGGAGTTCGAATGGGATTCATTTTCGCATGGTATTTGAAAACAGTATGTGCGAAAGAATAACATGGGATCAGTGGCTGGCGTTGGATAAAGAAAGCATTGTATTGGACATAGAATATGATTCTCAGATGACTTATGAGGTAGAGGGGAAGTTCGTTACAGTCTGTTTGTATTCCGATGGGTTTAAATATGCGTATTGTGAAAATGAGAGATATGTGTATTTGTTGACGGCTGATAATATGGCAATCGACGAGATTTGCAAGATGTTTCAATTTGCAGAAGAATAAAATGATTTGAAAATATAGGACTTTGAATGGAGGGACAGCACATGAAAATCTTGGAAATGAATCAAAAGCCCAACGCATATCCTGCAAACCCAGCGCCAAATCAAGCGCAAGGGGATAAAGGCATAGAACTGAAAAGAGCCTTCGAAAATATTCCGGAGGCGGAGGTCTCGATTTCAAAAGAGGGCATGGCTGCATGGGAAGAGGCGGCAGCGAGAAGAACAGGCTGCTTTGGCGCAATGACAGGAATTGATGAAAACCTGGAGAGAATTACCCGGGCACAGACAAATGAAGTTTCTTTTGAGCATTTGATGGAATTCGGCTCTGTAATGAAAGAGGTTAAGAAAAAGTACAAAAACGGAGGAGAAGGGGTTGACTCCTTTATGAAAACAATTGCCGAGACATACGAGATCATGTATCGCAGGATTGTGGAGCAGCATAAGGATGGAGACCGGGAAGTGGATTATGAACTGTCAGGAAAGGGATTCTTATCTTTGGAGGAGGATCTGGCAGGACTCGGCGAGGCGTATGATTACTGGTCACAATTTGTAGAGGCTGATATTCTCAGTCAGCAAAGGATAAAAGGCTGGGAGCCGGCCGGCGTCATTTCGCTCGATGGGGAACAGGGACGCAAAAAGGACAAGAAGTTTCTGGGTGAAGAGTATAACGCCTATCGCCGCGATGCACTGGATATCATGCGGCGCGGGAAAGAGGATTTTCTGGCCACCTTTCGGGCGCTCAACGGCGATAAAGGGATTATGGCAGGCATCATGAACAGGCTTATGGACCAAAGCGTTGGATTTTGGGAAAAGACGCAAGAGCTGTGGTCGTGAGATGAAAAGAGGGGGAGGGCAGAATGATTGTCCATTTTGATTCAAAAGATTTGCTGGAACGGAATTATCAATGTATTTCTGATAAGGGCGACAAAGCTCCGAAACAGATAAACCAGGTCATGAGCAATTTGGCTGACCAGCCGATTCAGGTTGACATCTCAAAAGAAGGAATGGAAGCATACAAAAAGATGTACCAGAAGGAGCAGCAGGGCAATCTCTATGGGCTCAATATCGAGATTACCTCCAATGGTCTGGTATTTGGAAATGAGGACTGGCCGGACATGACGGACTTTATTGATTTAGGCGGGTCATCTCCGGAGAAAATGCTGCGCAAAGGGATGGATATGCAGAAATGGTATGATGATTGGACCTCCGTAAAGGATAAAGCTTCGATGCTGCTTTCCGCGTATGCCAAAGCATATGACGAAATCTGCCAGGGCTATGAAAACGGTACAAGAGTAAGGTACAAAATAGACATGAGCGCAAAGGAGTTGTACCGGGAGGTCACAATGGAAGAAGAGCTGGAGGCCCTGCGGGAACGGTATGAAGCAAGAACGAATAATCTGGAAGAGCTGCACAGATTGCCCTGCTCTGCGAGGAAAGGCATCTCAGAGACGCATTCCCAGTGGGCGGAGATAGGCTTTATCAGCAGAGAGGAAGCCGAAAGGACAAAGGAGAACTATTTAAAGATGAGGGGGGAAGAAAAGATTGTAGATATAAGGCAGAAGCTGATAGATGCCGCCTCCCTGTTCGTCAGCAGGTATCAGGATTCCGGACTGAAGAAGCCAGGTAATCCGATTTTGTAAAGCCCTTGTCAGCGGCTGATAAAAACGTTCTGCGAAAGAAGCCCCCAGGCAGCGAAACCTGCCTGGGGCTTTTTCATGTAGCGGAGTCGGCGGGATTCGAACCCGCGTGCCCCGGAGGGCAAACGCATTTCGAGTGCGTTACCGTCAATGGACTTTACTGGAATTTATTTGATTTTAGAGGGTTTTGACGGAAGTTAATAATGGATGAAAATACAGGAAAATCAAGGGCTTTCGGCGTGAAAGCCGCATAAATACAGTGAATATTCGAACTCACTGAAAGCCACCCGAAAATGGCTCAAAAAACAGAAAAAAGAGAGAACTTGGAGAGAACGGAGAGAACTGAGGAGAGAACAGAAGCCCGGTTTGGACTGGCTTCTCAAGATTCCTAAAAATATTTAGAGAGAACTACGGCACCAATCTTCTGCTGTTGACCAAAATACTGCGAAGAGGTGCATAGGATGATTACAGAAAAATATTGCAAGGAGATTCTGGAGCAATATCCCGAATACATAACCAAAGACCAGATGTACCGCATCTGTCATATCAGCAAAAAGACCTGCCTTTTTCTTTTGGAAAGCGGTCTTGTGCCAAACATAGACAGCGGGAAAAAGACACGGCGGTTTAAAATCAAGACAACCGATGTCATTCAATATTTGCATGACAGAGACGATTACCCAGAGCTGTATAAAGCTCCAGATGGATTCTATATGAGGGATGGGGGCAAGAAAGCTCCGTCTTTTGAAGATGTGTTTACAAAAGAGGATTTAACCAATATGCGGCAATATTATGAGATATTGCTGAAAGACTATCCCGATGTGTTGAATGTCAAACGGGTGGCGCAATTTACGGGTTATGGCGAAAGCTCTGTTGCCAAATGGTGCAGCAAACAGGAGTTAAAGAGCTTTTTTATACGGCAAAAGTTTCAGATTCCTAAAGAATACCTTTTAGATTTTCTTGTGAGCAGATATTTTATAGGGATTGCTGTCAAATCAGAAAAGCACAAGAAATTCAATGAGCAGCTTAAAAAACTGCGTGGGGAACTGCCCGAAAATCGAATTTTATAAAAACGAGGGCTTCAGCCCTGCTTATCTTTGGAGGATGAGCAGGGCTGTTGTTTTTTGAAGTTTGTGTTGCTTTTGCATTGTGAGATAGGGAAAAATGAACTATAATAGTATTCAGATAACGAAAATTGAAAGGCAGCCTCTGCTAGGGCATATGTGGATAATTCTACCATTGCAAGAGTGGTTAAAGGGCTGACCGAAAAGAACTATAAGTGGATTTTCATAAATATGTTGTGAAAGGGGAATTTGTAGGTGAATCAAAATTTTTATAATCAAATACGGAATATATTGCTATCTGCAAGAAACAAGGTCTACCAGACTGCTAATTTTGCAATGGTGGAAGCATATTGGAATATTGGCAAATCCATTATAGAAGAGCAGGGTGGAAATGAACCGGAGACCGATACCGGAAATGAGGGGGAAGAAACGCAAAGCGGGGAAACCGGTGTGGCTTTTGAAGGTCAGGATATCGAAGGGAATGCGGTTTCCTCTTCTGTCTTTGAGGATTCAAAGCTTACGATGGTCAATGTCTGGGCAACCTATTGTAACCCCTGTCTCAAGGAAATGCCGGAGCTTGGGGAACTGGCAAAAGAGTATGAGCCGGATCAGTTCCAGTTGATCGGGATCATCAGTGACGTGCAGGAAGGGGCAGGAGACGAGGCCCTGGAATATGCGTTGGGGCTGATTGAGCAGACCGGGGCGGATTATCCCCACCTGTTATTGAACGAGTCGATCTACCGCGGACTGTTGACAGAGGTTTCGGCAGTGCCTACCACGTTCTTTGTCAATGAGAACGGGGAGGTTTTGGATGTTGTGGTGGGTGCCATGAAGAAATCCGCATGGGAAGAAAAAATAAATACCCTTCTGGGTAAATAAAAGGAACCGCCAGTATGCTGGCGGTTCCTTTGGCATTCAGGGAATTATTTCATACAATTCGACTGCGTCTTCCGGCTCCGGTGATTGGGAATAGGGGTAGGAGCCGTCTTCTTCCCGGATAACTTTGAGATATGATGGGGTACCCTCGTGGGATAACACGATTCGGCAGATTCCATTTTCGTCAAACCGGTCGGTGATATCAATTTGCTGGCTGTAGTAGTATGTGTCAACTAACACTTGACACATACGGCAGGTTACAACTAATTGATAAATTAATTATTTTTGTGTATAATATATCCAATAAATGGATATAGAATAAGGAGACAATGTTATGAAAAAGGTAATTACTTTACTTTTAGCGGTGATGATGGCGCTTGCCCTGGCTGGATGCGGAGGCAAACAGAACGATTCTAAAGAAGGCCAGGAGGGTGGGGAATCCCAATATGCGGAAGCCTTGGAAGTATTAAATGAGATCGTTAAGGCCTATAACGAAGACCAGCTGTTTGCCATGTATGGGGGAAATCAGGAAAATGCGGTGATGGATGCACCGGGCAAATTTGACGTCAGCAAAACGGATGAACTGGAAAATGTGTACGGCCTTCCGGCGGATCAAAGCGCCAATATTGAGGATGCGGCATCTATGGTGCACATGATGAATGCAAACACCTTTACCGGTATTGTCTGCCGTTTAAAGGATGGCGTGGATATGGATGCTTTTGTGGACTCAGTAAAATCCAGCATCCTGGCAAGACAGTGGATATGCGGCCAGCCGGATACACTGGTGATCATAAATGTGGACGGCAGATATGTGCTGACTGCTTTTGGAGTGGCTGAACTTATGGATACTTTTAAAAATAATGCGTTGGATGCGCTTGACGGGGCACAGGTAATTACGGATGCTCCTATTATTTAGCGCTCCGCCCGCAGAGAAAGAAGC
>OFHB01000760.1_pt1 | contig 20188 bp, 20 predicted proteins | sample 1521881 | NCBI WGS metagenome assembly OFHB01 (sample SAMEA3504090, study PRJEB24116) | mouse gut metagenome | biome: mouse gut; feature: mouse-associated habitat; material: faeces | place: Denmark | collected 2011
AGATGCGCCCCGGACGCGACAGCCTCGCAACCCTCGGCACGCCGGAGAGGTTAGGCGATCTGCCTATGGTGCCTATACCGGCGGGCGCTCCGATCTTCGAGCAGCGCTTGGAGTACTCCTCGCCCGAGTATGCCGCACCGCGCTATGCAGGCAATATCTCCGAGACGTCGTGGTCGAGGGCGGACACCGCGCGCATGACATACGTCTATGCCTACGACCGTCTTGGTCGCCTTGTCGACGGCCACTGCACGACGGGCGCGGCACCCTCTGCCAGGCATTACGGCGAGAGGAACATCACATATGACAAGAACTCCAATATCCTATCTTTGGACAGGTACAACGGAGCCATAGCGGCAACACGCTACCGATACGCCTATGACGGCAACCGCATCCTCACCGTGGGTACGTGTCAGACTTCGCCCGTGGGGCAAACACCCGTGACGGAATATGCGTATCGATACGATTCGATGGGCAATGTTACATTTAATGGGGCCGAAGCCTTGCAAGTGTCGTATAATTATCGTAACTTGCCGAAGCGAGCGACGAAAGGCGATATGCGGGCAGCCACAGGCAGCGTAAGTACCTATGTCGTAGGCGTCGCTCCGCATGTGGTGCAAAACCTCTACCTCGCCGACGGCACGAAAGTACGGGCGACGGACGACAGAGGACGAGGCTACGAATACTTAGGCTCTTTGAGATTGAACGTAAACGGAGAGGTGGCGGATATAGAGAGCATTCCTTTTGCCGGAGGACGTATCGTGAAGACGACAAACGGCTACGAGCCGCACTACTACATCACAGATCATTTAGGCAGTACACGCACCATCGTCAAGCCCGGGCAGAGCAAACCCGTTGTGGTGGCAGAGTTCGACTACATGCCCTACGGCACGCAGCATATTGTGGCCGAGGCACCCACAGCAGATGCCGACTACAAGTACACCGGCAAGGAGCAGCAGGGCGCCTTCGGAATGTACAGCCTCTATGACTCGCAGGCACGATTCCAGAACGTAACAAGCGGCTGCTTCCTATCGCAGGATCCCCTGTCGGGCAGTTTCCCGGGGATATCGCCGTACATCTATTGCGCGGGCAATCCAATTATGTTTGTCGATCCAGACGGTAGGGCTATTAATTTCTATGAAGTTGCCCAATACCTCAATTTATTTCAGGATAGCAAATATTCTCGGTTGACTGATATGGAATTGGGACCATATTCTGTCACTGCCATGTATGATGCCGACGAAAATATTATCGGATATACATTGATGCGAAATAGGCGCATTGAGTACATGGTCGATACAATCAATGACCTAAATCATGTGGCTGATAACATCGAATATTATATTACCGGAGCAAATTTGTTCTATATTAACGGTACTCCGAGTGACGGCATGGTGGCAATGATTGCCGGAGATGTCGCCAAAGGACTGGGACAGCAATGGATAGAGGCGGCTGGTAGTTTAGAATATTGGTTATATTGTTTTAATACTCTCTGTACTGCGGAGTCTACTTTTTATAAAAGATTGGAGACCGAAGCTGCCCAAAAATACATAAAAAAAGCAAAGAGACACGAATGGCATCATATAACGCCTAAATATACGGGAGGAGATCCAAAGGGAGAAATGGTATATTTGCCATCTCCATATCATCAAATGATAACAAATGAATTTAGAGCATTATATCCATATCGTCAAGGCCCTGCCACGGAAGTCGTAAGAAAACAGATAGAAAAACAAGTGTATCGCAAATATCCTATTGGTAAATATCCCAGAAAAAATAATAAATAATTATGATACAATTATCGGAAATAGAGAATATTCTCAAAGAGGCAAAGATTAAATATTCTCACAGCCAAGTCACATGTTATGATCGTAATTTTCGCGGAGCGGCCGAAGATATGTTCGTCTTCAAATATAAAGATCGCCGTTTTCATATTCGTATTTATGCTGATGAAATCAGCATTCAAACAAGCACAAAAATATCGGTAATGTTTTCGGTAAATAGGCCGGAAAAAATAACCCCTCATGTAAAATATTGCCGGCTATTAGACATGAAGATATATATATGCTCTTATTTCTTGGGTAATAAATGCTATTTGAACGATGTCGGAAAATGTATAGAGATGATAAAGGACTATTTGCCCCGATTCAATTTTCAAAAGTACTTATTTGATCCCAACGAAGGCATGATGCTTTGTGGGAATAGTGCTAACCTTGCGCTAAAAGAACCATCGAGGATATTACCTGCAATAGATATATTGTTGGAGATGCTGCCTGTTATTGAAGAAAATTTCCCCGACAAGCCTGATGATATCGATGCCAATGCCATTCCCGAGGAGTTGCGCGATTTGATCCCTGTTTTGAAGAAATGGGCTATATCCGATGATCAGGAGCGAGAGGAGAAAGTAACCAAGGCTGCAAAAGGTACGTTGACGCGCCTCGTAAATCGGGTAACTCCAAAAATGGAAGCTATCAACAGATATCTCGACAGCTTCGGCGACGAGCCGTGGTCAGAGGAGGCTGCGATGTTCGCAAGTCTCGCGGAATTAGTCTGCGAATTGCAGCTAAGAAAATAAACTGCATTTTCGATAAGCCTCGGCCGAGCCGCGCTCACACGAGCTCTGCCGAGGCGAGAAAAGATATGCAAAAATAAACGTCAAAAGAGCATCGCTTGTCGGTGCTCTTTTTACTTTATACCACTTCAATCGGTGCGGAAGACTTGTTTATATCGTATAATTAACTTAACTTGCCGAAGATAATAACCAAGACCGGTACACCGAGAACATGCGGTGGCGCACAGACATACGTTGTAGGTGTGACGCGTCCTACGGCAAGCTATCTCTACCTTGCCGACGGCACGAAAGTACGGGCGACGAACGACAGAGGACGAGGCTACGAATACTTAGGTTCGCTATCGCGCACCTTTCTTTCGCCTCGGCATAGTCCGAACGAGTTCGGCTCTGCGCTCGGCTTAACGAAACGTTCTTTGAGATTGAACGTAAACGGAGAGGTGGCGGATATAGAGAGCATTCCTTTTGCCGGAGGACGTATCGTGAAGACGACAAACGGCTACGAGCCGCACTACTACATCACAGATCATTTAGGCAGTACACGCACCATCGTCAAGCCCGGGCAGAGCAAACCCGTTGTGGTGGCAGAGTTCGACTACATGCCCTACGGCACGCAGCATATTGTGGCCGAGGCACCCACAGCAGATGCCGACTACAAGTACACCGGCAAGGAGCAGCAGGGCGCCTTCGGAATGTACAGCCTCTACGACTCGCAGGCACGGTTCCAGAACGTATCCGACGCCCGATTCCTATCCCATGACCCGCTCTCGGGCAGTTTTCCGGAGTTCTCGCCATATATCTATTGCGGAGGAGATCCGATTAACAGGGCCGATCCGACAGGTGCTAAAATCGAAGACCCGTATAATATCTATTCTAACCACAGAGCTGAGATATGTCAGCAAATTAATGGATTGGAACAATTGTCCAAAACCCTGAGAGATTCGGATATGTTAGAACTAATAAATCGTCTGATTTATAAATATCGTACAATAATCAATGAATATGACAGGTTAGATCAATCAGATGTAACGTATAAAATCGGATATTGGGATAAAACCGGCGGTGGAACAGGATATGAAAATGGTTCTATTATAATTAAAGTAGGTCGCAATGAATCGCAAGGGGTCATCGCGCATGAGCTTAAACATGCCTATCAATATGAAATGGGAGAATTATCGTTCTTGATTGATCAAAACGGGGTTGACTTCGGTTCTTTATACGATATTACAGATGAAACGGCAGCATATAATCGTGAACGTATAGTCAACGCAGGTATTTCCTATTATTTGACGGGACCGGATCAATGTGGGGAATGGAATGATGAGCATGTACGGCAATTTGGACGAAAGAATAATTTAGTCTACGGAGAGTTGGGAAATGGGCCGATTAATATTAATTCTAAAATTGGACAAAGAATACGAGTTATATCAAGTTTTATGTCATATTTCGATATAAAACCTTATGAAGTATATACTCGGAAACGTGCCCCTAAAGACGATTTTTTATATAGAATATCAGGACTTTAATTTATTTGCGTATGAAGAAAATAATCACATTAAAGTTATTCATTTTGTCAGCACTATTACCGGTTTTTGCTTTGACACCTGAAAAGCATGGCATTTGTACATATTGTGGTCCTAATTATCCAAATCATAAAGAATGGTTATCATTGTATGATGATAATACTTTTCGATACTGCCGGTATGAAGGTCCCGGGTCATACTCTGAGTTATGGGGTCGTTGGGAGCGTCGAAACAACTCTTTGATATTAAATAGGGATTCGATTAGCAATAACTTTAAAGTCAAAGAGATGAAAAGCGAAATCAAAAAGCCTGATACATGGTTTCGTGTTTCAACGAGCAGTAGATCGTTCGTAACATATGACCTGCATGTCATTACTCCGCAACGCGATACAGTTGTCGTCCACAGCGACGGGAGCGGTCGAGCGACAGTAAATTGCGGCATCTCGGCTTTTTGGATAGGAGACGACAAAATATCAACTCCGTTATATAAGTTAGCACCTACTACCAATGAAGTACATATTGTATTCGATTTTCATCGAACATTCGATAATGAAGTGTGGATCTTGGAGCATGAAGATACGTTGCGCCCACGCAATATGCGAGGCGACCTGATGAATCATGTTTTGATTCGCAAGGAGTATGATTATTAACGATTGTTTTTTGAATGTTAGACGGCAAGAGTGATCATACATAGTTTAACATTTTCATTGAAACAAGCGTAGGCGTATCCTGCCGAAGCACAGAAAAAGAGTATAAACCGGGGCTGTCTGCAATTCGTCAGACAGCCCCGGTTATTTTTACACAGCCCGATCATCTATTGTCCGATGCTATGTTTCGGCGGCTTTGCCTCAGCCTCTTTCAGCCGTTTGTTCATCCGCGACATCTTTACATAAACGCTGTTGATATTATTTAGCGAAAACAGCATACACAGTTCTCGGGGCGTAAACCCTATATCTGCGAGCTTGCATAACAGCTTATCCGCTTCGTTGCAATCCACCTTGTCGTACACCGTATCATTGGGCGGCATGACCACATGATATGCCAATAGGACATCGCACTTAGTCAGTTCGATGATCCGCTTCTGCAACCTCTCGGCGTTATTCTGATGGGTGTATACGGTATCGATTATTTTCCGAATATATATCAGCCTATCACGGCTCAGGGCAGTTTCGGTTCTGTCTCCATACGCTTTCTTCAAAATTGAATATACGTGATATACCAGAGCGATAAGGACGGCATCGATAACGATGAATATAATAATTATAATGGTCGATTTCATAGATTAAGTTCAAGGTCATAATAGGTTTCACATAGGTTTAAGGATGTATTCTTATTCCTATTGTTATGGCGCTCGAACAGGTCTTATCACGATCACATGACAATCGATAATTATTGCATACATTAAGTTACCATAAATAACCAATATTATCTTTAATTATCTAAAAAATTAGAAAAACGAGATTATTTATCTACCCAAACCACTAAAAAATGATAAAAGCGCAAAGTTTTTTGTGGTTGTAAATTTAAGTTTACAAACGAATCGCGTCAAGATGAAAAATAATGCTATGCAGCGAATTAAGTGCTAATTCGGTGTACTTTTTCAAGCATATAAAAAGTACACCGAATACAACACCGCAAAGTGCATTCGGCTGCTGGATTATTCTATGTGGTAAAAAAAAACAAAAAGTCTTGTAAACAGTTCGTTTACAAGACTTTGCTGCATCTTTCGATGTCTTTCTGCGGTGCGTAGGGGACTCGAACCCCTGACCCCGTGCGTGACAGGCACGTATTCTAACCAGCTGAACTAACGCACCGTTCTGGTTGCTTTCGAGAGCCTCGTTGCTTCCCGATTGCGAATGCAAAGGTACAACAAAATTCCGAACCTCCAAATTTTTTAGACATTATTTTTCGAAAAAATATCATTTTTCGAACATCGAAAAATGCACGCTTCCGTAACTCCTTGTTTGACAGAAGTTATCGTAAGAGGTAAAATCCTGCTTGTTCGAGTGCTCGAAAATCAACAAACCTCCCTCGCGCAGCAATCCGTTCGAAAAAACAAGGTCGATTACCTGCTCCGAACCTTCGAGATCGTACGGAGCATCCGAAAAAATTATATCGAACTGCTTGCCGCAGCTCTTCAAATAGAGAAAGACATTCGCCTTGACGGCATAGAAATTCTCGAATCCGAGCGCTCGGGCAGTCTGCCGGATAAAATTATGGTGCACGGCATTTATCTCGACCGACGTTACGCTGCGCGCCTCGCGCGAGGCAAATTCGTAGCTGATCGACCCCGTGCCCGAAAACAGATCGAGCACGTCGCACTCGGTGTAGTCGATCATATTGTTCAATACATTGAACAGATTCTCCTTCGCGAAATCCGTCGTCGGCCGCGCACGGAGATTCTTCGGCGGGTTGATAGCCCGTCCCTTGTATTTACCGCTTATTATTCGCATGAAGCGTGTTTGAATATCGTTTTACATATTTCGATCAATCCGCCCGATTGGCCGACAATGCGACACTCCGTATTATATATATGGTACTCTCTGTCGATCGTCGACAACAGATAAACTACGTCCGCATCGTTTGCGGCGGTCATGACCTCGGCCATTTGCAGCCCGTCGTCATATATGCGCACGAAAAGCAGATCGTCTATCCGCTGTAAAACGACTCCGCGCGCAAGCGTCGCAGCAGAAAGAAGCGGGGTAGAGTAGTACATACGTTCGCCGAACACTCCTCGCAGCATCTTATGCAGCGAATCCTCTACGGCCATAATACCGACCATGCCGCAAAGCGGCCGGGTATAAACGGCGCACTGCCCATCACGGCATGGCATACCGGCTGCCGACAGCAACGCCCCGGCAACGTTCGCATCGAACTCCTGCTCGGGCACCAGCATTGTCTGTCGCGACGGCAGAATGATCTCGACAGACTGGGTGCCGCCGATAACGTCGGCGGATATATCATCCGCCGAAAAAGAGTGTCCACCCAACGGTAGTTGAATGGACACCCTGTCGTTGTATATTTCGACTCTACTCATTGGCGCTGTCACCTGTCCAGTTACCGGCCTCGTTGGTCGACGTCTCCAATGATCCGAACGTCACGCCGAAATGGCGGATCGATACCTGACCCTCGTCGATAGCCTGCTTCAGGCCCATACCGGCGATCTCGTCGTTCTGGCTCTGTGCCGCAAAGAGGTTGAACTCGTCTGACAGCAGGTTCCATACCTCCTGATTATAGGTATCGGTATCGAGGAAGTCGATATAAGCCGCATGGCAGCGAACGACGGGAATCTGCAAACCGGCCGTGGTAATGGTAGCCGTATCCAGCTCGAACTTCTTGGTCTCGTTCGTAAACGGAATATAGGGCAACTTACGTATATCGGCATCGCTGAGCGAGTAGGGCATCTTGTCCTTGATATCGAAGATCGTATCCTTGACGGCAACGCGGACTATCTTCTCATTCTTCCAATTCTTGTCCTGCTTGCGCAACTGTTCGAGGATAGCGGCATTTTCGAGATTGTTCTCGTCGTAGATCTCGCTTCTGTACTCGATCGTGTCTTCGAGGATGAACGCGATCAGCTCGTCCCAGTTATTAGTGAATTTGCCTTTGGCCTTCTTGTACTCCTGCTGAGCCGTTCTGATGTCCTTGATCTTCTTGACGACGACGGCCTTGCGATTCGCAGCCTCTTTCTCGAACTGGACAGGACCTTGAATCTGCTTGAAAATAACGTAGCATAATACGACGATGACTACCGCCAACAAAATCTCTGTTACTTTTTTCATTTTAGAATATTTGTTATTAAGTTTGTATCAGTTTTCGTTACTAAAAAATAGGTTGCAGCATGCACAGCACACATATTTCGACCCAAATTTACGCAAAAATTCCTTTCGACGCAACTATTAATCAAAAAAAGATAATCGAATCGTTGTCGTCGTTCATGGCCGACGAGGATTATTCGAAAATTTTTATTCTCAACGGATATGCCGGTACGGGCAAAACCACGCTCATCTCGGCATTCGTCGCGGCGATGAAGGATTTGGGCATTAAGTGCGTACTCCTCGCACCCACCGGCCGCGCCGCCAAAGTGCTTGCGCATTACTCCTCTCAGACGGCCTATACGATCCACAAGAAGATCTACCGAGAACGCACCACGGCCGACTACGAATCTAAATTCTCGCTCGACATCAACCGCGACCGCAATACAGTATATATCGTCGACGAGGCCTCGATGCTCTCCTCGGGCGATACCGCCGGCAGCCCTTTCGGCAGCGGAGATCTGCTTGGCGACCTTATGGAGTACGTGCGCCGCGGGCACGAATGCAGGCTTATCTTAGTCGGCGACGATGCGCAGCTGCCCCCCGTCGGGCGCGATTTCAGCCCTGCGCTCGAACCCTCCGAGCTGCTGCCCTACGGCGAGGTCGAATACGCAGTCATGGACGAGGTGGTGCGTCAGAATGCCGATTCGGGCATACTGTTCAACGCGACGCTTATTCGCTGCATGATCGAAAACAACCTGTGCGAGATACCGCGCTTCGACCTATCGCACGACGACTTCCGCTCGATCGGCGGCGGCGAGCTTATGGAGTGCCTGCAAGAGTGTTACGACCGTTACGGCCGCGACGAGACGATCGTCATTACCCGCTCTAACAAACGCGCCAACCGCTATAACGAGGGCATACGCCGCTATACGCTCTCGGCCGAAGAGGAGATCGAGAGCGGCGATATGCTGATGATCGTCAAGAACAACTACCACTTCGCCGAGCGCATCGACAACTCGCCGATGAGCTTCGTCGCCAACGGCGACACGGCGCGGCTGAAACGTATACGGCGTTTCGAGGAGTTTTACGGGTTCCGCTTCGTCGACGCCGTGCTGTCGTTCCCCGATTACGACGACTTCGAGATGGAGTGCAAGGTGCTGCTCGACACGTTGCAGTCCGAAGCGCCGTCGCTGACGGCCGAGCAGAGCCGCCAGCTGTTTTTCGAGGTCGAGAAAGACTATGCCGACATACGCAGCAAGATCAAGCGTTACCGCTCGATCCGCGAGAATCCCCACTTCAACGCCATGCAGGTCAAGTTCGCCTACGCCGTCACATGCCATAAGGCACAGGGCGGACAGTGGCGCGCGGTATTCGTCGACCGCTGTCTGTTCGGCGACGAAGCGATGACGCGCGATATGCTCCGCTGGCTCTATACGGCCATAACGCGCGCCACCGAGCGCGTATATCTGGTAAACTTCGATGAACGTTTTTTCGAATAATCTATCGTCGCTATTATGAACACGACCGACAATATTTCGGAGTTGCATCCGCTCGAACCTTTCCTGCCCGCCAACGCCCGGCTGCTGATGCTGGGCAGCTTTCCGCCGCAGCGCATACGCTGGTCGATGGACTTCTTCTACCCGAATCTGCAAAACGACATGTGGAGGATCATCGGACACATATTCTACGGCGAGCGCGAGCACTTCCTTTCGGACGACCGCAGGCGTTTCGACAAGGCGCGCATAGTCGACTTCTGCAACGAACGCGGGCTGGCGCTATACGATACGGCCGTCGAAGTCATACGACTTAAAAACAATGCTTCCGACAACTTTCTTCAAGTAGTGCGCGAGGTCGACCTGCCGGCGCTGCTGGCCGCCGTCCCCCTCTGCCGTGCAATAGCTACCACGGGACAGAAGGCCACAGATACGCTATGCGCCGTCATGGGCTGCGAACAACCTCCGATCGGAGGCTGCACCCGATTCGAATACGCCGGCCGCAGCATGCGTCTCTACCGCATGCCATCATCCTCGCGCGCCTACCCGCGCCCTGTGGAGTGGAAAGCGGAGTTCTACCGTCCCATGTTCGAGGCCGAGGGGCTGCTGCAAGACACGCCCGCAGAGCTCGGCCGCGAGCAAAACGTCTGAAAGATAGCTGCGTTAAGTCAGCCGAATATACAATCGTCCCCAAAAATACGGGTAAAGCAGTTTTGGCCTCGCTTATTCGTACACTGGCTTCGCCGAAGATACTCTCGTTCGGCAAATTGCAAATGGATTTGCATTTGCGCTCACTCATTCGCGTCTTTGATATTTCTTTGATAATTACTTCTTTACGCTAAATTAGGCAATGGGGGGCTGTCAAGTGTTCAGAATCACTTCATTTCCCCGGTATCCAAATCTCTCTTTTAGCTCTTGCAATGAGAGCATTTTTATTCCGCTTAATAATCACTTCGTATCTAATTTACATGGATAACAGATAGACGAAATCAAGGCAATCGGCCGTTATACCGACCTTCGTACGTTACTATCGCTCCGGCATGACGCACTTGGATTCGTTGTATTACCTACGCAACAGAACCGATACTGCTTTGTATCTCGAATCATTCCATTATGAGCGTGATCCCACGTTTTCTACCAATGCCGATTTCAAGGTGGCGAAATTACTGGCCAATGATATGTTATCGGTTTATCTGAAAGAAGAGTTGGAGGCCTTGGAATATGAGAAAAAAGTGTCCGATGATCCGTTGCCTGCGGTTAGGCTTACGTGGCAAGACAGCAAAACGGACCTGACGGAGCTGATCTATCTGCTCGACAGCAAACGATGCTTCGGAAACGTACCGCTAACGCAGTTGGCGGCCTATATTGCCAGCGTCTTCAATATCCGTCTCGATGCGAATCTCTCGCGCACGTTTTGCGATATGAAACTGCGCAACAATCCTACTCCGTGGCTCGACAAAGCGAAACAGGCTTTGCTGCAACGTATGCAGACATGGAGGCCTCGCAATAAGAAATAATGCCGAATAATACCGAGTAAAGGATTTAAGGCAAGCAGGCTTGAATACTCTGATTTTGCAAAAGAAATGGCAAAATCAGAGCATTCACATTTTATTGATACAGCAATAAATATCAGTAGTATATAAACCAAACATCAAAGTCCGTCACGAGTTTTTCGACCTGCATTTTCCACCGTTTACATAAAACCGAACCTGCATCACGCTATAAATCGCTATTTAACGGTGTCGTAAAATAAAGAGCCCCGACCTCGTATTCATCGGATTCGATAACCCCGATAAAACGACAAAGGATTATGGAATTCATTATCATCGGCGCGAAAGACTACAAGGAGCTTGTCGGGCGTATCGAGAAGATAGAGCAGACTGTTGCCCGTGAAAAACCGCAAACCGCTACGTCGGACGACGATTGGGTGGACGGGGACACGGTATGCCGGTATTTGGGCATCAGCCCTCGCACTTTGCAGCGGCTTCGGTCGGATCGGACGATCTCTTATTCGGCGTTGAACCACAAATTCTATTACACGTTGGGCGAAATCAAACGGGTATTGCGGGATCGTTGCGTAAATCGAAGTAAAGAATAAGCGCAGCTATGATTGTGGACAAGGAGTATTTCGACGGCTGGATGCAGCGTTTGGTCTAGCGATTGAAGCGCATCGAGGTGCGGTTCATAGAGCGTAATTTCAGCAATTTCCGTAAACTGAAAAAGGAGCGGGCGAATAATTCGCCCGAGAGAAAACAATAAAACCGGCCTAAAATTTGTTGTATTACCAAATATTGGTAACTTTGCAAAAAAGAGGGCCGCTTATGAAAACGACATCGGTAGCTTTGGGAACTTACTTCGAGAACTTCATCCAGTCCACGATCGCACAGGGGCGTTATAACAATGCCAGCGAGGTCGTGCGTGTCGGCCTGCGGCTTTTGGAGAAGCAGGAGAACAAGGCCGCAGCGTTGAAGAGTGCGATCGACGAGGGCGTGAGCAGCGGCATCGCCGTCGGCTTCGATCCGCAGCAACATCTTCGGACATTGAAAACACAGCGGAAGAATGGCTGATATGCTCTTCTCGCACAAGACTGTCGAAGACCTTACAGCCATCTGGAACTGTACTGTCGAAACATGGTCCGAAGCCCAAGCCGACAAGTATTATACGCTGCTCGTTGATACCTGCCGGCAGGTTGCCGACAGCCCCCGGCCGCAGGGCAAGGAGCACACTCAAATCATGGCAGGATTGTTCGGTTACCGAACGGGGAAACACATCGTTTTCTATCGGTGGGTCTCCGAATGCGCGGTGGAGGTCGTCAGAATTTTGCATGAGCGCATGGACCTGAAAAACCGAATCGGAGAGTAAAATCGGAGGCTGAGAGACTCCGATTCGGATAAGGCCACCCGTTAAGGCGCTTTATCTGAAAATAAAAACGTGTGCTGCGGGTACTGCTCCAACAAGGACCATATTGTGTGCTGAATACTATCCATAAATATTTTGTACCGGACATCTGAATCTCCAATACTAAGTAATAAGTACGAACCGATATTCCCCCCCCCACCGTGAGGGATTCCCAAACTCGTGAAAAGATAGACGACCAGAGCTTTCGGGTCTGCTATAATTTCAGTTATTTGGCCGATACCGTTTCAAGGAGACACTATTCGGAGCCATTTATCCTGGAAATAGGCAGCAGGCTGAACTTATAATCTCTATATAAGAGATTCCATACAATGTGTGGTTTATGAGGAGGAAAACCGGAATAACGTCTATTCGTTTACGAATGTGACAGGTTCGGTAATTCCCCGAGATCAGACCGCGACATATTACGATATATACAGACCTCTCCGTGAATCGTCGCGTGACATCATACTTCGAATCGAAAACATCGATTACATATACAGCGAGGAAATCGAACCTACGGAATGGACGATAACAGGGGATTGGGAAACGATCCTGGGATATCGGTGTCTTACGGCGAAAGGATGTTACGGGGGTAGACAATGGAGTGTCGCTTCCCGCTGTGCCGCCGCTGGATGAAAACCTTTATATGGATAACGACATTCATGCGCTTTCAAGCAATTTTCTTTTCAAGCTCACGGAAAGTGCCTTGATGAAAATGAAGGTCAGCTATGCACACGATCTCAGGAAAAACGAAGGGAGGTCGACGACCGTTTACAATATCGTAGGAGCGGCTCCGATTATGGTACCCGAAGTTACCGAAGCCTCCGAACGGAGCGATATCGTAAGTCTGAGTCTGAACATAGAGAACAACAAAGAGACGAGTTATCTGGACAATACACTCTGTTTCAACGGAGATTTCAACAAGGATTATAGTCATGTACTAAGCAACGGTGTTCCGGTCCGGCAATCTTTCGAATTGCCTGCTCTTTCGATTCGGAACAATCTGCGGATGATAATTCCCATGACCGATAAATTATCGCTTAATCTCAGGTCGAATACCACGTATCTTCGTCAATCGACTTCGTTGCGGGTTACACCTATGCTTTTCCCGGAAATTTTCGGGATGAAGCAAGCTGATAATGCTGTGCAGACACTCCATTCATCGCAGTTCGCGACTCAGAACTCACTTTTCGGATCTTATATACGGCAGTTTTATCATGACGGATTACCGCAATATAGCAACCAAAGACGGAATACTGCGCAATACGAAGAATCAACATTACACGGCTTCAATTGGTTATAGCAATGCTCTCGATTTGTTATTTGCGAATGTGAAAGCATCCTATTGGAGGGCCAACAACAATCTTACGTATGCTTATAGTTATGATGGGGCCCTGACATATATTGAATCCGTAAACGTTCCGAATTTGTCCCACGGTCTGATGCTCGAAGCCAAAGTCTCAAAACAGATTCTGTCCATAGGTACTATTTCAATATTGGAGGCGGCTGGAATCGCAACATGGTGTTTCTGGGGGCCAAACTCACCTATAAAGCGAAGAAATTCTACTATACTCTGGATGCCAGAAATTTGCTGAACACTCGTTCTTTCGGGTCGGTCGTTACTTCGGATATTACGGATTGACGCTATTATTATGCGTTGCGCCCTATGGGGATTATTCTAACGGTCAGATGTAATTTTTAAGGTATCTTAATCCACGTAACAAATGCGTAAATATCCGCCAAATTGCATTTTGTATCATGTTTTCGAGGATTGTACCGTTGCCCCTGTGAAAAACATCGGCCGAGGGTGTCGAATTGAAGCGCATACGGTCGCTACGGTTACCGATTACAATGCCGCTGTATCAGCGGCAGTCAAAGCTCGGTCGCAGCTTTTGCAGGCTAAGTACGAACGCTGATGCTTGTTTTCCACTTATGATAAATATCAAACCGCACGAACGCCGCGAGGTGGTTGCAAGAGCTCGCATAGCTGGCGAGGATCTCTTTCGTGCGGTCTATGCCGACCCGTTTGCCGAACTCCACGTTGTGCTCCCGAAACAGCGCCAGCAGCGTCGTGGGCTTCTGCCCGATACCCTTCACGGTATTTTGACCGCTTCGGCCGTCACGAAGCCGAGGTCGCGGCGGATGCGGTCGTAGTGGCCGCGGATAATTTCCGCAAGCCGGCCGATCGCATGGTTTACCTCCGTCGCATTGCGGCTTTTGCCGTCCGAGCGCCCCGTGGTCAATGATTGCCGCCGAGCATCTTGTCCATCCAGACGGCATCCCTCTTACTGCGGTAAAGATCGGTCATGCCCAGCCCTTTGAGGTCGAGGTCGGGAAACGTCTGGTGCGCCCCGTCGTACTTCGGGCGCACGAAGCCGTTGAACGTGCGGTTGTAGAGGTCTGTAAGCCGATCCTTGAAGTCGGGCGTCTGCTTGCGCAGCCAGTCCGGCAAGGCGTTGCGTATCTCGTCGATCTTGCTGTATGGCCTCGCCGTTGCCTACCTTTACCTCTTTCAGCTCTCCGTCGATGAGCTTGGTTACTTTCTTGGGGATGTCGGGCGAGGTGTTTTGCAGGGCATGTTTCAACAGTTCGAAGCCGTTGGTTCACGGCATCTGGATGTCGGACAGCAGCAAATCATAATCTTTGCACCGCATCTCGGACGGGAAATCGGAATTACCGGCGAGGAGGAATGAAGCAAGGCCATTTTCGACTGCGAGGTAACGATTGACGACGATATGTGAGCTATTCCGGCACGTATATGATTTCGCCGTTTTCGAGTTCATAGGCGACACCGACCTTTTTGCCTTTTTTCCCGTCTTTGGAGTCCTGATCCTCGGAGGGAGTGTAGCGGTTGATCTTTTCGCCCTCCTTGGTAATAATCTCCATGTTCTCCTTGCCGGGGTTCTTTACCATCGTGAAGTCCTCCTTGCTGAACATCTCCGTCATGTTGTAACGGCTCACGAGCGCCACCATGAGCGCCACGGCGAAAACCATCGCCACGTCGAAGAGGTTGCTCACGACGCTCATCGGGTCGTTGTCCTCCTCCCTTTTCAATAGTCTGCGTCTCATGCTCCGGTCTGTTTTTCATTCAACAGTGCTGCGACAAATTCAAGGTCGGTCATCTCTTTCAGGTACCAGCGCTGCTTGACCTGCCCCGTGATGAATCCTATGGCTGCGGCGAAGAGCCCGACCACCGTGGTGGCGAAGGCCACCTGCATATTGTAGGCCATCGAGGCGATGTCGCCCGTCGATAGGCCGACCAGCGCAGGCCCCATCGGGATAAGGGTTCCCATCAGGCCGAGCATAGGTCCCATTTTGCCGAGGGTCTTCGAGGTTGCGAGGTCCTTGTCCGCACCGATTTCGAAATCGGCGAGCAGGCGCTGCCGCATCGCCGCGCCGTCGGCTTCGAGCAGCCGCTTCATATAGGACACCACGAGCGAGGGGTTCTTCCTAGGCAGACGCTCCGAGAGTGTCGCGACATTGTCCCTATTCAGTCCGTCCAGCTCCTTGCCCAGAAGGGCGGCTGTGCGCCGGATGGCCATATATTGCCCGAAGAAACCGCCTATCAGCAGCAGGGCTCGTCCGAAAAAGAAGATAAGCAATACGATGACAGGCACGAGCAGGCCTGTCGAGATCCAGTAGAGGATGTCTGAGATGTAGTTCATAATTCTATCTGTTTTTGATTATTAATTTCATTTACATACAGGTTTTCCCGCCTCGGCATGGCCCGAACAGGTTCGGCTCTGCGCCCGGCTTGTCGAAAACATTCGTTTCAATCCGATTACGTGCAGTATGACGCCTCCGATAAGGCCGAGCACGGCAAGCCCGCACACGCCCGCCAGAGCTGCCGGGTCCACTTCGCTGATTCCGGCTACGGCTGTACGGCCGTTCACCGTGGCGACGACTCCCAGTAAGGCAATGAGCGCGTTGGACAGGAAAAGCACTTCGAGGCGTATCTCTTTCTCTGGCAACAGCCGTTTAACGCCGTATGTCGCCAGCGGTATGGCGACAAGCACCGCCGCTGCCGACGACCACGCCACCAGCCGGAACGATGTGCCGGGCAGGGCGAATATGACCGACACCAGCAGGCTGAACAGTACGGGAAAGACGAGCACGCCGGGAAACCACCTCAGGATGCGGTATGTCCATAGCGTCAGCGGTTTTACCTTGCCCGATGTCCGGATATGTGCGGACAGGACGCAGAACGCCATCTGTACCGCGACCTCCAACGTGAGGATTACTGCCACGTCGAGCATCAGCGCGGAGTCCGAAAGCCAGCCGGCGATCTGCGACTTCGACTGTTCGACCGCATAGGGCCACATCAACCCCATAAAGAGCGCGCAAACGACCGCCGAGCATGCCACCGCGTATTTTTTCCGGTAGGTCTGCTTCAAGACGTAATTGAAGCAGACCAGCATCATCATGACCAATACGACGGTTTCCATTACTCCTCCATCTTTTTACGGTGCCGACGCACTGTCCAGACCAGCGCGGTTATCGCCACGAGCACCAGAACGGCCACCGCCGTGTTGCTGACTATCGTCCTTGTCTTGTCGGACGCGTTCATCTCTTCCTTTTTCAGCACCGTTCCCTTGTTCTCTGTGAGCGAAGCCTCGCGCACGTCGCGAATCTGCTGCTCATAGCGTCGGGCTGCGTCAGGTAGGGTTTTCGAGGCGATGAACTCGCGCAGTTTGGCATTGTTGCAGACGGCACCCGAGCAAGAGGGTTTGTACTTATCCACCAGTTTGGTATGGAGTTCGGCGATGGCCTTCAGCTGCTCCGCCGAGGCATTCCACATCCCTTTGCGTGCCGTCTCCATCATGACCGCCGTCATCTCCTGCAAGGCAGCGGGGTTCTGCCGCTCGAAATAGCCTTGTACCCCCAGGTCGAACTTATCCTGCACGTAAACATCGTAAATTTCGTCCCACAGTTCGTCGTCTATGGCTTCGGGTTTCATCACGTTCCAGCCGTAGGTGTTCTGTACGATTTCCGCGAATCCGCCTGCCGTGCTCGCGCCGCCTTTCATCTTCTCGCGGATGTAGGCGGGATTGAAGATGGTAGTGCGGCTCTCCACGCCGATAGCCTCCTTCAGCTCCTGCATACGCATGTTGTTGCGGTTGCGGTAGTCGCTCAAGTAGGCATCGGGCTCCTTGCCCGTGACGTTGCGCACGGCGAGGTTCATGCCGCCCATGAACTCGTAGACATGGTCGAGGCTCAGCGCGCCCCACGTATTGCTCTGGCGGGGTTGGACAACGGCATCGGTGTTGGTCAGCGCGGCTTCCAGCGCGAACTGCCGCACCTGTTCCCACGCCTTCTCGCTGCCATAGAACGCCCCCATGTTTTGCAGATAGACGTCGGCAATTTCGGCACTGCTTTCCCAGCGGTCACCGCTCTGCACCATATCCGTTATACCCGTACCGTAGTTGCCATTTACACCGCCGAAGACGCGGTAAGTCGATACCTTGCGCGCCTCTTTCGGTGAAAGCCCCTTGTCGATGAGCGTCCGTTCGGCATCGACGACGCTTTGCGCCACGAAGTTCTCGTATTCGTCCTCTTTCGCTGCGGCGGCCATCTCCACCGCCCGCGAGATAAGGAACAGACGCGAAGCGGCGAGGTCGCGCAACTGCCCGCTGGTCTGCACCACCACGTCGATGCGCGGGCGTCCGAGCTGCACGGAAGGAATCAGCCGGATGTCAGTCACTCTGCCGAACACGTCGCGGATGGGTTCGACGCCCAGCATATAGAGAATCTGCGCAATGGTCGCGCCTTCGGTCTCGACAAACTCGCCGCTCCACAGCGTATAGCTGACCTTGCGGGGAATCGAATCGTTGTGCCGTTCCCGATACATGGCTATCGTATTTTCCGCCAGTTCCTTGCCACGCTCCCATGCGGTTTCGCTCGGCGTGGCCTCGGCATTCACGGCGTAGAGATTGCGTCCGGTGGGTACGGTGTTCGGATTGGCGATGGGATCGCCGCCCGGGGAGGGTGTCGTATAACCTCCTGCCATTGCATTGAGAATGGATGCGAACTCGGTTTCGGGACTTCGCTCCAATGCCGACCTATAATTCCCTACGTTGCGGACGGTGCGTTCGATTTCCATGATGAGACGGGCGAACTCCTTTTCCTCTTTGGTGTACTCCTTCACACCCGGCATCATCATCGCCGGCATCTCCGTAACAGGTCTTTCCGGAGTTTTCTCCCCGTTGCCGAGTCCGGCACTTTCGGGACGCTTGCCGATTTTCGGAATCCACGAGGGATGTTTCGCTCCGGATTTGGGGATTCCCGCCGGATGCTTCATTCCCGACGCCTGTATCGCCTTCATGCGTGCCATCATGTCCTGCGGAGCGGAGAGCGAACGTTCGATTTCGCGCGCCTTGGCAAGTTCTTCCGCAGTGATGCCTGCCACAGCGCAGACAGAAGCGTCGGAGATTTGCACAGAGCCGTTCAGCAGCTGTGTCACCAGTTCGCGGGCAGGCGTCAGATAACGACGGGTGAAGAGTGACTTGTGCTTTTCCAAATCTGCCGACGCCTTGCCGCGCCGCTTGTCTAATGCCAGCAGCGAATAGGCTATCGGCTCGGTGGACATGGCATAGACGCTGCTGCGGATGCGCTCTTCGGCATAGGGTTCGCCCATCGTGTAGAGCGTACCCGTTACCTTTTCGTTCGCCAGTTCCTCGGCGAAAGTCTCGATGCGGACGATCTCCCGTTCGGTATAAGGCTTCGTGAGTACCGAATCCAGCCGCAGTTCCCGGTGGATGCCCAATTGCACGGTGAGGCGTTTGACCTTCAATGCCGCCTTTTTGGTATCGGGCTTTCCGTCGGCATAAAGCAGGTCGTTATACTGCTGAATGGCAGCACAGAGGTCTTTGTAGATGCCCCGCACGTCACTCTCCATGAACGGCGGCGTAAGGTGCGACTGCAAAGTGGCATACGCACGGCGTTTGGCAATCATACCCTCGCCCACGTCGCCTATCGAATAGATGTAAAGATGCGGCGTCGGCCCGACCAGTGCATCCGCCCAGTCGCCGCTGCTCAGGGCGACCTGCTTGCGTGGCGTGAACTCCAACGAGCCGTGGGTGCCGAAGTGCACCATCACGTCAGCTTCGAATCCGTAGCGCGCCCAAAGGTAGGAGGCGACATAGGCGTGCGGCGGCGCGGCATCCGTGCCGTGGACGATGGCAAAGTCGTCGTCGCCCGCACCCGCCGCCAGCTGCGGCAGCAGCACCACATTTCCCAGTTTTACACAAGGCAATGCCAACCTGCCGTCGTCGGTAGCAATATAACTCCCCGGAAACTCGCCGTCGAGTGCCACGACCTCCGCCATCCGCTCGGGGCGAATCGTTGCAGCCGTCCACTCGGCATACTCCTCCGCCGAGATCGGTTCGGGATTGCCGTTTTTCAAAAAATCGGCCTTAGCACCGCCCGCATAGGCGTTGAACACGCTACCCTGACGCTGAATCAGTTGTTCTAACTCCGCTGCTGACACGGGCAGATTCTCCACGCGATAGCCCTCGCGTTTCATGCGGACCAGCAGATTGTAGAGCGATGGCGCGACCTCCATGCCCGCTGCGGTCAGGGCATTCTGTCCGGGTCCCTTGTAGTAGTAAATCGCCACCCGCTTCTCGCTGTTCGGTTTATTTTGTAGGACGATATGGTTGTTGACGGTCTCGACGAAGGTCGTCAGCCGCTCGGGGATGGCATATGCCTGCTGCAATCCCTCCGCATCGAGGCGGTGCCCAAAGAGCGCGTAGGGACGGATGGCACCGTCGATTTCGGGCATCACAACGCTCTGCGACAGGAAGCCGCCATTCATGCCCATCTTGTCCGCCTCCCACTCATCGACCAATCGGTTGACATTGAGCGGGGCAAACAGCAGGATGTTTTTCTTCGCGAGATAGTCTACCATCTCGTCGCCCATGCGACCGTGCGCCATATTAATTACAGCGACCG
>OFHB01000770.1_pt1 | contig 20057 bp, 26 predicted proteins | sample 1521881 | NCBI WGS metagenome assembly OFHB01 (sample SAMEA3504090, study PRJEB24116) | mouse gut metagenome | biome: mouse gut; feature: mouse-associated habitat; material: faeces | place: Denmark | collected 2011
AAGGAATTTCCTTTCATCCCATTGGCAGTGACACCCATACCGCAGAAATTGTTCTGGTCCAGAGTAACAGCCGAACCCGAAAAACCGAAATTCCCTGTTTCCAGACACGACTGGGCAAATGCGACATCCCCACGGACACCCTCCGCTTGTCCCTCGGATAAATAGAACGGAATCATGTCAACCACAGATTGTGGCACATCCGAGTTCTTCCCCTTGATATAGGAAGCCATCTGCTCAACTGTCGCCAATGCAGCTCCCATAATCTTGGTTCCGCCCTCTACGGTTTCCGAAACTGCAGCGCCCATCGCATCTTTTACCGCTTTACGAAAACCGTCCATTGTATATCCGGTTCCGAGCTGTGACCACAGATGTTCCGGGTCTCCATGATTTGAAGCAATCCCCCGGTCATGGCCTTCCTTATGGGAAATCACCACCCCATCCGCCAACGGGTCAAGACCAAACTTTTTGCAGAGCATGGCGAATAGTTCCACGGCAGCCTCATAGGTACGCTTTGCCGCCGCCTGGGCCGCTGCCCGGTCGGAGCAGGTGAAGCTGGCCCCGCCAGTGTATTTGATTGTTGCCGGTTCGCACATCTCCACGCCGATGTGGGTGTTGTTGCTGCTGCCGCCCCCATGCCAGCCCCGGTGGTTCCAGGGAAGGGTCTGGTGGATGTCCCCAGTGTTGGCGTCGATGAAGCCGTGAACACAGGCCCGGTCGTAGTCCGCCCGGTTCCAGTTCTTCACGAAAACGGAGGCTTTCGGTTGGGGGCACCCTACGCTATGAAGCATAAGGCCCTTGACGGTGATCTTCCTCCCCGCCTTATAGCAGGGGTTATTGGTGAGGTAGCTCTGGATGATGTTCATGCTGTTCTCCCTTCTACCCGACCCCGCCGTCGGAGGCGGGTGGAGTGTCGTTGTCGCTATTGGTATATTTCGCCTTGCCGTAACGGATCAGGCCCAAGGCTCCGGCCTCCCCTCCGGCGAAGGCGAAGAAGGAGGCGACCAGCGTGTCCGGGATGCCGCCGGTCCGAATGTAGACCACGATCATGGCCACAGTGAACGCAGCCACGGCGACCAGGATAGCGGGGACCACCTTTTTCGAGAAGCGGTTGCTGCTGGATTTACGCTTTCTTCTTCGTCCTGCCATCGTTTTCCGCTTCCATGCCCATATACGCCTGGACTGCTCTGTTCTTCTCCAGCATGGTCCGCATTTCGTCCAGGGCTTCATCTACCAGGCCGGAGAAGGTAGTGAAGGAAATTACCGGGGCCAGCCATGGGAATTTGGTCAGGAAGGCGTCGTATACCGTCCGGAGCTTCAGCTGGCCGGTGCCGCCGCCCAGCTCCCGCTCCGCCTCGGTCACGGCCTTCAGAAGCCACTGGCGGACCTTCTCCAGCTGTTCCTCGCTGGGCAGGTTGAAGTACCGATAGACGGCGATCCCGGCAGCGGCCAGGACGGCCAGGGCGGCGAGGATGATGTACCAGTTATCAATCAGAAATTTCATGGGGACACTCCTTTCAGGTCGGCTTGTGAAAATACTCCAGGTCGTCAATGCGGTGGTTTGCCACCTTGATTTTTTCCTCCTGAAGCTCTGTCCGTTCTTCCAGCTTATAGGTCCGCTCCACCAGGTTGTTGTGGGCCTGGACCTTCCGCTCCAGTTCCTCCAGTCGGTAGGCGATCAAGGCGGCGGACTTGCGGTTGGCGAAGTAGGTCCCCGCCAACGTCCCGACAAGGGCCAGGGCGGCGACGATGATGGTTTCCCATTCCATCTGTGTGTTCCTCCTTGGGTGTGGTGGTATGTTGCCCAGGGCCGGGGCCTCCGCCGGTCGGCCCTGGGCGATGCTGGGGTGTCCCATCCAGGGGTTTACTTCAGGCTCCGCATTACTCTGTCACCTCCGTCCAGCCGTAAGTCCCCGGCTCCCATACGTTGTTGTCATGGTCGCTGATCCAGTGCTTCCCGTTGTGGGAAACCTGGTCCCCGGCGCTGTAAGCGTCATGCGCTCCGATGGGCTGGGACCACTCCGGCCACGGCTCCGCCGGGTCGCTGGTAGCACTCCAGAGGGACGCCGCCTTGTCCGGCTCCCAGCCCTCCTGGGACGTGTGATCCTGGACGCAGCGGTACAGGGTTCCGTTGTAGCGGCGGAGGTTGCCGGTGGTGTAGCTGATGGACGGGTTCCACTCCGCAAAGAGGGCGGCTTGCTCCGAGGCCGTGGCGGCGTCGATCTGTCCACCCTCTGCCAGGACCACGAAGGCGATAGCGGCGGCGTTCCTCTGCTGCAATTCATAGGCTTTCTTTTCGGAAAGTTCCAGGACACTGTCCTTCCTCAAACGCTCAAAACCCATTACTGGAAACCTCCTTGCACGGATGTGATATAGCCTCCCTCGCCGCTGGGGCCACGGCTGGCGTTGATACGGAAGCTGAAGGCGGGGGTATTGGTGGGGGCGTCCTTGTTCTCGAAGATATAGTTAGCCCCAGCCTTGACGGCGGTGGTGCAGTCCTCCCAGGCGGGAGTATCGTCCAGGGCGTTGTTGGTCACCTCGACGGTATACTCCGCATCGGCAGGGATGAAGCCGATAACGGAAAGGACGCAGATGGTGATAGGGGCGTCCGCCTCCATGGGGGCCTCCAGGGTAACAAAGGCGGAGGTCACGTTCTTAGTGAAGGTGAGCTTGTGGGTGGTGGTGGCTTTGCCGTCGCTGGCGGCGATCTCCAGGGCGTGGGTACCGTTGAGCAGCTGCATGAAGGTGTCGCCGTCCACGGCGAGGGTGTTCTGTGCGTCCGGGGTGGCGGTGAAGCTCCGCTTTTGCGCCCCGTCCACCTTTTCCTTCACGGTGATGGCGTCGCCGTCCGGGTCGTTTACGGAATAGCCCACGGTGAAGCCCTCTGTTTTTGTCCCCAGGTCGGAACCGGAGGGGCTGGCGCATGTAATGGCCGGGGGCGTGTTGTTGTTCACGGTCCGGGGGTCGCTGGTGGCATATCCGCTGTAAGCGGTCCTTGCGTCGTAGGCCCGGACCCGGTAGGCTACGGAGGCCCAGCCCCTGGTGATGGTGTCGGTGAAGTTCAGGGCGTTGCCCCGGAACACCTCGCTCCAGGCTCCGCCGTCCACTTGGCGCTCCAGGGCGTATCCGCTCAGGTTGCCGTCGCTGTCGGTGGAAACTCCCCAGGTAATGGTCAGGCTCCCGCCGCCCAGAACTTCGTTGGGGACGGTGATACTGGCCGGGACACTGGGCGGCTGGTTGTTGATAACCGTGACTTGGCTGCTGCTCTTGTAGCCGGAATAGAGGCCCTCGCTGTCATAGGCCCGGACCCGGTACATAACGCTTTCCGTGCCAAAGGGGACGGTGTTGGTGGTGCTTCTGGCGCTGCCCTTGTAGATATTGCTCCAGGAGCTGCCGCCGTTGGTACTGCGCTCCAGCTCGTAGCCCTCCAGGTTGCTTTCGGCGTCGCTGCTGGCTGCCCACTGGACCGTGATAGTGCTGCCGCCGTTGATGGTGCCAGGGACGGTGATGCTTCCTGGTGTAGTCGGGGCCGTGTTCGTATTTACGGAGCCATCGTCAGAGACTAAGAGGGTAGAGGGCAGGATGAAAGCGGGGCGGACGCCATAGGTGTTCGAGCAGTTGCTCGTGCTGCTGCAATTGCCATTGGAGCTGCAGCACCAGGCGTTGGTGGAGTTGTAAGTGTACGGAGAGCGGGACCACCAGTACGTGGCGGTTCCGTTCAGGTAGGCAATGCGCTTATTGTTGGCGGAGGCGGTGCCAGTTCCATACTCAAAGTAGGCCAGCTTTGCGCCGTCGTGGGGCATATAGCTCCAGTCGGTTTGTCCGCCCATCTCTATATTAGACAGGAGGAAAACCTTGCAGGAAAGGCCGTTGCTTCCGCTGTTGACGGTCATGCTGGTGCCGCTGCCGGGCCGGTAGGGGATTTTTACCTGCTTGATCTGGTTGCGGATGTTGGCGTCGATCAGGTTGAGCCAGGTGCTGTTGAGGTAGCTTTTGATCGTGCTGTTGGCGTAGTCGTTGACGTTGCTGCTGTGCCACTGCCTGGTTTCATAGATGTCCTCCATCAAGAGCCAGGTTCCGTCGCAGGAAGCGTCGTAAAGGCTGGACGGCTTGCCCTGGTGAACAACGATAAAATTCCGCAGGGTGCCGTTGACCTTGATCTTGACCTTACTGCCGACGGCTTTGGTGCCGAGTTTTGCGGATGCCATAGGCGTGTTTCCTCCTTTTGGTCTGTTGTTAAGCTCACCACGGGAAGCCCGTGGGGACCTTCTGCTGTGCGGGTGCCGGGGGCCTCCGGCGCTGCCGGTTTACCTTGCGGACAGCCTCTTTGGCTTTGTCATACTTCCCGGCCCGGATTGGCGGTCTGGCGGTACAGGTGACGCCGGTGATTTCCGAAACGATAGCTGCGATCTGCTTCCGAAGCTCGAACGTGTCCCCGTGGGCGGCGTGGGCGTCCCAGGCTTTCCAGCGGTTTACGGTTCGGGCCACATCCAGGGTCCCGGCCTCTTTGTCCTTCCTCCAGCCTCTTGTCCGGGCTTTCATCCGGTCTAGGCTGTCTTGGCGGAGTTTCATTATCACGGCTCCGCCGTTGTCCAGGTAGGTGTGGAAGCCCAGGAAGTTGAGGCCGTTCCGAAGCGGGAAAATGGCGGTCTTTTCGTTCAGCTCCAGCTTTAGGGCGTCCATCCTCCCGTTAATCTGCCGCCAGCAGCCCTGAAGGAATTCCTTGCTGTCGCTGATGATATAGAAATCGTCCATGTATCTGCCGTAATATTTGGCGTGGAGCTTCTCTTTTACCCAATGATCGAATTCGTCCAGGAAAAGAAGGGCCAGCAGTTGGCTTGTCTGGTATCCGAGCGGGAGGCCGCTGGTGTTGTTGATATAGACGCACATGAGGTCGTAGACCTTCGGGTCCTCTATCTTCCGGGCCAGCTTCTCCTTCAGAAGGTCGTGGTCTATGCTGGCGAAGAAGTGCCGGACGTCGGCCTTCAGGACCCAGCCCTCCGCATAGTCCCATTCCTCCTTTGGCCGGTAGGGAAGCCCCGCCGCCCTCCGGGCGGCTTCGTCGTGCCCCTTGCGCTTCAGGTAGTAGTCCCGCATCTGGCTCTCCAGGTGGGCCAGTCCGAAGTGCATTCCCTTCCAAATTTGGGAGGCATAGTTGTGTTCGATGAAGCTCCGGGTTATGGCCTCATAGAGTATGTTGTCGACCAGGGCATGCTGGACCACCTTGTCGACGAAGGCCGGGGCTTGTACCAGACGCCGTTTCGGCTCGAACACCTCGAAGGTTTCAAACTTGCTTGGATGGTAGGCTCCGGAGAGAAGCAGGTGAACGAGGCGTTGCGTACAGGCCAGCGCCTGGGCTTCATATTGGGCGGTTCCAGCTTTGCTCCGCTTGCCCACCCTGGCGGTCAGGTAGGCGTCATATAGCACCTCGAAGGTACATAGTTCCTCAAAGGTCATTTTATCTGCGGCCTTGAAAGATTGAGGCCCGGTGCCCGGAAGCGCCGGGCCTCGGCGCTGCTGATAACTGGCGGCTCTATTCGGCGGTCAGTGTCAGCGCCATGTGTTTATCCGCTGCCTGTTGGGCTTTGGATGGGATACAGCCTCCTTTGACAGGACACTGCTTTGGGCCGATTGGCCTACTCGGTCGGGTCGTTTCTGTCAGAGCGGGGCGGACGCCATAGGTGTTCGAGCAGTTGTTCGTGTTGTTGCAATTGCCATTGGAGTTGCAGTACCAGGCGTTGGTGGAGTTGTTAGTGTTCGGAGAGCGGGACCACCAGTTCGTGGCGGTGATAGGCTGTACCCCAATACCACGCCGCTATTGCGGCGGTGTATCCTGTTGATCTTTGGCCGCTGCCTCCTTCTCCATGATTTCCCGGACCAGGGCCACCAGCTGCTTGAGCTGCTGGCGGTCCTGCCCTTCCTTGATGGCTGCGGCTCTGGCCCCATCCTTCTTTAGCCAGGAGAGGCTCATCCTCTTAACGTCTGTGATTTTGCCGGTCCAGGTCCCCATGCGCTTCTTGTCGATATAGCCCAGGTCGTGGGCCACCTCTACCAGCTGAAGGAGCAGGTTGCATTCGTCGATGGTCCGCTTGATCTCTGTGAGGCGCTCCATGGGGTGTTCCTTAAAGTTGGTATCGTTGGCGGCGTGGATGCTCCGCATGGCGATCCTGGCGGCGTCCCGGAGGTCCTTTATCATTCCGAAGCTCTCACTTTTGGGGAAGCGAGGCCGCTTCTTCCTGTTGTCCAGGCGGTCCGCTGTGGCGCAGAGGGTGCCCCTCATTTCCTCCAAGGTGTTCGCCTTGGCGATCATCCGCATCACCTTGGATACGTCCTCCGCCTTGACGGTATCGTCCGGGACCGGCTGTGTCACCTCTTTGGTGTAGCGGTAAAGCTCCTTTGCCTTGTTGCCGAGGACATACTCAGGCATTGGCGTCCCTCCCTGCCGCCTCCAGTGTGGCGGCGGTCAGGTCATCCGGGTCGCCCTGGAAGGCGAAGGCTCCGCCGCTGTCAACGGTCATAGTCCCCGGCTTCCCGCTCCGGGTGGTGCCGGTGATGGTGACATTCCCGACAAAGAGGCGCTCAACCAGGCGGGAAACCTCCCCGGTCAAAACTCGATCCTCTTTTGGGTGGTGTTATGAACACCGGAAACGGTGAGGCCCTCCAGGCTGTCAAAGGTGACGGTGAAGGGATTGCCGCTCACATCGGTGTTATACATCAGCTCCAGAAGGGAGAGGCGGGCGTCCATGCTGGAGAAAAGGTTCCGAATGAACGGGTGGGCGTCCGGGTCGCTGTTATGGGCGGCGATCAGCGCCTGAGCCTCCACAAGGAACTGGGGCAGCAGGACGGTGGTGCAAAGCTCCACAACATCCTCGCTGGTGACAAAGGCCTCCGGGCTGTAGTCCAGAAGGACCGTCGCTCCCTCGCCCACGGTGATGGCGATGTCATACTCCCGGATGTCGATGCCGCCGGTGGTGTAGGCGCTCACCCACTGGCCGTACTCCGCCAGCGCCCCATAGAAGATCATCACGTCGGAGCCGTCCTCCGGGTCCTTGGCAAAAACGCCGAACTCCCGAATCCAGAAGCCGTGATCCAGGCCCCCGTTCAGGTCGCTCCTATATTGGAGCGTCATTTTAACGGTGTCGGTCTTGTAGATAGGGGCGTTGGAGGTGCCAGCCGCCACGGGCTGGATCAGGTCCTCCAGGTCGCCGGGGAAGATGTTGTCCGGGCAGATGCCCTGTCCCATCATTACACGGGTGATGGTCAGGGGGGTGCCGGTGGCCAGGATTTTTGCGAAAAGCTCCCGGCCTTTGCGGGGGATGGTGCTGCCGTAAAGGCTCATGGTGTTTCCTCCTTCAGGTGTGGCAGTCTGGTCCAGGTCCTGCTGCTGGTGTAGCCGGTAGCCTGGGCCGTGGCGGTCATTTCGATGTGGCTGTCGTAGTCAGGCAGTGTGGGGAGTGCTGTCCGCATATGGGACCCGGTGTGGCCGGTTATGCGGAGGGCGCTCTGAAGGTCTGGCATTTCCGGGTCCTGTAGCGGGGGGAGCCTGGTGTTTGCCCTGCCCCGGCCCATGAAGGGGACCAGGTAGAAGGCAGCGCCGGGGAACTCCGGCTCCAGGTTTGGCAGGGTGGTCTTGCTGCAGGTTTCATGGAAGTCCGGCGTCATATAGACGGTCGCTGCCTCCATGGTGGTGCTGGTGATAATGCTGTCCATCCAACTGGACAGGCGCTTCACACTGGCCACAGCCCGTCTGAATTCGTCCAGGGCCTCCGGGGTGATGGTGGCCCCGTCGCTGCCGACAAAGGCTCTGAAATGGTGCGGGTCGCCGTCGTAGCTGAACCAGTCCTCCATGTGCCCTTCTCCGAAGATGGAGCGAATGATCCAGTTGACTGCCGCCGGGGTTCCAAGCCTTGCATAGAAGGGTAACGTCCCAGCGATTAGGCGGCGCTTTACGTCGAGCGGGAAGGTGTCTTTGTATGCGGGGGTCCGAAGCTCCACGGCCAGGTAGTCCAGGACCTTTTCGTCTGCGCTGTCAATCAGGGCCAGAAGCCGGGTCCTTGCCAGCAGGTCCAAAAGGCGCTGCTTCTCCTGAAGGATGGCGTAGCCGATGGAAATGGTTTCCGGGTTGTACCTCATGCCGTTGTTCAGCAGGTCGGTGATCTGGCCGTCGTGAAGATTAGTCATCCTCCATCCCCCCGTATGCCACAGCCTTAGTGCCGAGCTGCGCCACCTGAGTTTCGGAAATGACGGCGAAGTCCGGGGCCTCCAGGACCACCCGCTTTGCCCCGGCTTCCTGTACCCGGCGGATCAGCTCCGTGGGGTTTAGGTCCCTGCCGATTTCGGTGGTCTGCCAGGTGATGAAGTCCTGGACGGCGGCGGCGACTTTTTCCTGAATGGTAGTTGCGGACGCCTGGTTGGATCGGGCGATGTAGTAGGTCAGGGAAATATCGAAGGTCTTTACCTCCGGGGCGGAAACCGTCACAAGGTCGGTCATAGGCCGGATTTCCTCTTGTGCGAGGAAGTCCTGGAGGCCGTCTATCACTTCCGCCCCTGGAAGGGTTCCGTCCTGCATAAGAATGTAGACGGTCACCTTCCCCGGCTCCGGCGTTGTAGGCCGAACGGAGCCGATGTCGGTGTTATAGGTCCGCACCCAAAAGGTATAAGCGTCCTGCGGTCCCGCTGTGCTGTAGCCGGAGGGGGCCAGGAAGGTCCGCTCTGCGAGGCTCCGGTCATCCTCCAGGTCTGTTCCCCCGGCTGTGGTGGTGGTGTTTGCGACGCTCTCGACGTAGGGAAGCGGGTCCACAAGGATGTTGATTTGTCCGGGCAGGAAGTTGTTCCCCTCGATGCCCTGGGCTGTGCATTCCGCCTCCACGTCCACATAGCTGCTCCCGGCGGGGGCCTCTGTGTATTCGCTTGTTTGGAAATAGACGCCGTCGCCGTTGGTCAGGCGGGTACCCGCTGGGATGCCGATGGCGTAGTCACGGACAGCCGAGAGGGTAAAGCGGATTGTGGTCCGGGCCGCTGCTGCCTGTTGCCGGGTAACGCCACGGTTCCCGGCCAGGTTATCCAGAAAGCTGTCATAGCTGTATTTGAGAAGGTCCTGCTTCCCGGCCCGGTCGACATATTGCTCTATCTGGTAGAGGTCCAGGGCGATTGCATAGAGCTGAATCCGGGCGGGGTCCGCAGCTCCAAGGCTGACGGTTTGCCCGGTGACCTCTTTATATCTCTTTTCATAGTTGGAAACGAGCCGGTGCATCATAGCGTCCAGGGTGTCGTTCTCTATGAAGGAAATGTCCGGGAGGTCAAAGACCGATTTCAAAATATTATCCATCTGCGATCACCACCTTTGCTTTCATTCGGCCCTCTGTGCCGTCGGCCACGAAGGAAACGCTTATTACCCGGACCCGTGGCTCCCAACGCTCCACGGCCTCCATCGCCGCCACGGCGAACAGGTTTTGGGCCAGGTCCAGCGGGTGGTCCAGATAGCTTACATCGAGGCCGAACTCACGGTAGAGGGGGCAGGTGCCCAGCGGCGTGGTCAGGATGGTCTGCACGTTGCGGACGATCTCTTTTCGCTCCGCCTCGGTGCTGTCGCCGTACTCGAACGAGATTTCAATGCCCGACAGATCCATGCTGCTGTCCCTCCCCTCAGACGTATTCCTCCATAGTCACGTTGACCTTTGCCCGGTACAGCTCCCCCCGGTTGTAGATGGTTTCCCAAGCCTCGCTCACGTCGGTCATCCGCCACTTGCAGCGGCCCAGCCGTTTGCCTCCAATTACGAAGGGGAAAACATGGCCCAGCTCGGAGTGGCGCTCCAGCATATCCAGGACGGACCGGGGCCGCACTCCGAAGGAAGCATTTAGGTCGATAGTGAAGGTCAGCTTTCGGAGCTTTGGCCGCAGATACTCCACTTGATCCTTCTCCCCGATCCGGCTGTGGGTTGCCCACTCGGAGCCGACGGTCTGGTTCATATCGTCGAAGGTCAGGACCCGGAGGTCGCTCACGCTGAATACTACGTCCATCCCCCAATTTCCGATTGCCACGGCTGTCGCCTCCTTCAGTGCGCGTCGCTGGTTTCCCCGTGGACGCCGGTGTGGGTGTGGTCATCCAGGCTGACGCCTCTTGCGATCACGTCCCCGGTCACGGTGACTGTGGGGGCGTCGATGCTTATCCCTGTGGGGGCGGTGATGGATATGCTGCCGCTTTTGTCCACGGTGATGGTGCAGCCACCCACCTGAAGGGTCCAGGTGTCAGTGGGCTTGATGGTCATGGTGCCGGTGACTTCCTCACTGTATGCCTTCCCTTTGGCGTCGTACCGCTCGAAGGCCAGCCCTGCCTGGTGGTTGTAGTCCTTGCGATATAGGCCCTCGAAGCCCTCCGGGGGCCTGTGGCCGTCGTGCCAGACCGGCCCCAGGATCACGGCAGAGCAGGACCCGTTGGAGAGGTGGGCCACCAGTACCTGGTCGCCCACTTTCGGCATCCAGTATTGCCAAGCGAGGAATGAGAACATAGCTGTGGTGCTGTCGCTCTTGTCCTCATAGGTAATTCTGGCGGTTCCCTTTTGGTAGTTGATGCTTGATATTTTTCCGATACGGTTGATATCTTTGCTGGCCATGCTCATCCTCCCTCTGCCACGGTGCTGGAGATCGACGTGGCTCCGGTGATCCGTGCCTCCACCCGGCGAAGGTCCAGCGCCATGGTGTACTTGCTGCCCAGGCTGTGGGTGATCTGGACGATGTAATATTTCCCGTCCAGCCGCTTCAGGCCCCGTATCTCTACGCAGTCCGAGGCGATAAGCCCCGGCCTGGCCATCATGGTGATGCTCATGGTGGTGGTGCCCTTGTTGGCGTTGTTGACCGCCGCCAGGGCGATTGCCGTGGCCTCTGTCAGGTTGTCCGCTGGGGGTTCGTTGACGGTAAGTATCCGGTCGCCGCTCCCTGCGGTCACGGTGAAGGTCTTGTTTTTGTCGCTGTTGGTGTACTGGTATTTGACGCCGGTATAGGTGCCCGTAACGGACGTGTCCCAGCTCCAGCCAGGTTCAAAGTCTGCCGGTGTCAGGATTGCCTTGGGGGCTTTGGCCTCATAGACCGCCTCCGAGAAAACGACCACCTTGTCGTTGTAGATTTTGATGGCCAGCCCGTACTTCTCCACCAGGTCGGTGTAGAAGGCACAGTCGTTTTGATTGCTCTGCTCGACCTTCTCAATGGATACGTCCGGGGCCTCGAAAAATAGGGAAATGCCGGAGCGCCCGGTGATGGTCTGGCCTATCTCCTTCAGAGTGGTGGCCTCATAGGTTTCTGTGCGGTCCGTGGCCTTGAAACCGCTGTTTTCGGCGGGGCCACGGCGTCCAGGTGTAGGCGGATGGGGCCTCCGTTGAAGCCGAAGTCATCCACCCGGAAGGTACCGCAGGGGAAGTTTAGCTGCTGCCCCTCTCCGGTCCAGTTCCGGGTTTGGATGGTGGGCTGGAGCAGGTCCCCCTTTTGGGGGAACCATGCTCCGATCCACCTGTGGTCCCGGTCGTTCAGGTCCAGGCCAATGCTGTCGCTGGTGCCGGAGGCCACGTCCTTGTACTGGAAGGCCGACAGGTCGCTGCCGATCTGCCCGGAGGCGTTTGCCCCGTTGTACTGAAGGGAAATAGTTGCCTTGCGTGGGTCCATGGTCACTTCCTCCATTCGGGCAGGTCATCCGCTGCCGCCGGTGTTTCGACCTCCGGGGTGGCCACTACAACGCCAGCGGGGAATACCTGGTGATCCAGAAGCCGGATGTTTTCCCTCGCCTCCATGAGGTCCTGCGCCCTGAGGACACTGCCGTATACCCGGAAGGCGATAGTGTCCCAGGTGTCTCCCTGAACGGTGGTTATCGTTTTCATGGGCTTACTCCTTCAGGCTCAGTCTGGCGGCGTCCTTTTGCCACTTTGCGGCCATGCGGTTGAATTCCTCTTGCGTGATCTTCCCGGCTTCCACGATGTCCTCCCGGCTGGGCGTTCCGCCCTCGAAGTGGAGGTGGGGCTGGTAGTAGATCACCAGGGGCGGGGGTGGGTCGCCGGTCGGGCCGGGGTTGCCTCCATCGCCGTCCCCGTCGTTGCCGTTGCCCTCCGGGGGATCGTCGTCCCCTACGAGGTCGCCCAGCAGGTCCGAGATGGGCATAGCCCTGTTTCCGGCGCTGTTCGCCATTTCCAGCTGCTCTGTCACGGCGGCGAGTTGGTTGCTGTACCCTCCGAGGGCGTCCGCCATGATAGATTGCATATTGCTCCAAAGCTCCGGCAGGGGAATGATAGCTTCGTCCCCGGCCTCTCCGGCCTCCAGGATAGTGGGGCCAGTCACGATGCCGCCCTCCGCCATCTGCGGGATGGTGGGGAGGTTGAAGCCGAGGGTTTTTCCGCCTACTCCGGGCACCCAATCGGGTATAGTCACGGAAATTCCGTTGATTTTTTCGAGGACAAAGTTGATTGCTGAAATGACGCCGTTGATAGGTGCTTTCGCCAAGTTCACTATTGCCCCGAACAAATTCCCGAAGATGTCTTGGATATTCTGCCAAGCCGCCGACCAATTTCCGGCGAAAACGTTGCCTATAAAGTCGATTATCGACGAAAAAACGGCCTTTATATTGTCGATTGCTGCTGAAATGCTCGAAGCCCAGCCCGTGAAGATAGCGCCCAGGAAGGGGACTTTTTCCTGTAGGAAAGCGCCGACTGCGTTCAATCCGTTCTGTATTCCGGCGAGAAGCAGCTGCATAGGCAGGTTCGCTACGGAGGCGATTGTGGTGAATATCCCCTGCAAAATACCGAGGACGTTCTGCCAAGCCGCCGACCAATTCCCCGTGAAAATGTTCTGAATAAACCCAATGATATTTTCGAGGATGGTCTGTATCCCGCTGGCCATAGCGCCGAGGGCGGGGACCGTAGCGGTGGCGCTCTCCCAGGCTCCGCTGAAGAAGCCGGCCAGTCCGTCCACAAAGTCGCTGCCGAAGAAAGCGCCGAGCAGAGCCGCTATGATAGCGGGGACAGCCTGTATCACGGCCGAAACGATAGCGGGTAGGTTAGCGGCCAGGGAGCCGAGCAGGTGGACGCCTGCCTCTGCCAACATGGGTGCCGCTGCCGCCAACGCCAACGCCAGGTTTTCTACAATGACCGGGATTGCCTCTATCAGGTCCGGTATGGCTGCGATCAAACCGTCGCCCAAGGCCAGCAGTATGGCGAGGGCGGCTCCTAAGAGGGCGGTCAAGGTGTCCGGCCCTGTGAGTGTGTTTATGATCTCGAAAACGGCGGCGAGGACAGCCGGTAGCAACTCCGGTATGGCGTCGGCTATACCGAGGGCCAGCTGAAGGAGCATCTGCGTCCCGCCCTGCGTCAGTGCCGGGAAGGCGGTCACCAGGCCGTCGACCAGCATTAGGGCTATGGTCAAGGCCGCTGAGGTGATAGTGGGCAGGTTGTCGAGTAGGCCCTGGCCCAAGGCTCCCAGCAGCCGCATTCCGGCCTGTGTAAAGCCTGGGACTTGTCCGATTATCAGGTTCAGGCCGTTGCTCAATATGCCGCCCATGGCGTCCATGGCCCCGTCTAAGCCGCCCTCCTGGAAGGCTGTGGTCAGCTCTCCCAAGGCTCCGGAGCCGAACTGTACGAACTCCCGAAGGCTGGGGGTCAGTTGGTCGGATAGGGCGATCTGCGCCCCCTCCAGGGCGCTCTGGAACAGGGTAACGTCCCCGGCCAGGTTATCCAGCTGTGTCGCTGCCATAGCGGCGGCGGCTCCTTCGCTGTTGTCTATGGCGGCGGCTACTTCGTCCCATCGTTCGGCGGTTGTACCGAGTAGGGCATTGACGGAGGCCAAGTCGGTTTTATTGAAGATCGTGCTCAGAATATCCGACCGTTGCTTCTCTGTCATGCCGTCCATGCTGGCCTGGAGGTCCGAAAAAATGCCTTGCATATCCCGGAAGTTTCCCTGACTGTCGAACGCCTGAATTCCGAGGTTGGCCATAGCCGCTGCGGCCTTATCTGTGGGGGCCTGAAGGGCGAGCATGACATTTCGCAGGTGTGTTCCGCCCTCCGCCCCCTTGATGCCGTTGTCTGCCAGGATGCCGAGCACCTGGGACAGCTCCGCCGTTCCTCCGGCGGCGCTCTTGCCGGTTGCTCCGATGGTGAGAATGGCGTCGCCCAGCTGCGCCACTGAGGTGTTGGTGGTGGAACTTGCCTTTGCCATTTGGTCTACCATGGCGGCTGTCTGTTCGGCAGTCAGCCCCAGGGCGGATTGGGCGTCCGTTACCATATCGGAGGCCCTTGCAAGCTCCATTCCTCCAGCTGCCGCCAGGTCCAGTACCTTTGGCAGCATGGTCATACTCTGTTCCGCCGAGTATCCGGCTAGAGCCATATAGTTTAGGCCCTCCGCTGCCTGTGTGGCGGAGAAAGCCGTCGTGGCCCCCATCTCCTGGGCGAAGGCCCGCAGGTCCTGGACTTCGTCCACGGTCTTGCCGGTGACGTAAGCGCAGAAGGCGGCGGCCTGCTCGTTCCACTCCTTGCCGATGGAGCTGGCCTTTTTCATGCCGTAGCCGTCGCCCAGCTGGTTCTTTGTCTGGGGCGCGGCGGTGGCCGCCGCTGCTGCCTTCATAGCAGTTCCCGCCGCCTTGCCCAGGGCGCTCAGTTTGCTCTGTGCCGCTCCTACGGAGGAATTGAAAGAGCTTGCTATGGTACCGGCGATTTGGATCGCCAGCTTATACTCTGCGCTTTTTCCTGCCAAGGCTTTCCGTCACCTCCTTCGCCTCTTGCGCCACGTCCAAAAGTTCAACGATGGGGGTGTGCGTGAAGCCGTGATAGTCCGAGCGGAGGGCGGTGGAGAGGCGGACGCACAGACGCCGGAATAGTGCGCCGTCTCCGGTCCTTATTCCACGCCGTAGAAAAAACCCGTCACCTTGTTCTTCACCCGGTTCATATCCCTGGGGGAGAGGCCCATGAAGAACTCAATGGGCTGGTCGGAAATGCGGGAAGCAATGAAGCAGACATAGCCGACGGCCTGGTCCGGCAGAGCCGAAACGGTCCCGGTCTTGAACAGGTACTTCTCCGCCTCGATCATATCCTTGGCGGTCAGGTTATCCATTCCGGCCAGGTCCACCTCGCTGTAGGTCTTGCCCTCGAAGTTATAGCTCCGGCTGAACTTGACCAGGGTGTCCGGGGTGATGTCCTCAACGGGAGCGGGGATGTTCTTTTCCTTTTCCATGGTTTTTCCTCCTTTAAGTCAGCTGGCGGGTTTTCGCCAGGATGTCCACGCCGTTGATACGATAGACGCTGTTGAACTTATCCAGGGCCACCCGCTCCTTGCCGTCCAGCTCGACGATGATCCGAGTAAGCTCCGGGGTGATCTTGCTGTCCATGCCCTCCCGCTGCTTCACGGTACCGATGGCGAAGGTCTTGGGTCGCCCGGACATAACCACCCGCATACCGACCTCTCCGGTGCCGTGGGTGGTGGGGTCGGTATACTGGATGGAGCCTCTCAAGGTAAGCTCGATAGGCTGCGTCGGGTCGATCATCTTGAAATAGTCCTCGTTGATGCAGCGGAAGGGAATTTCCGGGGCCATGCTGGGGAAGTGGCCGGGGACGGCCACCTCGTACTCGCCCAGAATGCCGTTGCCGGAAATAGTGGCGGTGATGGCCTCGAAGTCGGGAAGGGGGACCTCCCCGGTGAGGCCAGCCAGCCGGTTGCCGCTCAGGTACAGGTTGAAGTCACGAATGACTTCGGGAATTCCTGCGATATTAGGCATTTTTTATCAACCTCCGTTCAGCTTGCTTTCCAGGGCGTAGGGGTCGAACTCCAGGACGTTCAGAATATCCTCCGCCGGGGTGTAGGGGGTCAGGTACTGGTGGAAGCGGAGCTTGCCGTCGATCAGGCTGGTCACGGGGTTCTCGCTGGCGATGAACTCGATCTCTGCCCTGGCGCACTTTTCGTCTGCGACGTAGGCTGCGCCACGCTTGTTCTCCGTGTCCACGATGGTTTCGATCAACCGGCGGTTTGCGGGGTTGTCTACCTTCTGGAAATAGGTCAGGATGAAGCTGTTCCCCCACCAGCTGAAGAACCGGCGGCAGCAGAACCACATATCTTTCGGGTCCGTGCTTGCCGGGTAGATGGCGGAGCGGTTGCCCCAGGTGCGCCATCCATTCACGTTGATTGCCGTGGTCACGCCGAAGGAGTTCACGGCGTTGCCCTGGAGCTGGTCGAGGACTACCTCGGTCTTTCCGTCTGCCAGGACGGTCCCGGTGATGCCGATCAGCTTGTTGGAAGGCGAGAGGTTCGGCACGTCATCGTTGCTTGCGTCAAGGTATGCGGTCAATGCCGCCATGATTGCGCTGTACCAGAACCATGCTGATCCTGCCGCCACGCACGGCCAGAGTGCCATGATGTGCTTGGAGGTGCATCCAGCGGCTTCCTTGGCCTGCTTCACCTTGTCGTATGCCACGCACCCGCTCTCGGTGCTGTCGATGTCAATGAAGCCCTCGCAAGTGAAATAGCCGTTGATTTCCTCGCACATAGCCGCCAGCACGATTCCTACGTCCGGGATGTGCGACCAGCCGGGTGCGAGGATCAGCCCCGGTGTCATGCCGAGCAGTGGGTAGACCTGGCGCAAGACTTCAAAGCCTTTTTCACCGCCAGTTGCGCTTGCGCCGATGATGTCGCTCGGCTTTACTGCATCCGGGTCGATGGATGTGGACTCCACATCGATCTCCGTTGCGGCGGCTCCTGCGCCGTCTGCGGTCAGCGTGATGACAAGGTATCCGTCATCGTCAAATTCCATCAGGTAGTCTTTGTTCACGCCGAGCGGAGTTGCTTCCCCGTCCCCGGCTGCAGGAATGGACACGCTCACTGTTTTCTGGAGGATTCCCGTGAGCTTGACCGTCCCCTCCATTTCTTCGATTTTCACGCTCTGTGTGTTGTTTTTCTTTTTGTGCTTATCCGGGTCGAGGACGTTCACGAATACCACGGGTGCTACGCCGATAACCTGGAAGCTGGCATACATCGACTGGCAGAGTGTGTATTTCTTCCAATCAGCCGAATAGCCAAGTTTCTTCACTGCTTCCGACCAGCTGTAGGCAATGACCGGGGTGTTGGTCACGCTGTACGGATCGTCAGCAAGGTTCACGGGTGCAGTGCCAAATACCACCTGAAGCCCAGCGGTACCCTCTATTGGGGCCACGATGCTGGTAGCCTGTTCCTGTACCCTTACACCATGTTGGAATGCCATAGGTCAGTTCGCTCCTTTCTTGATTTTGGCACTGTCTTTCAGTGCCTTGCTGTAAAGTTTATAGGTTGCCCCGCTCTTTCCGTCTATCTGCTTCATGGCGGCGGCAAGGGCGGAGATTGGGATGCAAAGCCCAGCGAGGTACGGGTTTTCCCTGACCGCTTTTTCCAGCGGCTCCGGCAGTTCCTCATACACGGTATTGCGGATTGCGATTCCATCTATCGTTGGGCCGATGTAGATTTTTTTGCTCATACAAATTGGCTCTCTTTCTTCCGTGGGGCTGCAAGGGTGAAGCTCATCTCGCAGATTCCGAAATAGTACGGCCAGCTGTCCTCGTCCTGCATCGCCCAATGGAACGGACCGTCAAAGTAGAATTTTCCGTTTCCGAGGGATGGCTCCATCTCGTAGTGGGACTGTATCCGCTCCAAGGCTTCAAGGACTGCAATGTTTCCGAAGTTCCTGTTGTCCCAGCCATCTTCGCCAATGAAGGACGGCTGCTCTCCTGGCTCCGGGTTTTCTTTTTCCCCGGTGTACGGTTCGGTTCCGTCATCGAAAATCCCGACTATGATCATGATGTCCACCTTGTGCGGGGATGTCTGGTTTTCCACGCCGCCTTTGTCAATCCGGACTATGGCGTATGGGAAAAAATCATCTATTTCCTGTGCGTCAAACTTCGGCAGTTGCTGGGCGTATGTTTTGATCGGCTCCATTGTGCGGAGCGGGGTCTTATACCTATCCCCTGAAAAAAGGCTTTCCAGGTCTTTCATTACGGCTTGCTGCAGTTCCCTTGCGTTCATGATTCCAATACCTTTCTGATTTCTTTCTGGACGTTCTCCATCAGGTTCTCATAAATTTCCGGGGCGAGTTCTCCATAGACTCTTTCGCCGCCTACCATCTTTGGATAGCTGATAGAGAGGAGGCTCTTGATTGCTGTCATGTCCGCCCCAGTCCCCCATTTTGCCACACGCTTGGCGGCTCCCTCCCCGGTGTATGTCTTTCCATCCTGCCGTTGGACGATTGCCTTGTGTCCGCTGGCGAAGGTAGCGAGGAATGCCTTTGCTTTCGTCCCCTTTTTGGATTGGATCGCTTTCATGCCGCCGCTTGCGAGGATTTGCGCCTGTGAGCCTGATTTTGGGTTTCTGGTCTTGTATTTCTTAAGCTCCATCGTTTTTCCAGTGACCGTGATCGTGGCATCCGGGTTAGATGTGGTTGCGCTTTTCAGCTTTGAAACTTTGGAGATCGCCCCCTTTTTCGCCGTATATTCCTCCTGGGCTTTTTCGGCGATGTCCCTTTTTGCCTGTTTTGCGGTCGCATTGATGGCGTTCTTCAAGACCTTATATTTTTCGCTGCTTAAGGCTCCGAGCTTCCTTTCAATTTGGGACATGATGTCGCTGTCATAGTAAACCGTCAGCCCCTCAGTGTTTATGATGAATGTTCTTTTCATCTGTGGCTCCTGTTCGCTTCTACGGTGATGGCGTACATCCCGGCTTCATCGGTTGCATCCACCACGGTGTACCTGTCCCTGTCGATGGTAATCAGGCCGCCCTGCGCTGGCATGGGTCCGAAGTCATCCGCTGAAACGTAGAAGAGCATCTGCCTTGCGTATATCCCATCCATATGGGATTTCATCTTTTTCTCACGCTCGATGTTCTCCAGGTCATCCAGCACGATTGTCATCTCCCTGCCCTGCACAGTGTGGGTTTCCCCGAATTCCTCCGGGTTGAGGAATATTGCCTTGATGTCGTTCTTTAAGATGTCTTTGAAGCTCGGACTATCCATTGTGGCCGCTTCCTCCTTTCGGTTTCTGGTACCCGCCCCACCAGATCATCGCCTGTGGCTTCGCCGCCCACAGCGGGTCCCGGCATTCCTGCTTGCGCTGTCTTTCTGATGGCACGGGTCCGCTTCGGTGGCTCTGTGTCACGCCACATTGCGGTTCCATTCCTGATCCAGTCAGCCGCCAGCGGAGCATCTGATGGGAGGGCATCTCCCGGCTTGTACCGCTGAAAACCGTACTCGATGAAGTCAATGGCGATCAGGTCAGCCATTGATCTGCACCAGGACACTTCCATCCCCGGCATCTGCAGGGGCGGCGGCGTACCCAGCGATGGTGTAGCTGACTTTTGTGCTGTCGGTCTTGCCGTTGTCTGCGGCATCAGTGATCCCCGTTCCGTCAAAGTAGACTGTTTTTCCCATCTCGATGGCGGCGGTGCCTGTCTTTTTAATCTCGAAAACGCCGACCATATGGAGGGAGCCTGTCTTTCCGGGAGGTATCGGGCATCCTGTCACGCCGACTCTGTCACCGACCACGAGAAGGACTCCATCCTTGATCAGATTATCCGTTGCGTTCGTGTAGTCGAGGGATTCCCCTCTCTGCAAATACTCAGCCATGATTTATCTCCTTTCTGCTTTTAGTCCATTTAGCCCAGCGGGTTTGCAATGGAAACGCCAGGGTTCTTGATGGCTCCACGGAAGTCCATCACATTGATCCCCCAATCCAGATAGATGTCCCAGACAAATCCGAGCTGTCCAGGTGTTTCCATCCTGCGGATGGTAGGCACTTCATGCCCGTTCAGGTAGTCGACTTCAATGAATGCGGAGTCCGTGCTGTTTGCGGTCATGAACCAGGGCATCACGTTTCCGAAGCCGCCAGCCAGTGTGTTGATGGTCGGGTCCTCGACAATCTGGAGGTCACGGTACTGGTAGAGCGGGTTCACTGCCTGTGTGTTGCCGGCCGTGTGGATGTACTGGCTGTTGAAGAGCGTGTAAATGTCAAAGGTCAGTCCGGCCGGCACGATGATCTTGCCGGGGCGGACAATGATCGCCTGTCCAAATTCATCCTTTTGGG
>OFHB01000771.1_pt1 | contig 20043 bp, 25 predicted proteins | sample 1521881 | NCBI WGS metagenome assembly OFHB01 (sample SAMEA3504090, study PRJEB24116) | mouse gut metagenome | biome: mouse gut; feature: mouse-associated habitat; material: faeces | place: Denmark | collected 2011
CCCGCCGATAAACTCAATGATAAGCCCGTGAGCGTCCACGTCGTTGACCAGCTCGGAATTTCGGGCGTCCTCGGCGAAGAGCAGGTCCACGCACTTCTGCGCCGTCTCCAGGTCCATCCGTTTGTCGCTCTTGTGCCCCTCGTAGCAGTAGCTGCACCTTAAATTGCATTGGTGCGTCACGATAAAGGTCACGGTCTTGACCTTTTTCCCCGGGTACATCTGGGGGTAGATGTTCTGGAACTGACGGGCATGTCTGCGGTCATTCCTCAAAGTACATCACCCCCTCCTGGAAATTGACCCACCAGCGTTTGCAGGCGCGGTGCTCCCCGCAGTAGGCGGCGAAGGCCTCCTGCTTGATGTAATAGGTCAGGTCAATGGAGTATTCCACCTCCGCCGGGGCGGCCACCCGCACCAGGTCCGTCATGGGTCTAATGTTGTTGTCCCGCAGGTAGTTCTCCAGGCCGGTGATCATTTCCTCCGGCGGTTTGCTCCCGTCCGTCATAAGGAAATAAAGATCCACGGTGCCCGCCGCCTGGTCGCTCACCACCACCACGTCGCCCACGTTCACGTTGAACTTTTTGGCGTGGTATTTGTAATTTGCCTCCGGTCCGGCGGTGGAGTAGGATCCGGGGAACAGGTAAACCCGCTCCGCCAGGTGGTCGTCGCTCTCCACCTCCGCGCCGCCGGCGGTCACGGTGATATTGGACACGCTGGCCATGTAGGGGATCGGGTCCACCAGCTTGGACAGTTCCCCCACGGCCAGGCGGTTGCCCGCCTCTCCGGTCATGGTACAGGCCGCCGGCACGTCCACCGACATGGCCCCCGCCGGGATCTCCATGTATTGGGTGGTTGCGAAGTACACGGACCAGTCCGGCACCGCCGCCCTGGTGCCCACCGGGATCCCCGTGGCCGCCTCCCGCTCCGCCGAAAGAGTAAAGCGCAGGGTGGTGGTGGCCGCCGCCTCCGGCTCCCGTGTCAGCCCCTTAAAGGCCGCCAGATGGTCCAGAAAATCGGAATAGCTGTATTTCAAAAGGTTCTGCTTGCCCGCTCGGTCAATGTACTGCAGGGCGTGGTAGATTTGCGCCGCCGCCGCGTATAACTCCATACGGTGGGGGCTGGCGCGGTCCAGGGTCAGCGGGCGGCCAGTGGCCTGGGACATAAACGCCTCATAGTCCGCCACCATTTCCCCGCGTATATCCTCCACCGTTGCCCCGTCGATGAAACTAACGTCCGGCAGGTTCTTCACTACCGAAATTTCAGGCACGGGTGATCACCACCTTTGGCTTGATGTGCCCTTGTTCTCCATAACTCCATGTAACCTCATAGACCCGCACCCACGGAATGAACTGCGGGACCTTTTTTGTTACCTCCGCCGTGTATAGGCTTTTTACCACCTCCGGGGGCTTGTCCACATAGTTCAGTTGGATCCCAAACTCCCGATCCAGCGGCATGGTGCCCACTTGGGTGGACAGCAGCAGGGCCAGTTGCCGGTCCAGTTCCGCCAGGGCGTTGTCCTGGAACGTGTATTCCAGTTTGAAGTCGTACAGTTGCAAGTTGGTCCCGTGTGTCATGTGTATTCCTCCAGGGTAATGGTCAGGTTTGCCTTGGCCAGTTCGCCGTGGGCGTACATATCGCCCCATGTTTCACTGGAGGAGGCCAGACAAAACGGGTGGCGGCCCACTGGCCTGCCCTTTATGATCAAATATTCCGCGTCGCCGCTCTCCACCATGCGCTCCACCAGTTCCAGCATTTTGCGGGGCTTGACGCCCAGGGCGGCGGACAGGGTAATGGGCAGGTTGATCTTTTGGTTGCCCGCCCCCAAAAATTCCTTTTTGGGTTTTACGCCCATGACCTCATGCTCCACCCACCGCCCGGAAACCTCGCGGGTCATGCCCTTAAAGGTCAAAACGGCGCTGTCGCTCACCTGAAAGACGATCCCGCCCAGCGATCCAATGGCCACAGCTTACCCCCCTATCCTCACATTTCCGCTGCCGTCCTGGACCGTCCCGCCGATGGAAACGGCGTCCCCGATCCTGGCGGCGGGCTTTTTGTTGACAAATACCGTGGCGCTCCCGGCGGCGATCACGTCCTGGTGTCCGGGGTGTGTGACACAGCCGTGGGCGGCGTAGTGGTCCCCCACCCGGCCAGCGCCCCGTCCGTTTATATTCACGTCCGGGCTATACTCCACCAGGGGAACAGGTGGGCAGGCGTCGTGTCCGGTGCATTGGTCCCCTTTGCGTGTTGCCGCCGGCATGGCCTCCGCCTCCTCTCCTTTAGTTCAGGTCAATGGTTTTCCCGTTGATGGTGATGGCGCCGCCCGCCGTAATGTTCAGGGTCCCGTCACAGTGGATCGTCAGGTCCTTGGCCTTGCCGTCATAGCGGACCATGGCCACGCCGGGGGTGCGGTCCATGTCCAGGCGGTACAGCTTTTCCGCCCCCTCCGGGGGCTTGGTCTTTTCGCTCCAGGGGCGGCCCAGGACCACCCCGGCCTCGGTGCCATTGGACAGATGGAGGACCAAAACCTGATCCCCCACCTCCGGCATACTGTAAACCCCGGAAAAAACCGTGGACAGAATGGGGATCATGCGGGTCACGTCGTCGTCTTTTTCGTGGTACACCACCCGCACCATGCCGGCGGGGTGGTCCACGGCTGAAACCTTGCCCAGCCGGATCTCGTTTCCCATGTGCGCCTCCTCTCCTCATTCCACCAGGGACAGGTCCAGGTCCATGGTGTAGCCGCTGCCGCCGATGTGGTGGGTGATCTGGTCAATGTAATATTTCCCGGACAGTTTCCCCAGGCCCACCATGGCCACGCATTGGGAGGCCACCAGGGAGGCAGTGCCCATGATGGTCACGGACATTTTGCTGGCGCCATGGTTGGCGTTGGCCACCGCCGCCTTGATCTTGCGCTCCGCGTCGGCTTTGTTGTCCGCCTTGCCGGAAACTTTCAGGATCCGGGGACCCTCTCCCACGTTGACCTTTATTTCCTCCTCGGTGCCGGGGTCCGTGTATGTGTACTCCCCGCCGGTGTAGGTGCCGGCCAGTTTCCGGTCCCAGTTCCAGGACTGGATCATGTCCGGGGTGATGGTGGCCGCCGGCCCTTTGGCCTTGTATGCCTCCCGGTCAAATACCACGATTTTTTTAGAATAGACTTTCATGGCCAGGCCGTAGGTGCTGCACAGTTCCATGTAAAAATCGCAGTCTGTCCGCTCGGATTGCTCTATGGTCTTGATCTGAATGGGGCCGCCCTCCACGTCATAGGACAGGGACACGCCTGCCCGGCCCGCGATCTCCTTTCCGATCTCCTCCACGGTGACATTTTCCCAGGTTTTGCTCCGCTCGGTTTCCCGGAAAGAACTGTCCGCCGGGACGGACACGCCGGAAATGGTGCCCGCTATGGGCCAGCCGGAAAAATTGAAGTTGTCCAGCACAAAGGACCCGCAGGGCAGGATCCGGGTGTCACCCGGTCCGGCCCAGTCCATGGCCTTGATGGTGGCCGCCAGGGTGTCCCCGGTTTCAGGAAACCAGGGGCCGATCCACGTCCCGCCCCGGTCATGGATCGAAACGTCTATGCTGTCCGCCTCTCCGCTGGCCGGGTCTGTATAGGTCACGTCCTTTTGGTAGCCGCTCATTTTCCCGGACACAGCCGCGCCGTTCCAGATCAGATCCACATACGCCCGCCGTGTCCTCATGCCTCGGTCCTCCATATCGGCATATTATCCGCCAGACTGTCCGCCGGCGGGTCCGGCGTCTGGAGGACCACCCCGGCCCGAAACCGGAACGTGTCCAGGTGGGGGTGGTTGTTCTCCATCAGCCAGCCGGTATATTTCACGCTGCCATAAACCCGGTGGGCGATAGCGTCCCAGGCGTCCCCCTGCCGGGTGGTATATGTGCCTGCCATGGTCCGCTCCTCCTTTACCGTGTGGACGCGCTCAAATTCTTGCGGCGCTCCTCCGCTTTCATCCGGTCATACATACGCTTGAACTCCGCAAAACTGATTTGTCCCGCCTCTTTTGCTTGCTCTGGTGTGGTTGGGCCGTAGAAGTTGAATACAGGGGCAAAGGTGATCGTGTCCACGCCGCCCGGCGGGTTCTGTCCGCCCGCCGGGGGCGGGGCGTCGTTTCCTCCTGGGCGCGGCGGGTCCGGGAGATCCCGGCCACCGCCGCCCTGGCCCGGCCCATGCGGGTCCGGTTTGTTGTTCCTGGTCCAGTCGTCCAGCATTTTGGCCAGCTGGGCCAGGGGCGCCTCCTCCTGGCCGTCCTCCCGGTTCCCCATGTCCGGGATCTCCGGCGCGTTGGCCACGCTCTGGAGCATGGCGGCCAGTTTGGACAGGGGCAGGATCGCCTCCGCCTCTCCGCCCTCGCCCGCCTCCAGGATGGTGGGGGCGGTGACAATGCCGCCGGTGGCCAGCTGCGGAATGGTGGGAATGTTAAAGCCCAGGGTGGTCCCGCCCACACCCGGCACCCAGTCCGGGATCGTGACAGAAATGCCGTTGATCTTCTCCAGCACAAAGTTGATGGCGGAAATAACCCCGTTAATGGGGGCTTTTGCCAGATTGACGATCATGCCGAACAGGTTTCCGAAAATATCCACGATGTTCTGCCAGGCACCGGACCAGTTGCCGGTGAAAACATTTTGCACAAAATCAATAATTCCGCTGAAAATGGCTTTTATGTTCTCGATGGCGGCGGAAATGCTGGCGGCCCAGCCGGAAAATAGAGCGCCCAGGAACGGGAATTTTTCTTGTAGGAACGCGGCCACGGAATTGATGGCGGCCTGCACTCCGCTGGCCAGCATATTCATGGGCGCCAGCGCCTTGGCCACCACTGTGCTGAAAATTGCGCCGAAAATGTTGACTATGTTCTGCCAGGCGCCGGACCAGTTTCCCGCAAATACATTTTGGACAAACTGGATGGCGTTCTGGAGGATCACCTGGATATTGGACCACACTTTTTGAACGGTTGACCACAGGGACCCCAGGACCGCGCCCAGCACCGGGAAACGGCTGGAAATGGCGGCGATCCCTTTTGCCGCCAGACTATCCAGACGGCTCCAGATAGCAGATCCGATTTCCAAAACGCCGGACAAAATTTCCGGTACAGCTTTAACTATGGCTTTCAGCCCGGCGGCCACTGTGTTCCCCAGCCCTGCAATCACATTCCAGACAATGGACTTGATCCCCTGCCACGCTTTATCCCAGTCACCAGAAAACACGCCGCCTATAAAATCTGTGATCCCGTTGAAAATCCCCATGATATTTTTTACCACAGGGGCCAGCAGTTCCACCGCCCGCTCCAAACCGCTTAAAAGCGCGGTGCCCAGTTTTTCCAGCAGCGGCCCCGCAAACGCCCACACGCTTTCTGCCAGTTCTGCGATTGATCCGCCCAGGGTTTGCAGCTGGCCCCACAGCGCCATGACGGTTTCCCGGAATTTCTCGCTTTTGTTCCACAGCAGGACGAAACCTGCCGCCACCGCCGCGATTACTCCAGCAATTATGGCCAGCTTTACGCCGCCCATGCTTAATACAGCATTTAGTATTTTTCCGCCGCCAGACGCCGCTTTGAAGATGGTGGACAGGTTTTTCACCGCGCCCACAGCGGCAGACGCCACTTGCAGGCCCTTAAAAGCCCCCACAGCGGTCACGACCGCGCTGCCCAGGGCCAAAATAGTGCCCCGGTTTTCCCACAGTGCTTTTCCCGCGTCTATCACAACTGGGACAATTTCCTCCAGTTTGCTGGACACGACGGGCAGGACATTATTGGCCAGGTACTCCAGCCCCTCCTTGGCATAGGGGGCCAGCTGTTCCCCAATACGCACCAGAACAGCCTCCGCCTGTCTCTTGACGCCCTCCATGGCGCTATCCAGGTCATTGTATTTTATGGCGTTGATCTGTTCCAGCGCGTCCATGGTGTCATAGGCTCCGGCGGAGGCGTTGGCCATGGCCTCCATGGCCTCTGTGCCCAGATCCTCCCACATGGTTCCGAACAAGGAAACGCCCAGGGCGTCCCGCGCCACCTGGTCCTCCATATCCATCAGTGTGTTTAATACGTCGAAAAACGCCTGGTTGGCTCCGTCCCCGCCTGCGGCAAATGTGTCCATCATAGTGGCGGCGTTATACCCTAGGGCCTCAAAGGCGGCCACCGTGGTGTTGGACCCATCAATGGCGCGGATGGAAAATTCCTTTACCGCGTCGCCCACTTTGTCCAGGTTCCACGCGGTGCCGTTTGCGCCGGATTGCAAAAGCTGAAACATTCCATCCGCCGAAAAGCCCAGTTTGTAGAATTGGCTGGAATATTCGTTGATGGTGTCGATCAGTTCCCCGGAATAGTCCAGGCCATTTTGTGCGCCCGCCGCAATCAGTCCGAACGCTTCTTCTGCGGACCCGCCAAAATTTTTGCGGATAGCGGCGGCGGCGCGGGTGCTTTCCTCCACGTCGTACTCGAACGCGTCCCGCAGGGCAATCGCCGCCTCGGTCGCGCCCGTAATTTCCTGATTTGACAGGCCCTTAATATTCCGGCTGACCAGGGAAACGGCGCTGGCCGCGTCCTCGATACTCTCCCCGAAATTATTTCGGTACACGGTTTCCATGGCGCTTTGGAGGTTTTCCAGTTCTTTCCCCGTGGCTCCGGTGGCTGCCGCCAGACTGTTGGCCGCTTTTTCGTGTTCTGTATAGACGGAGGTGGCGGCAACGGCAATCCCCGCCGCCGCCGTTCCGATCCCGGCCAGGGCCGTGGCGGCCACTTTTCCGGCTGCTTTCGCTGCGTTCCCCAGGGTGTCCAGGTGTTCGCTTGCGGCTTCACACGCCTTTTTCAGTGAACTGCTGTCGCCGGAAATTTTCATCAACATTTGGTAGGTCTTACTTCTTGCCACGGCCCCGTTTCACCTCCTCCCATATGTCCTGTACGTCTTTGGCATATTCGTTCAGGTCGTCCACCTGCATGGATAGGAAAAACTCCGGGCCGCTATGTAGCTGCAGGGACAGGGCCACACAGCCCTTGCGGATCGCCTCCGGTGTTAGTCCTCCCCATCCCCGCCGTACAGAAAATTTGTAACCAGGGTTTTCAGCTTGATTGCCTCCTTGGCCGGCAGGCCGGTGAAGAACTCCAGGGGCAGCTTGGCCACCCGCTGGGCTAGGTAGGTGCAGAACGTCAGGGACATTTCCTGCAGGGCCGGGTTCATGCCGGGGTTTTTCTTGGCCGCGATCTTGCCCACGTTCTCCAGCACACCCGCCGTCACGTCCTCCAGGCCGGACAGGTCCACCTCGGTGTATTCCTGGCCGCCGAATTTATAGGGCTTGCCAAACCGCAGCACCAGGTCCTCCGGCTCGGTGTCCTCTCCGCCCTCGGCCCTTGCCTGCGCCTCCATGGCCTCCATGTCCGCCCGCTCGGCGGCCCCGATCTTGTCCTTTTCCATTGTGAAAAACTCCTTTCTATTTCCGCCGCTGGCGGTTTAGCACATTTCCTTGACCTTTGCCAGAACGTCCACGCCCCGGATCTTGAAAGTCTCGGTTGTCTTTCCCAGTTCCACCATGGGCTGGTCCTCCAGTTCGATCAGGATATAAATGATCGTCAACTTTACGCTGGTTTCCATGCCGTTGCCTGCCTTGACCTTGCCGGGGTCAAACCCCGCCATACGGCCACGGACCACCACGCGCATGGGCCGGAACTCAATGTCCCCGTTTTCGTCCGTGGTCTGCTGGGCGCCCCGCAGTTCCAGCTGGACCGCCTTGGTCTGGTCCAGCATGTCCACGGCCTCCTGGTCCAGCACCCGGAACGGGATCTCCAGTTCCATGTTGGAGAAATAGCCCACGGTGGGATCGTCGAACTCGCCCAGGACGCCCGCGCCGCTCACCGTTTCGCTGGACGCCTCGAAACTGGGCAGGGTGACTTCATCCCCCGTGCCCAGCAGGCGGTTTCCCTGGTTGTATACGTTGTATTTATTGATCTTGGTCGGAATAGTTTTCATGTTTACCTCCCGTTTACGCGGTCAGGGCTGCCGTCAGCGCCGCCACGTCGAACTCCCGGATATTCTCCAAATACTCCGTCGGAATATAGGGGGCCATGTGGGTGTGGACGGTCAGGTGGCCGTTGATCAGGTTTGTGGCCGGGTTCTCGCTCTCCAGGAACTCCAGCCGGTAGCCGGCGCAGTAGTCGCGGGCCACATATCCGTTGCCCACAATGTTCTGGCTGTCCACGATGGACCGGATCAGCCGCTTGTTGCCCGGCTTGTCCACTTTCTGGAAATATGTGCGGATAAAGTTGTTTCCGTCCCAGTCGAAAAAACGCCGGACAGAAAACCACATATCCTTGGGATCCGTGGTGGAGGGATAGGCCGCCGTCTTGTTCCCCCAGGATTTGAAACCGTTCATATTGATGGCGGTGGTGATCCCGTTGGCGTTCAGCATATCGTTGGCCTGCTGCTGGTCCAGGACCACCTCGGTGCCGTCCGCCAGCACCGTGGCGGTGATCCGCAGGTCCTTATTGGACGGGCTTTCATAGGGCACGTCCGCATTGGTGGCGTCCGTGTAGGCGGTCAGGGCGCCGAACATGGCGGAATAGTGGTAAATCTTATCCCCCACCGCCACCATGGGCCACAGGGCCATGGCGTGGTTGGAACTGGCCCCCATTTTCTCCTTTGCCACCTTGGCGTCCGTGTAGACGGCGGCCCCGTTCTCCCCGTCCGTGGGAATATCCAGCAGACAGTTGCAGACGAAAACGCCGTTGATGGCCTCGGTTTTCGCCTGGAGCGCCGCCGCCACCACCGCGTCCCCGCTCCAGCCGGGGGCCAGCAGCAGGCCCGGCACCATGCCCAGCTTTGGGTAGATGTGGCGGATCAACTCCATGCCCGTTTCCTGGCCTGTCATGGCGTCCACGCCGCCCACCACGTCCGCACGGGTCACACCGGCGGGGTTCAGGCTCTTGGACGCCACGGACAGCGTGTGGGCCTCCTTGGCCGCCTGGGACAGAATGGTGATCAACACGTTGCCGTCATTGTCGTGGGCGGCAATATAGTCACTCTCCGCCACCAGGGCGGCGTCCCCGTTCTTGACCTCCAGGGTGTCCAGCAAGACATAGGGCTTTTTATAAACCACCTGGCCGTCCGCCACGGGGCAGTCCTCCGCCGCGTTCACGGTGGTGTGGCTGGCCTTGCTGGGATCCAGCACGTTCACCAGGATAATGGGCGCCACATTGAACACGCGGAAACAGGCGTCAATGCTCTGGCACAGGGTAAAGTCCTTGAAGTTGTCGGAATACCCCACATTCTGCTGGCACTCCGCGAAAGAGTAGCACAGCATGGGCTTGTTTACCGCCGCCGCCGGATCTCTGGACAGGTGAATGGGGGCGGTGCCGAAAATCACCTGCAGGCCCGCGCTGCCCTGAATGGGGGCGGTCAGGCTGGTGTCGATCTCGCTGTTGTATACGCCGTGAAAATACGCCATTTTGTTCTCCCTCCTTTAGCCGTTCCCCTGGGCCTTGCGGTACAGGGTGTAATAGCGCCCGGCCCCGGTGTGGAACTGGCGCCGGACCTCCGGCAGCTGCTCCAGGGGGACCACCAGGCCGCCCAGGACCGGGTTTTCCTTTGTGGCCTCCTCCAGCGCGGTGGGCACCCCGTTGGTGTAGGTCGTGAACTGTACGGCCACGCCGGGGATGGTGGGGCCGCAGTAGACCACCGGGCCAGCGGCCTGGGCGGTCTTTTTGGGGTCTTTGCTCATGTTTCTGGCACCTCCTTGAAGATGGCCGGCGCGGCCAGTTTCAGCGCCATGCCGGCGAAATAATAGGGGTGGGTGTCCTCCTCTTGTGTCACCCACTTTATGGGGTATTGCACCTCATACCGCCGGCCCACTATGCCGTTTTTGCCGTAGTGGGTCATAATGGTGTTGACGATGTGGAGCGCGTCCCGGAAACCCTGGCGGCCCGGATCCGGGTCCTGGACGCAAACCACCAGAATGACCTCCACCTGCTGGCGGGTGTCCTGGTCCGGCAGTTCCCCGCCAGGCACCCGGACGATCACATAAGGCTCCGGCACATCCTCCGGCTCGGTTTCCGCCGTGGGCTGGTCCTCCGGCTGCTCCGCCTCCAGGTCCTCCTCCACAGGTTCAGGGTCCGGTTCAATGTCCGCCCCCGCTCGGATCGGCAGGTCCTGGGGGTATACCCGGATCCGCCGCTCCTCACCTGCGGAATTTTTCAGGGTTTCCCCCTGGAAAAGCTGTTCCAGGTCCGCCACCACGGCGTCCTGCAAAAATTCTTGTGTCACCTGGTCCCGCCTCCTTGACTTGTGACTTTTTGCCGCTTATAATAGCTTTGTGGTGCTGAAATAATCAGCACAATTCGACAATGTTCTACATAGGAGGGCGCAGACATGAAAGGAATTGGGAAAGGCTGGTTGATTGCCTCCGGCGTTATTCTGGTGTTGGCGGTGATCTGTCTTTGCGGCAGTGATGTTCAGGCGTTCCTTGGCGGCGTTGTCGTCGCTGGGATCGTCCTTGCCGTTGGCTCCAGAAAATCAAAACACAGGACAGCGGCAGACGTTCCGCCGGTGGCCAGCAGGGGAGGCGTCCATGAAATTCCCCGGCCCACTCCCTCGGTTTCTGTTGCACACGATCTTGACGGCTCCAGCGGTTCGTCCTTTGGTTCCTGGGACGTTTCGATCCACGGGGCGGATGGTCAGGACGTGCGAATGGACCGGGCGCTGTTCCAGAATATCGTGATCCAGTCTTACAATCCCGCCACCGGCACCGCCGAAATATTGGGCACCCACGGGGACGTTTACCAGACAAGCCTTGACCGCTGCACCTGCGAAGATTTCCAGCGGCGCGGCCTGCCCTGCAAGCACATTTACAAGCTGGCCCTTTCCCGTGGCTACTCCGCAGACGCCTTTTTCTCCGCCCGCTCCGATGTGGTGTGGTATGCGGACGGCTGCCGGGTGTACCATACAAGCCCGGATTGCCGGGGCCTGCGGAACAGGTATTCCCGGCGGTCCACGGTTTCCATGGCGGAATACAACGGCCTGCGGCCCTGTAAATCCTGTTGCGGCGATCAATAGCACCCATTCACGGCGGCCATGTGCCGCCGTTTTTTTATGCCTTGCCCAAAACCTTGGCGATCCGCTTGTCGATCTCCGCCTGCAGGGTTTCATAGGCCAGCGCCTCCGCCTGGCTCCTCACCGTTTCGTTGCCCAGCATAAAGGGCACAGCGGGGGACAGCAGTTTCTTGATCCTGGTCATATCGGCGTTGGCCCCATAGCGCCCTGCGCGGGCGCTCCTCCCGCTCCCGTACTGTTTGGGCGGGTCCCTCTGGACTATGGCGGTGTGGCCGCTTGCAAAGGTGGTTACAAAGGCTTTCAGGTTCCCCTTTTCCAGCGGTTTCATACCGCCGGACACCAGTACCTGCGCCGCCGCCGCACCAGTCCCCTGGTTTGGGCGGGTCATAAACGCCATAATGTCCTGCATGGGTCCCCTGGACCGGACAGCGGCGGACATACTGGCCACCGTGGCCGTCAGTACTTTTGGGGCGCCCTGCTTTTCATCTTTCAGGATCCCGGTGTCCTTGATGGCATATTGTCCCTTGGCGTCCTTGACTATTTGCTTTCGGACCTTTCGGGCCGTTGCGTTCAGGGCGTTTTTCAAAAGATTGGGGGCCGCAACTTGGTCCTGCAGCCGGTCCAGTTGGGCAATAATCCTTTGCAGTTCCTCCTCCACGTCAATGCGGATCAGGCTTTCCGTTTGGTTCACGACTTTGGCACCCCCAATTCAATGGAGAAAATCCTGGCCTCCTCTTTACAGTCAACGATCCTGTATTGCTGGCGGTCCAGTGTCAGGACTGCCCCGATAGCCGGGCGCGGCCCAAAGTCGGACCGGGCCACATAGATCAAGCGGCGGGATTTATATAGTCCGGTCTGCTGTACGCCTAATTTCCCTTTGTCCCGCTCCAGCAGTTCGTTTTCATCCACCAGCACCGCCATTTTTTTGCCGTTGACGGTGTGGGTGTCCGCAAACTCCAAACGGTTCAAAAAGACATTGGGCACGTCCGCCGCGATACACTCCTTAAAGCTGGGGGCACCCATTACAGGGCACCCCCGCCGTTTTCGGGGTCAGTGGCGTGGGCCTGTACCTCCGCCGCCGCGATCAGCTGCGCCCGCTCTTGCTGGTTCTTGGCCGCCGAAACGTCCACGCCCAGCTTTGCCGCCAGGTCCAGCAGGTCCTCCTTTTTCATGCGCTCCAGCTTTGCCGCGTCCAGGTGGCCGGTCAGCATGGCGGGCGCTCCGCCGCCCTGGCCGTTTTCACCCTCTCCCGGCGCGTTCTGGCCGCCCTGGGCGTCGTTTTCACCGTCGCCGTGGTCCAGCCCCTCCCCGGCTCCGCCGCCGTTCTGGAGGCTCCCATGGGCAAACATGGCGCGGATCTGTTCCTCCATGCTGGAGGCGCCCACAAACTCCCCGGCGGTGTCCTCGATGGTCACGCCCATGGCCCGGATGGCCTCCGCCGCCTGGCCGTTCACCCTGGAGCGCTGGGCGGCCTCCCGGATGGCGGCGCGGGCCGCGTCCTCCACGTCCGTGCCCGTCCACGCCGCGCTGTTGGCTTTCAGCCAGGCCGCCACCATTTTGGGATCCTGGGCGGGGATGGCCTCCCCGCGTTCATAGGTCCGGCCCATGTACTGGATCGGGCGCTGGGCAATCAGTTTTTTCATGCTCCAGCCCTCCGATCAGCCCAGCAGCTTGACCAGCACACTGGTGGCGGTGGTGACGGCGTCCGCCGCCGCATAGCCGGCGGGGGTGTTCCCGTCCGCCGTGGTGGTGATGGCCTCCGCCGCCGCGTCATAGTAGACGGCGGCCCCCTGCTTGATCTCCTCGGTGTTGGCCTTGGCCATGGCGAACACGCCCACAACATGGACGGCTCCCTGTTCTCCGGCGCTGATAGGCGCGGCGGCTACCCCGATCCTGGTGCCCAGGCTCACCACCGCGCCGTTTTCCACGTTCTCGGTGGGGAAATAGTCCAGGGTTTCGCCTCTCTGGTAATAGGTCGCTTTCATGTTCTGTTCCTCCTTACTGCCCCATGGGCACACCGTTGTTACGCAGGATCCCCCGGAAATCCGCGTCATTGATCCCCCAGTCCAGCCAAATGTCCCACAGATAGCCCAAATAGCCGGCCTTTTCGGACCGCCGGAAACTGGGGGCGGTGGTTCCGTTCAGATAGTCCACCTGTACGGACTTCACCAGCCTGGGATCTGCCGCCATAAACCAGGGGCAGGCGGCACCAGCGGACAGGATATTCAGGACGGCCTCCTGTACCACTTTAATCTTGTTCCTGTACTTGGTATTCAGCACGTTTACGGTGTGGCTGCCGATCCCCTCCACGTCGATCTGCGCCGTGCCCAGGATCTGCTCCACTTTCATGCCGTAGCCCACAGGCACAATGATGGTGGCAGGCTCCACCATAATGCTTTCGCCAAACTGGTCCGTCTGCAGTCCCATCATTTCAATCATTTTCATCAGCACCGCAATACTGGGGGCGCTGCCCGTGGCGATCAGGTTCTTGTGGGCCTCGTCGAACAGTGGGGCGCCGTCGAAAATTGCGGGGTTCTTATAGATCCGCTCATATACCTGGCGGTTGATCTTCTGCTTGGCCTTACGGGTGTACTGTTTCGGCATATTGGCCAGGAAACCAATGTCGTCATTGATGAACGCCTCGCGGGTCATACTGAACTGGGTGGCGTAGGTGTCCAGCTTGCGGGTGGGTAGCAGGTCCGTTTCCAGGGTGCTGGCCTTGATCTCCCCGCCCTCGGTCACTTTCTGGAAGTCGCCGCCGCCCATGACATACTCATGATCCTTGCTGGCCTTGAAGTCCGGCAGGGTCCCCTTGCTGGTCCATTCCTCAAAGGTGGCCGGCACAAGGTCATACTGCTGGACAATGGCCTTTTTGATGGCGTTGTCCATGATGGCGGGGAAGTCCGCCGTGGAACTAAAGAACTGCTTTACCGCCGTGTCCCACAGGTCAGCACGGGACCGGCGCAAAAGTTCCGTTACGGTTCCCTCACCGCTGCGGGCCATGCACTCGATCAGCATATCCCGCATGGACATACCCCGCATATCCTCCGCGCCCTGGGCGGGCTTGTCCAGTTCCACACCCGCCTGGATCAGCATGGCGTCCCTGGCGGCGTCCCGGAAATTGTCCATTCCGCTGTCCCTGGCACCTACCACCACCGGGGCACCGTGCTGGATCATGTGCTCCACGGCTGCGGCCCGCACGGTATCCATGGTGGCACCGTTGCGGATATGCTCCGCCGGGTCCATGCCGGTCTGGCGGCACAGGGCCAGAATGTCATTGATCCGCTGGCGCTCCTCCGCCACGGCCCGCTGGATGTTCTCCCCGTTGGTGGTGCTGGGCGCTCCGGCATGGGGAGGGGTGTGGGTGTTCACGGGGTCCTGGCCGCCCACGCTGCGCTGGCCGCCGGCAGGCTCACCGCCGTGGCCATTGTCGTCCGGCTCCGCGTCGATCTTGCGCTGGAGATCGTCATACTCCGCCTGTTCCTCCGCCGTCAAGCCGCGCCCGGCGGCGCGTGCAGCGTCCACAATGGCCTGCTGCCGCTCGATCCATTTCTTTTTCATGTTCTTGCTACCTCCAATACTTGTTTTTGTTGATCTGGATTTGTCTTTCATACAGGGATAAATCCGGCGGCCCGTTATCGGACCTGCCCACGCCCACGGTGGCGTCCGCAGGCACGGACACAATGGACATTTCCAGCGCTGTCCATTTCCTGGCGATATGACATGGGCCAGTGAAACGCCCGTCCGCAGACACGGCCCCGGCCTTGACCTCCTCCCAGGCGTCCACGGAATAGCGCACGGACGTGGTTTTCAGTGTCCCGGTCTTGACCTTTCCGAAAATCTTTTCGGCATCGTCGTCGCTGTCAAACTCAATTTCTGCCATACCCCGGTTGTTCTCCACCCAGGCCCGGATCACCTTGCCCACCACTTTGTCCACGTCATGGTTGAACAAGACCACGCCCACCGCGTTCATGCGGGACAGGTCCACCGCGCCGGGGCCGTGGTCCAGGATCTCCATGCCGAAATAGCGCCGGTATGGCTCCTCGCTGGAAAAGCTAACTGTCCGCCGCCGGCTGTTCTCTGCCTCCGCCGGGCTGTTCGCCTCCCGCGTCAGAATCTCCCCCATGCTCCGGATCGTCTGCTTCTGTTCCTCCTTCGGTGCCGCTCTGCTGTGCTGCTGTCGTTCCAGTTCCAAAAATTACACCTCCCATATCAATCCCTTTTTTGCGGCCATACTCCAGGACCTCCGCCAGTTCGTCCACGGCCTCTTTCCAGTCCTTGCCCTTTTCTGCCTGGAGGTCCTGGAAGGTTTTTTGACCGCTTTGCAGGGCGATCTTGTCCGCGCTTGCCTCTTTCGCCGGGTCAATCCACTTTTTCGGTGCCTTGACCCAGGAATGATCCATATAGTCCTCTTTGCGCTCCCAAAAATCCGGCACAGAAAACAGGCCAGACAGCACCCCCGAAATTAGAAAGTTTTCGTACACCTCGGACATGAACGCGGTTAAAAGTTCGATCTCCTCCGTGTATGTGTTTTCATCCTCCAGGGCATTTTGACGGGCGGACGAATAGGTGGCCCCGCTCATGTCGCGGCTTACCGCCTCATAGGAAAGGCCCTGGCCCGCTCCAATTAGTCCCTGCTGTGTTTTCAGGAACGCGGTGGCGTCGGTGGCCGCCCCTTTGGGATCCACCACCTCCACGTCGTCCCCGGCTCCCAGTTCCATGATCATGCCGGGCGTCATTTTCTTGCCGGAATAATCCACCTGGCCGCCCTTGCCGTTCCAGCTGCTCCGCCCGGTTCCTCCGCTGGGCAGGGTCTTTTTTATCACCAGGCCCACCAGGGCGGCGATCCGTTCCTTGATGGCCACGGCGGTGATAAACTCGTTTGTGTCGCGCACTCTTGTGATTGTCGGGGACATATCGGACATTTCCCGCAGTTGGCTGGGGCGGTGTTTGCTCTTGTAGAAAAACACGTCCTTGGCCTCAATAAATGCCGGTTCTGCCAGCTGCCAGCCCTCTATGTCATACTGGCGGATCCAATATCCCACCGGGCGGCGATATTGGTTATACTCAATACCACCCACCACTCTGTTTCCCTGCTGGTGTGGGGTTGCCTGGGTCTTGTCCAGTTCGTCAACCTCCAGGCATTGAAGTTTGAACGGGACCACACCGCCACGGGTGTGGCGGTACAGGACGATCATGCCGCCGTCCACCTTTTTCCGTTCCACCATCATGCGCAAAATTTCATTGAAAGACTGTTCCCCGGTCACGTCGCAGTTGCGGGCCTTGCACCAGCGTTTCCACGCCTTTTCGATCCGCTTGTCCAGTTCGTCGTTTCCCGTTGTGGCCCGCAGGGTGTAGCCCTTGCCCACCACGTTCCGCTTGTAGGCATGGAGGACGGCCTGGGCTATATCGCTGTTCCGCTCCAGGTCCCGCGCCCGTGCCCGCACAATGTCCCGGCTGTATTTATCGGTCGCCTCTGCGCTTTCGTTCGTGACCCGCCACCCGGAATTGATCCGGCCATTTCCGGCGGCGTCGTACCCTCGCAGTTCCTCCAGCCCTTGCCGCCACAGTTCCCGCTCGTAGGCATGGCGCGGGGACACGGCGGCGATCATGTTGTCAAACCATCCCACGCCGATCACCTCCCGTCGAAGTACGCCACATAGGTGCGCCCCAGCAGGTGGCCGCTCTCCTCGGTGGCCAGCTGCGCCTCCAGGTCGTCCCGCATGGATTTCAACATGGCCAGGTCCGCACGGGTCAGGGACCGGCTGCCGATCTTGTAGGACTGGCCGCCACACAGCACGGTGGTGATGGCGGTATTTACCTGGGCCAGCATTTCCGCCGGTGTCATTTTCGTTTCGTCCATGGCTCCCTCCGGTTAAATCCATTCTTCATTTTTGCGGATCCAGTCCTCCTCTGGCTCGGTTTCCTGCCTGGGAGGCGGTGCCGCTGGCGGTTTCTCCGCCTGCTCCTCTGTGTTCTGGAGGAATAGGGACCGGACTTCCAGCACGTCCGCCGCAGCGGCGGCGTACACCTCGCAATCCAGGTAATGGTTAGCCGCGTGGGAGGTTTTCAGCGCCCACCGCTGGACCGCTTTGCCGTTTTTCCGCTCGGTGATCTTGTGTTCCGCCGTGACCTGTTCCGCATATTCCAAGTCGCAGTCCTTGTGTACCATCCAGGATCCGCGCCCGTTTGGCCGCCTCATTCTGGCGGCGATCATGTCCTTGTATTTTCCGCCGTCCACCAGAACCAGCTGCATACCGTTGGCGCGGCTCCCCGCCTTGTCCACGGTGGAAATTCTGTAATGTCCCTGCATGGTGGGGACGCCCTTGCAGGGCCGCACCCATTCCGCATTGATCAGGCAGAACTCATAAACCGCGTCGGTCTGGTCGCCGCTGTCCATCAAGGCCAATTCCACCATCATTTTTTCGCCAGACGGCAGGGAAAAAGCGGTATTCATAACCCGCTCCACCTCCACCATAGAAAGGGCCTGGCCGTGGGCCACGTTTTGGCTGGTCATAAAATCGCCCCAGGCCCGGATCGTCCAGTACAGACAATTTTCCTGCACGTCGATCCCAGCGGTCAGCAGTTTGGTCCACTCTGGCAGTTCCCAGGCGGGCACGTCGGTCTGGCGCTCCATAACCAGGTCTGCATTGGTTTTCAGCTTGGTGTCCTCCCACGGCTCCGCTAACCACGAATTTGTGAAGTTTTGCAGCAGTTCCGGGTCGTCTTTGCTCCGCATGAACTCCTTGGCAATATCGGAAAAGCGGGTAAAAGGGGAGTACAGGGTGGAGATCCAAAAGGCCACGCTTTTGGGCTGTGCCGTGCTTTTTCGCACATACTCCCACCGGCCAGCCTCCAGCATTTTGCCCTTGTCCTGGTCCGTGATCACGCACTCACACGCCTGGCACACATAGCTTGCCATTTCCGCCCGCTCCGCGTTGTCCGGCACATCGTCCTTACTGGGCCACTTGATTTGTGCAAATTTCAATTCGATATACTGGCCACAATGGGGGCATGGGACGAAATAGTGTTTTTCCGCGTCCGCCTCCTCTTTGGCTTTCCAGATGTGACCCGTTTTCAGCGTTGGGGTGGAGGTTATAAAAATTTTCCGGTTGGTCGTGTAGGTCTTTGTCCGCTCTATGGCCAGCGAAACGGGATCCGCCTCTTTCTTGCTTGCCCCTGGGTATTTGTCCACTTCATCCAGGAACAAATAGCGGATATTTGTACTTGCAAGATCCGCCGGGCTGTTGGCGCCGTTCAGGTAGACGGTCATGGTGCCGAATTTCAGCTGTAATTTTTTGCTGATATGCTCCCGGTATTTCTCCGCCAGCACCTTGCAAGCCTTGATCATTGGCTCCAGCTTGGCGTCCACGGTCCGCTTCGCCAGGTCGTCCGACGGGTACACGATCATGGTCGGCCCTGGTGCCTGGTCGATCAGGCTGCCCAGCATATTCTCCATGGCGGACGTTCCGCCCACCTGGGTGGGTTTGACGAAAACAATTTTTTCCACCACGTCGTCGTCGAATGTGTCCATGATCTCCACCAGGTAGGGGGTCACGCTGTTGCGCCATGGCCCCGGTATGGCGTTCCCGTCCGGCAGTATGCGGTGCTTTTCGGCCCACTTGGAAACTGACAGGCGTTTTCGTGGGCGCAGGATCTCAACGGCGGTTATAATCCAGCCCGGCACCTCATAGCGTTTTACACGAAACTTTTTCACCGTTTTGCCTCCTCCGGCTCCACCACGGCGGCGTCCACGAATAGGGCCAGCATATCCTCCAATTCCTTGCGGGTGGCCCGCTCGATAGCGCGGGCGGTGGCGGCGTCCGTATAGCTGGCCACGGTGCCCGCCACCCTGCTGGGTATGTTCATGGCAAAATTTTTGAACGTGTCCATAAACTCCGCCAGCTGCTCGGTGGCCGCCGCCGTTTCGATGTATCGCCCCTCGGCTATGTCCGCCTTTATGCTGGCCAGCTGGCCCTGGCTCTCCTTCAGCTTGACCTCAGCCTCCAGCTTCCGCAGGACCAGCTCCTTGGGGTGCTCCTGCTCCCCGGCTTTCTGCTTGACATGGGCGATATACTGCTGGACCGCCTTGCAGGTGCGGTATTTCTGCACCTTGCGCCCGGGCGGCGTCTCTTTCGTCAGCACACCCGAGCGGGTCAGGTTCTGTATCTGCCGGTCAGACAGGCCCACCAGCATTCCAATGGCCGCGGCGTCCGCCCAGTCCGGGATGATGGTGAGGATAGCCGGGGCCTGCTCCGTTCCAGGCTTGCGCGAGCCCTTTTTTGGCGCCATACACTCACCCACCTTCTGCGGCCAACTGGATTTCGCATTTTTTGTGCTGTTTTTTTGGTTCTATACCCCTAAAGGGGTATGGTTTGACATTTTTTCGCAAAGTCGGAAACGAAATCACCGAAAAATTTTTATTTTTCTGGACAAAAACACCGCGCCTTCCCTGCCCCGCGCTGCGTTTTCTCCCAGGGAGGACCCGCAGACTGGAGCGCCGGCCGCACGGACCGGCCGCACAGCGCTGCGCCTGGGGGGCTGAAAGCCTGGCCGGCCCACGGTTCTCGCCAGGCCCGGCCCGCGCTGTCTTCCGCCGGGCTATCACCTCCGGGCAAAACAAAACCAAGGCCAATGACCACACGTTCCCCGTGTCAGTCACTGGCCTTGGCTCTCAAAGCACGCGCCCCTGTTGACGTCGATCAGTATTTCGTTTTTGCAGACCCGGCAGTAGGCGATCATCCTGCTGCCCTCGGTGTCTTGCCGGACCTTCATGAGCCGCTTGTTCTTGCGGCACCTGGGACAGGTCAGCCAGCCATCACTTACCGTTATCATTTTACCATGTTTGGGCGCACCTTGCAAGGCGTTCCACTCCTTTTCCCATAAGTTAATATAATCCTCAAGGCTGAAAAAATATTAAAAAAGGTTACAGCCGCTTCCGCCGGCGCCGGCGTTTGGCTTTGGGCCGGGGGCCCATAGTGGTCTCCCACCCGGCAGCCAGAT
>OFHB01000776.1_pt1 | contig 19949 bp, 16 predicted proteins | sample 1521881 | NCBI WGS metagenome assembly OFHB01 (sample SAMEA3504090, study PRJEB24116) | mouse gut metagenome | biome: mouse gut; feature: mouse-associated habitat; material: faeces | place: Denmark | collected 2011
ACAATTCAGGCGACGGGAATACGCCGGGCGGCGACAACTCAGGCGACGGAAATACGCCGGGCGGCGACAATTCAGGCGACGGGAATACGCCGGGCGGCGGCAACTCAGGCGATGGGAATACGCCGGGCGGCGGCAATAATTCGACTGAAGGCGACGCTTCGGGAAGTGGCGGCAATTCGGAAAATAGTGAAAATCAGACTGCCGAACAGCCTGCATTAGGAAAGGAAAAAACCTTTGTAATCGATCAAGTTACTTATAAAGTAACAGTTGTTGGCGAAGAAGTGGAACTTATCACATCGGCGTCCAAAGTGAAGAATGTGACGATTGATACAGTCACAGGCATAGACGGCATCACTTATAAAGTAACCTCGATTGGCTCAAAGGCAATGCAAAACAATAAGAACATGACAGGTTTGGCCATTGGGGCAAATGTAAAGACAATCGGGGCAAACGCTTTCTCCGGCTGTTCAAAGTTAAAGAAAGTTTCTATCGGCAAGAATATAACTGTAATTGAAGCAGGCGCATTTAAGGGTTGCGCTGCCTTAAAGAAAATTACTCTGCCGGACAGCGTAAAGACAATCGGGGCAAATGCTTTTTCAGGCTGTAAGAAACTTACGGCAGCCACTATTGGAAAAACGTCAAAATCAAAACTGGCAACTATTGGAAAGAGAGCATTTAGCGGCTGTAAGAAACTTAGCAAAGTAACGATTAAGTCAACAAAGCTTAATTTCGTAGGAAAACAGGCGTTTAAGGGTTCAAAATCTGGTCTAACGGTGAAAGTTCCATCGAAACAATTCAATAAATATAAGAATTACTTTAAAAACGCAGGTTTAAAAGTCAGACAAGTGAAAAAGTAATCCTTTGAAGTTATAGAAAACAGCCGGATAGCTTTCCATAATGAAAGTTCGTCCGGCTGTTCTTTTTGTCTGGCTTTCGCCTGATTCAAATCGAAATATACATTTCATGACGCCTTTTCATTTTACAGCCAGATCTGTTATAATAAACCAAAGAAAGATCTCCATTTGCTCTACATAAACCCATTTACAGGAGGAACGCATATGATTCAAATTCCCATGAAAGTTTCCGGACTGTTAGATAAACGGACTATTCAATCGTTTTATCAAGAACGGATTCAAGGCGCTAAAACTTTGCAGACCATTGCATCCATTCAAGCGGGGGCCCGCCGGCGCCATCAACGGTGTAAAGCCTCCTCATACCTCAGTTTTGCCAAATCCTGCCAGTTCGCCGCCGAATCCTGTCATGAGAAAACCAGTTCCCACTCTCATTCACCCCATGCAAAAGGGGCAGAAAGTGTCTTTAGAAACCAATAGGCCTTTATCCGCCATTAAGGTCTGTCTGGGCTGGAATGTCAAAAACCCTTCCTGTGACGTTGACGTGTCCGCTTTTTTACTAGATGAAAAAGGCAAAGTTTTGGGAGACGATTGGTTTGTTTTCTACGGACAAGAACAAAGCCCTGACGGCAGCGTCTTTTTTTTAGCGGATTCGGCGGAAGATCGGGAAAATATCACCATTCATTTTAAAAAATTAAACGCAAAAGTCCAAAAAATCGTTTTTGTGCTGACGATAAATGAAGCGTTTGAAAAACGACTGAATTTCAGTATGTTACAGGAAGCCTATGTCCGGATTATTGATCATGCCTCTAAACAGGAATTGGCAAGTTTTCAGATGGATGCATATTATTCTAACGTCACTTCCATGATGATTGGAGAAATTTACCGCCACAAAAAAGTCTGGAAATTCCATGCAGTTGGAAATGGCGTGGCAAGAGATCTCGCCGGCCTATGTGAGCTTTACGGCGTTCAAGTTATTTAAAACAAGGAGGAACAATTATGCTGACATTTGAAACCATAAATGAACTGACACTAAAAGTAACCTGCGCCGGAACCGGCGTTATATTTACAAAAGCCGGAGCTTTCATTGCGGGAGAAAGCCCTGAAGGCAAAAATTATAAATTTGAAAAAGTTTTATTCGGGCCGCAAAACAGCATCGGGCAGGCGTTGATTGGCTCTATTATGCGCCGCGTAACCGGTGAAAACCTGCCGCTTATGAAGGTAAGCATGAATGGGGATTCCGTGACCTACTTCGCCAATAAAGGACAGCATATAGTCATTTATCATTTGGAGATAGGAGAAACAATTTCCGTCGAATCAGAGAACATTCTCGCTTTTACACAAGATTGTGATTATAATGTGCGTTTTATTGGAGTCGGGGTTCTTTCACAAAAAGGGCTTGCCACGTCCACATTAACCGGACGCGGCAGAGAAGCTTACGTCGCAGTGCTTTCAGACGGCAATCCAATCGTTTTAAGCAATGTTTCGTCCCGCTCCACAATCTCTGTAGATCCCGATGCAGTGATCTGTTGGATCGGCAATGGGCATTGTGATCCACGGGTCACTTTAGACGTTTCTTGGAAAACTTTTATCCGGCAGACTTCTGGGGAATCCTATCAATTTGAATGGAATGGGAACGCCGGAGTGACTGTCGTGTTACAGCCGTCAGAACGGCAGAGCGGGCTTAACGTGAGCATGGATTAACAATCTGCGTTTCTATTAAGAAGGCAAAAATGTGATTAAATTACTGTCAGATGAATAGAGAGGGCTTATTTCAGGAAAAATAAGCATTATTTTTTCATGGAGGTAAGCATATGAAGGGCTCCTTTTACGGCTGGTATTTAAAATGCCAGTCTGACACACAGACTTTAGCGGTGATACCTGCCATTCATCGCACAGGAAGGAAGCAAACGTGTTCTATTCAAATTATTACGGAAGAAAAAGCTTGGACAGTTACGTTTTTGGCGGATAAATTCCGTCAGACAAAGAGCGGTATTTTCATCGGGGAGAATCAATTCGGGGAAAAAGGCATTCGTCTGGCAATAAAAACCCCCAAACTAGAGATTTACGGAAAATTAAATTTTGGAACGCTCTGCCCATTAAAATATGACATTATGGGGCCATTTGCATTCGCGCCATTTATGGAATGCCGCCACAGCGTATGGAGTATGCGGCATTTTGTATCAGGAACGGCGTCTGTCAATCATCAAATATATAAGTTTAAACGGGCGTGGGGATATTGGGAAGGGGATCAGGGCAGATCCTTTCCGGAAAAGTATATCTGGACGCAATGCTTTTTTTCCGGAGGCTCTTTAATGCTTTCAATAGCGGACATTCCAATGGCAGGCATTCATTTTACCGGAATTATAGGAGTGGTATTATGGCATGGGAAAGAATATAGAATTGCAACGTATCTGGGAGCCAGAGTTGTGAAACTCCAAAACAAAATGGCGCGCGTGGCGCAAGGCAGCCTGGAATTAGACGTTTGTCTGCTAAAACCGTCCGGATGCATCCTTAAGGCGCCATCGAAAGGGGATATGGTTAGGACAATCCGTGAAAGCGCAGCCTGCAGGGCTTTCTATAGATTTCGGAAAAATGGACAAACTCTTTTTTCCTTTGAAACAGACCGGGCTTCTTTTGAGTTTGAATATTGAGGTTCAATTTTCCTTTAGATATTCCTTTTTCACGGAATGTAAGATTTTTCTGTCAATGGCATTTCCTCGTTTAACAGTTGAATCTTATGCTCTCTTATGCTAGAATAACAAAAACAAAGAAATTTTCCACGATTTGACAGAAAAGGTGACAGCTTGAAGAAAGTTATGGTAATCGGCGGAGGGGCAAGCGGCATAGTGGCGGCCATCTCTGCGGCGCGGCATGGCGCAGAAGTGACAATCCTAGAACATAATGACAGGATCGGCAAAAAGATATTGTCCACAGGAAACGGCAAATGCAATTATACCAACCGCAGGCAGGGCTTACGCTTTTACAGGGGCGAAAACCCTGCATTTGTATTGCCTGTTTTGAAACAGTTCGGTTTTAAGGAAACCATAGCGTTTTTTAAAGAGCTTGGAATTTACCCAAAAGAACGGGACGGTTATTTCTATCCGGCAAGCGGGCAGGCGTCTTCCGTATTGGACGTTCTTCGCATGGAGTTAGACAATCTGTCCGTGAAAGTTAAGACTGGCTGTCAATTAAATGCAGTCCAAAAGTCAAAAAACGGCTTTCAAATCCGAACCAGTTTAGGGACATTTCAGTCAGATTCGCTTCTGTTTGCCTGCGGCGGCAAGGCGTTTCCAAAATCGGGCAGTGACGGCAGCGCATTTCCTTATATCAGTAAGTTTGGCCATACATGGATTGAGATGACGCCAGCTTTGGTTCAAATGAAGGCAAAACAGTCATTTTTTAAATCGCTTGCAGGAATTCGCGCAGATTGTTCCGTAACGCTAAATACGCCAGACGGCGAATATAGGGATCGTGGGGAAGTTCAGTTTACTAGTGAAGGAATTTCAGGCATACCGTCATTCCAACTGAGCCGCTATGCGGCGAAAGCCATTGCCGATGGAAAAAAGGCGGAGGTAAGCCTTGATTTAGCGCCGTTTCTTACAGAGGAGGAGTTGCGTCTGGAATTAAACAGCCGTTTTCGGCAAACGTCCCGAAAAACCTGTGAAGAAGCGCTCATCGGGCTTTTTTCCAAAAAATTCATTCCAGTATTATTAAAAGAAAACCATATCCCGCTTAAAACGCCCGCAAATCAGCTTACAATGGCAGAACAAGACAAGCTTTTGCGCTACCTGAAACATATGGGCGTAACCATTACTGCCGTCAAAGGTTTTGATTTTGCGCAGACGGCTGCAGGCGGAGTGGATACGGCAGAGCTTCATGCGCATACTTTAGAATCGAAATTAGTAAAAGGGCTGTATTTTGCCGGGGAAGTGATCGATATAGACGGTATGTGCGGCGGTTATAACTTACAATGGGCGTGGTCTTCCGGTTATGTGGCGGGAAGAAACGCGGCAAGGAGGGACGGATCACATGATTCAGGTTAATCAGCTTAAACTGTCGATAGCCCATACAAAAGAAGAACTGGAAGCCAAATTGCTCCATACATTAAAAATAGAAAAGGAACAGCTTTTCTCTTTCCGGATTGCCAGACAGTCATTAGACGCAAGGGACAAACGGAACATTCAATATGTATATACAATCGAAGCAAATGCGGCGCAGGAAAGAAAAATAATCAGGAAATTACATAATAAAAATATTTCCTGCCAGCCCCAAACTGCATATCAGTTTCCCATTACTGGGCAGAAAACGCTTAAAAGCCGCCCGGTAATCGTTGGAAGCGGGCCGGCCGGACTGTTTTGCGCCTATATGCTTGCAGTTTCCGGCTATTCGCCGATTGTCATAGAACGCGGCAAAACAATCCAAAAAAGACAGGAGGACGTAAGGCGTTTTTGGAATTGCGGCAGTTTAAACCCAAATTCCAACGTCCAGTTTGGAGAAGGCGGCGCAGGGACGTTTTCTGACGGAAAATTAAACACTCTGGTAAAAGACCCGGCCGGACGCGGCAGAAAAGTTTTGGAAATCTTTGTCAAACATGGCGCGCCAAAAGAGATTTGCTATGAAGCGAAACCTCATATCGGGACAGACCGTTTAGCGGAAGTGATTCCGTCGATGCGGGAAACGATTCTTGCATCCGGCGGAGAGTTTTTATTTGAAAGCTGTCTGACAGATCTTAAGATAGAACGGCAAACAGTAAAATCAGTGCAGATAAACCGCGATACATGGATTGATACGCAGGTTTTGGCGTTGGCAATCGGGCACAGCGCGCGGGACACGTTTGAACTGTTATTCCAAAAAAAGGTCCCGATGGAAGCGAAATCATTTGCCGTCGGCCTTCGCGTGGAGCATTTACAGGAACTAATTGGCAAAGCCCAGTATGGAGATGCGTCTGCCCTGCTGCCCGCCGCATCCTATAAGGTGACTGCAAACGCCTGCGGCAGAGGGGTCTATTCCTTCTGCATGTGCCCGGGCGGCTATGTAGTCAATGCATCTTCCGAAGAAGGCAGGCTGGCGGTCAATGGCATGAGTTTTTATAAGCGGGATAGCGTAAATGCCAACAGCGCAATTATTGTATCCGTTACGCCGCCCGATTACGGCGCCGAAGGCCCATTGTCCGGCATTGCATTTCAGCGCAGGCTTGAAGCGCAGGCGTATCAGCTTGGGGACGGGGCAATCCCACAGCAGCGTTATGGGGATTTCAAACGTGGAATCAAAAGCGTTTCTTATGGGGCGTTTCCATCTATGACGTATGGCGCATCGCAGTTTGGGGAGCTGCATACGCTGTTTCCAAAAGAAATCTACCAAGCTTTTTTAGGCGGCATGGAGCAGTTTGCCGCAAAAATTTCAGGATTTGACTGCGAAGATGCGATCCTTTCCGGCGTGGAAAGCCGCACGTCATCGCCCGTGAGAATCCCAAGAAACGAAACATTCCAAAGTGAAATTTCAGGGCTTTATCCCTGTGGGGAAGGAGCAGGGTATGCAGGCGGGATTATGTCGGCCGCCATTGACGGCATAAAAACGGCCGAGGCGATTGCCGCGGCATACCGCCCTGATAAATAAGATACGGGAGGAACGAATATTTTGGGCAGTTATACACCAATGATGCAGCAATATTTGGAAATCAAAAAAGAATACAGCGGATATATCCTATTTTATCGTTTAGGGGATTTCTATGAGATGTTTTTTGAAGACGCCATACAGGTTTCCAAAGAGCTTGAACTGACCCTGACTGGGAAAAACTGCGGCGTGGGGGAACGCGCCCCTATGTGCGGCGTGCCGTATCATTCCGTGGAAGGGTATTTGAATAAATTAGTCAAACGCGGTTATAAAATTGCCGTCTGTGAACAAGTGGAAGACCCGAAGGCGGCGAAAGGCATTGTCAAACGGGAAGTGATCCGGATCGTCACCCCCGGAACGAACACGGACACACAGGCGTTAGAAGAAACGAGAAATAATTATATTATGTGCATTGTCTATCTTGCGGATAAGTATGGGGTTTCGATTGCAGATGTAAGCACGGGGGACTATTATGTCACGGAAGTGGATACGGAACGTAAACTGTTAGATGAAATGAACAAATACAATCCGGCGGAACTGATTTGCAACGAAGCGTTTTTTATGAGCGGCATAGATTTAGACGACATTAAAAACCGCTTAAATGTCTGCGTCAGCGCATTGGAATCATGGTATTTTGGCGAAGACACAGCGGTTACGGCATTGAAAGAACATTTTAAAATCCAAAATTTAGCTGGAATTGGATTAGAGGATTTTGCCTGCGGCAGCATTGCGGCGGGCGCCCTGTTAAAATATCTCTATGAGACGCAGAAAAATTCACTTTCCCATATGTCGGCAATCCACCCATATGTCACTGGGAAATTTATGGTTCTCGACAGCTCGACTAGGCGGAATTTAGAGCTGACGGAGACGTTAAGGGAAAAATCCAAACGCGGCTCCCTGCTCTGGGTGTTGGATAAGACAAAGACAGCGATGGGCGCGCGGATGATGCGTTCCTTTTTGGAACAGCCGTTAATTGAAAAAGCGGAAATTTCAAGACGCCTTGACGCTGTGGAAGAACTAAAAGAACATATGATTACAAGGGAAGAACTGCGGGAATACTTGAATGCAGTATATGATTTGGAACGCCTGATTACGCGGATTGCCTGCCAGACGGCAAATCCTAAAGACTTATTGGCGTTAAAAAATTCCATTCAAATGCTTCCGCCGGTAAAAAGCCTTCTGTCAGAGTTTTCGTGTGAAATGCTTTTAGAGATTGCAGAAGAAATTGATCCGTTAGAAGATATTTTCGATTTGATTTCTTCCGGAATTGACGAAGATGCGCCGATCTTAGTGCATGACGGCGGCATTATTAAATCCGGCTACGATGAGGAAGTCGATCGTTTAAAACGGGCAAGAACGGAAAGCAAAACATGGTTAGCGCAGCTAGAGGCGGCCGAGCGTGAGAATACCGGAATTAAAAACCTGAAAATCAAATATAACAAGGTGTTCGGCTATTATTTGGAGGTGACGAACTCCTATAAACATCTCGTGCCGGATTCCTATACGAGAAAACAGACCCTTGCAAATGCAGAACGGTATATTACGCCGAAATTAAAGGAGTTAGAGGACGACATCTTAGGCGCGGAAGATAAATTGACCGTTTTAGAGTACGAACTGTTCCGCAGGATACGCGAAACAATCGCGGCGGAAGTCGTCCGCATCCAAAAGACAGCAAAAGCCATAGCAGGGTTAGACGTATTTGCCTCCTTTGCCTGCGTCGCGGAACAAAACCAGTTCTGCCGCCCGAAATTAAACCATAAAGGGACAATCGACATTAAAGGCGGCAGGCATCCTGTTGTTGAAAAAATGATACAAAATGAGATGTTCATTAAAAACGACACATTTTTAGATAACGGACGGCAGAGAATTTCCATTATTACAGGACCGAATATGGCGGGGAAATCCACTTATATGCGGCAAACGGCGCTAATTGTGTTAATGGCGCAGATTGGAAGCTTCATTCCTGCGGATTCCGCCAATATCGGCATTGTGGACAGGATATTTACGAGAGTCGGGGCTTCCGACGATCTTGCCAGCGGGCAGAGCACGTTTATGGTCGAGATGACTGAAGTCGCCAATATTTTACGGAATGCGACTTCCAATTCGCTTTTGATTTTAGATGAAATTGGCCGTGGGACAAGCACGTTTGACGGACTTAGCATTGCATGGGCAGTCGTAGAGCATATCAGCAATCCGAAACTGCTTGGCGCAAAGACGCTGTTTGCGACGCATTACCATGAATTGACGGAACTTGAAGGCAAATTAGACAACGTAAGCAATTACTGCATTGCCGTCAAAGAAAAGGGAGACGACGTTGTGTTCCTGCGGAAAATCGTTAAGGGCGGAGCCGATAAAAGCTATGGGATTCAGGTGGCGAAATTAGCCGGGCTGCCGGAATCCGTATTGGCCCGCGCAAAGGAGATTGTCAATGAACTAAGCGATCTGGATCTTTCCGACATTGCCAAAAACATTCAGGTAGGCGCGCCGGCCAAAAAGAAAAAAACCGTTTTAGATGAAGTGGATTTAACGCAGATGTCGTTGTTTGACACTGTAAAAGACGATGACATTATAGCGGAAATACGGGAACTGGATATTGGGAATTTAACGCCAATTGAAGCGATGAATAAATTGTTTGAGTTACAAAATAAAATCAAAAACCGTTGGTAAAGGCAGGGGAGGCATATGGCAGAAATAGCGCTGCTAAGTCAGGAAACGATTGATAAAATAGCGGCGGGGGAAGTAATAGAGCGTCCTTCTTCCGTCGTTAAAGAACTGGTGGAAAATGCCATTGATGCAAACGCAACCGCTATTACAGTCGAGATTAAAGACGGCGGCCTGTCCTTGATCCGGATTACGGACAATGGATGCGGCATTGAAAAATCTCAGACCGCGCTTGCGTTTTTAAGGCATTCCACAAGCAAGATTACATCTGTCGAAGATTTGTTAAACGTTTCTTCCCTTGGATTTCGGGGTGAGGCGCTTTCCAGCATTGCGGCTGTGGCGCAGGTGGAGCTGATTACAAAGACGGCAGGGGAGTTGACAGGGGCGCGGTATGTCATAGAAGGCTCCGTGGAAAAGGAACGGGAAGAAATCGGCGCGCCGGACGGGACGACATTCCTTGTGCGGAATTTATTTTACAATACGCCTGCCAGACGCAAGTTTTTAAAAACGGCGCAGACGGAAGCGGGATATATCCATACCATGGTAGAGCGCCTTGCATTGTCAAGGCCGGATATTTCTTTTAAGTTTATGGCAAATAACCAGATGAAACTGCATACATCGGGCAATTCCAGCGTAAAAGACGTGATTTTCCAGATTTACGGACGGGAGATGACGGCTTCCCTGATTAAGATAGAAGAACAAAATGAGCTGTTTTCCGTAACAGGCTATATCGGAAACCCGTCTGTTTCAAAGGGAAACCGGAACTTTGAAAATTATTTTATTAATAGCCGCTACATTAAAAGCTCCCTGATTTCCCAGAGCATGGAGGCGGCTTATAAAAACTTCCTTATGCAAAGGCAGTATCCGTTTTGCGCGCTCTATTTTCAATTTGACGGGCAAATGCTAGACGTAAATGCGCATCCGTCCAAAATGGAATTGCGTTTTACGAATCAGGAAGGCATTTATCAGGCTCTTTATGACTGCATACGGGATAAATTAATGCAAAAAGACCATATTAAATCTGTAACGGTAGGAAAACCGGAAAAACAAAAACCCGTAAAGCCAAAAAAAGCTGCTCCGGAACCATTTGAGAAAAACCGTCTGGCGCAGGTTCTGGCAGACGTAAGAAAAGACTCACCTTATGAACCAAAGTATCCAGCCCACCAGACAACTTCTATCAATATTTCAGGCAGACAGACAGTCCAAAAGGATTGTTCAGGCGAACAGGAAATTTCGATGGATGCATCAAGCGGACAGACAGTTCAAGCGGATTTTTCCATTCGTCAGACTTCTATGGATGCATTGGGCAAACAGGGAATTTCCATGGACACGTCAGGCGGACAAACGCCAATGGATGCTTCAAACGGACAGAAAAATCCGGCGGATACTGCCAATGGACAGAAAAATCCGATGGAAACCGAAGGAGAACAGCCGCAGTTTGTTCAAGAGGAAATCGTTTATCAGGGTAAATTTTTGTCGGAACAGGCAAAACAGTTCCATACCGTGCTTGGGCAGTTGTTTGGGACATACTGGCTGGTGGAATATAAAGAAGCATTGTTTATTATTGACCAGCATGCCGCGCATGAAAAAGTTCTGTACGAAAAAACAGTGCGTTCCTTAAAAAACAAAGAATACACGTCTCAGCTCCTTTCCCCTCCGATTATCCTGACCTTGGATTTGGCGCAGCAGCAGGCGTTTTTAAGGTATCAGGAGCAGCTTTCCATGCTGGGGTTTGAGATTGAGCCGTTTGGGGGAAAGGAATACTCTGTCTGCGGCGTTCCGGCGAACTTGTTCCATCTGGACGCAAAGCAGGTTTTATTGGAAATATTAGACACGGCAAAAGAGCAAAAAACAGCGATGGCGCCGGAGCTTGTATTGGAAAAAATTGCATCGATGTCTTGTAAGGCGGCTGTCAAAGGCAGCCATGCGATGAGCCTGATAGAGGCAAAAGCCCTTATTGCAGAGCTTTTAGAGCTGGAAAACCCTTATTTTTGCCCGCATGGAAGACCGACGATAATTTCCATAGGCAAACAGGAACTCGAAAAAAAATTTAAAAGGATTATCACATGAAAAAACCTCCACTTATTATTCTTGCGGGGCCGACTGCATCTGGGAAAACCAGTTTATCCGTAAAGCTTGCGCAAAAAATCGGCGGTTCCATTCTTTCTGCGGATTCCATGCAGGTTTACCGCCATATGGATATAGGTTCCGCGAAAATTATGCCAAATGAAATGCGCGGCGTGCCGCATTATTTAATTGACGAGTGCGAACCGGAAGAAGAATTTAATATTGTACGGTTCCAAACGCTGGCAAAAAAATATATGACAGAAATTTATAAAAAAGGCAGAATACCGATTCTTGTGGGAGGGACAGGCTTTTACATACAATCTGTGCTCTATGACGTGGATTTTTCCAAAGAAGCGGGAAACGGCGCCATACGAAAAGAATTGGAACGGTTTGCGGCAGAAAACGGGTGTATGGCGCTGCATCAAAAGCTAATGGAAGTTGACAGAATTTCTTCAGAAACGATACATCCGAACAATGTAAAACGTGTGATACGGGCGTTGGAATTTTACCGGCAGAATGGATATCCGATTTCAGAGCATAACGAAAAAGAACGGCAGAAAAAATCCCCTTATCAATTTGCTTATTTTGTATTGACGGAAGACCGCAGGCGTTTGTACGAAAGGATTGAACTCCGCGTAGACCAAATGCTTCAAAACGGGCTGTTAGAAGAAGTGAAAGCGTTAAAGGCGAGGGGATGCCAAAAAGGCATGGTTTCCATGCAGGGATTGGGCTATAAAGAGTTTCTTTCCTATTTGGACGGGGAACTGACGTTTGAAGAAGCGAAAGATTTGCTAAAAAGGGATACCAGACATTTTGCTAAGCGGCAGATTACATGGTTTAAACGGGAGCGGGACGTAATCTGGCTTGAAAAGGAACGGTATGATCATCAGGAAACCGCTATTTTAGACAAGATGATTTCGGTATTGGAAGAAAAGGGGATTGCGCATGAATTACAGTGAACAGTTATGGAAACAATACAAAAGCCTTGGAATCAGCAGGGAAGTGTTTGAATTTGGCAGCAGGATAGAAGATGAGCTTAAGCCGCGGTTTGAAGAATTTGACCGCACAGAAGAATATAACCAGTTAAAAGTGCTGCGCGCCATGCAAAAATGCAGAGTTTCTGCAGAATGTTTTCATAGCTCAAACGGATATGGTTATAATGATTTAGGGAGGGAGACATTAGAGGCCGTTTACGCGGAATGTTTCCATGGAGAAGACGCCCTTGTGCGTCCCCAGATTACTTGCGGCACACATGCGCTTTCCCTTGCGCTTTTTTCAAATTTAAGGCCGGGAGATGAATTATTGTCTCCTGTGGGCAAACCCTATGACACATTAGAAGAAGTCATCGGCATACGCCCGTCGAAAGGATCTTTGGCGGAATACGGCATATCCTACCGTCAGGCAGATTTAAAGAAAGATGGAAGTTTTGACTGGGAAGGCATAAAACATGCAATCCATGAAAAGACAAAACTTGTCACAATCCAGCGTTCGAAAGGCTATGCGGCAAGGCCGACGCTTTCCGTGGAAAGAATCGGGGAACTGATTGCGTTTATCAAAAAAATAAAGCCGGACATCATTTGTATGGTGGATAATTGTTACGGGGAATTTGTCGAAGAACGGGAGCCGTTAGAAGCCGGCGCGGATTTGATTGTCGGTTCTTTGATAAAAAATCCCGGAGGAGGGCTTGCTCCTGTGGGCGGCTATCTTGCAGGAAAGAAAGAATGCGTCGAGCAGGCGGCATACCGCCTGACTTCTCCCGGCCTTGGAAAAGAGGTCGGAGCTTCCCTTGGCGTAATGCAGCCGTTTTACCAAGGATTGTTCCTTGCCCCGGCAGTGGTAAACGGCGCCTTAAAAGGGGCGGTGTTTGCCGCAAATGTCTATGAAAGGCTGGGATTTGGCGTTTTGCCAAACGGGACGGAAAGCAGACATGACATTATCCAGTCTGTGACATTTCAAAATCCCGATGCAATGAAGGCTTTTTGCAAGGGCATACAGGCGGCGGCTCCAGTAGATTCCTATGTCTCGCCTGAACCGTGGGCAATGCCTGGCTATGACAGCGACGTGATTATGGCGGCGGGGGCATTTGTTCAGGGTTCTTCAATTGAACTTAGCGCCGACGGGCCCTTAAAGCCGCCCTATTCCGTTTTTTTCCAAGGCGGGCTGACGTGGAGCCATGCGAAATTTGGCATTTTCATGTCTCTGCAAAAACTTTATGAGCAAAAACTTGTTAATAGGGATTTAATATGTTAGAATAATGTGAATGGATTTGGAAATCATTGTCTATTCTTACAGGTAGAGAGTAGAAAGGATCTTCCATGAACAATCATTTAACGGTAAAAGAATTGCCAGAATCCGAAAAACCCTATGAAAAATGCCTGCGTTATGGCGCGCAGCATCTTTCCGATGCGGAACTTTTGGCTGTCATTATACGGACAGGGACTTGCGGCAGGCAGTCGGTAGACCTTGCAAAAGATATTTTAAACTGCAAAGAAAAGAGCCTGATTAACCTTCATTATCTAAGCATAAAGGAGCTGACCGCCATTTCAGGGATTGGAGCCGTAAAGGCTGTCCAGCTAAAATGCGTGGCGGAAATTACCAAACGCATGGCGAAGGCAGTAAGACGGCAGGGCGTTTCGCTTAGGGATGCTTCTTCCGTCGCCGCATACTATATGGAAGAATTACGTCATGAGGACAGGGAAAAGCTTTTGCTTTGCATGTTTGATTCCCAATGTGTATTGCTGGGGGAGGAAATCATCTCTGTCGGGACGGTCAACGCCTCCATCGTCTCTCCAAGAGAGATTTTTCAAAAGGCATTTTCCTATCAGGCCGTCCATATTATCCTTATGCACAACCATCCCAGCGGGATGCCAGAGCCCAGCGTACAGGATAAACTTGTGACAAAGAGGATACGGGAATGCGGCAGTCTGATGGGCATTCATTTATCGGATCATATTATTATAGGTGATAACAAATATTTTAGCTTTAAGGAGGAAAATCTGCTAGGCTGACCCATGCAGATTGAAGGGAGAACTACAATGAACAACAATATTTATTGCATTGATTTGGGAACCTGTAACATCAAAGTGTTCTGTAAATCGACCGGCAAAATATTAAATGAAAAAAATGCGATTGCGATTGTCAACAAAAACCAGATGTACGCATTTGGGGACGCTGCCTATGCGATGTATGAAAAGGCGCCGGAAAAGATAAACGTCACATTTCCGATTATCAATGGCGTAATTGCGGATTTCAACAATGTCCAAAATATGATTTTTGAATTTTTAGAAACCCGCGCAAAAGGGAAAATCCACGGCGCGGAATACATTGTAGCAGTCCCGACTGACATTACGGAAGTGGAGAAAAAAGCGTTTTTTGATCTGTTTTATAAAAGCAAAGTCAAACCGAAAAATGTGCAGCTTTGTGAAAAGCCGATTGCGGACGCGGCAGGCTTAGGCTTAGACGTAAACCAGCCGACGGGCGTGATGGTAGTGGATATTGGCGCAGACACAACGGAAATTTCCATAATTTCTCTGGGCGGGCTTGTGTTAAGCGATTTGCTGCATTTTGGGGGCAACCGCATTGACGAGTCGATTATCAGTTATATCCGGAGAAACTACAATCTTGTCATTGGACAGAAAACGGCGAAATCCTTAAAAGAACGTTTGGGCAGCGGGCTTCCGGGGAGAGAGGAAACCATGGTAATCGTCGGGAGGGATTTAGTCAGCGGGCTTCCGATTGAACTGGAAATCAGCGCGGAGACCGTGTATGAAGCGACAAAAGACAATTTAAACTCTATCTGCAATTCCATAAAAATGATTCTGGAAAAAACGCCGCCGGAGGTAGCCAAAGACATTATCCACTCTGGAATTTACATCACCGGAGGCGCGTCCCAAATTCAAAGTTTAGATGAATTGTTTACGCAGATTACAAATATCAAAGTAAACACCTGTGAGAAACCGGAAGAATCAGTCGTGCGCGGTCTTATGAAAATTATTGCCGACGATAAAAATAAACATCTGATGTTTAATATGAAGACTAGAATTTTAAAGTAATTGAGGTAATTTATGAGACGGAAATCCAAATTTCAGCTGCCATCTAAATATTTGCTGATGATACTGACGCTTGTGTGCGGAATTTTGGTCTATGTCAGCTTTACCATGAATCTGTCCGGCGGCCCGTTAAATACAGTGGCGGGATATGTGTTTGTCCCCATGCAAAAGGGCATCAACTATATCGGGCTTTGGTTTTCGGATAAAGCTGACAATTTAAACGACTTAAAAGACGTAATGGAAGAAAACCAGCGGTTAAAAACTCAGGTAGACGAGTTGACTTCAGAACTGAATACAATTAAATTAGAGCAATATGAGTTAGATAACCTGCGGGAGCTTTTAGAGTTAGACCAAAAATATCCAAGCTATCAAAAAGTGGCGGCGCATGTCATTGGAAAAGACGCTGGAAACTGGTTTTCCATTTTTACGATTGACAAGGGCAGTAAAGACGGCATTCAAGTGGATATGAATGTAATAGCCGGAAGCGGGCTGGTTGGGATTGTCACGGACGTAGGCCCCAATTATGCAAAAGTCCGGTCTATTATTGATGACCTCAGCAAGACAAGCGGGATGCTCCTAACGACCTCTGACCGCTGTATTGTGCATGGGGATTTACAGGAGATGAACTCCAATCAAAATATTTTGTTCTCGGAATTGAAAGATTCCGACGACAAAGCGGCAGTGGGAGATCCGATTGTCACATCTCATATCAGCGATAAATATCTTCAGGGTATCTTAATCGGATATATCAATACGCTGGAGGTGGATTCCAATAACCTAACGAAATCAGGGACGGTCACTCCGGCAGTGGATTTTGAACATATTTCAGAAGTGCTTGTCATTTTAGACAAAAAGGAATCCGGAAGTAAAGATTAGCGGAGGCTTAAATGAAACGTAAAATTACAGTGTTACTGATCGTGATTGTCTGTTTTCTTCTGCAAACAACGATGTTTCAGGCTCTTTCCATTGCGTCCATATCCCCGAATCTTTTAATCATCGTGACAGCGTCGTTTGGTTTTATGCGGGGAAAAAAGGAAGGCTTGCTCACGGGTTTTTTCGGCGGGCTGTTTATTGATGTATTCTATGGGGGTGTTCTTGGGTTTTATGCGATGATCTATATGTTTCTCGGTTATGCCAACGGATTTTTCCGCAAGATTTTTTTCCCGGAAGACATTAAGCTGCCAATGATTCTGATTTTCGCAAGTGACTTATTTAGCAATCTTTTGGTTTATTTTTTCCAGTTCCTATTCCGCAGAAGGTTTTCTTTTGACTACTATATGATGCATATCATTATGCCGGAACTGGTCTACACAATGTTGGTAACGGTGTTTTTGTATTTTTTATTATTAAAAATCAATCAAAAACTGGAACTAAGCGAACGGAAAAGGAGCGCGAGGAAATTTGGCTGAATCGATCAAAGAATTTTTGGTTCAATTTTTTAAATCACGGCTTTTTGTCCTGACTGCTGTTATGATGATTCTGTTTGGGATATTATTACAGCAGGTTTTTCGGCTGCAGATTGTCAATGGGGAAGAATATTTGAATAACTATACGCTGACGATTGAAAAAAAGCGGGAACTGAAAAGCACGAGAGGGAATATTTATGACCGGAATGGGAAATTACTTGCTTATAACGAACTTGCATACAGCATAACGATAGAAGACAATGGCAGTTATGAATCGACGAAAGAGAAAAACAAGTCGCTGAACATGTGCTAGAGCAAATATTCGTGAATTTAGAAAAAAACGGCGATGCGATTGACAATACATTTGAAATTGAACTGGAAGAAGACGGCAGTTATGCTTTTAAAGTGGAAGGCAATCTAAAAAAACGCTTTCTTGCGGACGTTTATGGACATAAGTCGGCAGACTCCTTGGCCTACAACAAAAAACTAGGCTACAACGAAGCGGATGCGACGGCAAAACAGGTGATGGAATATTTGCAAAGCAGCAAAAAATTCGGCATCTCAGACAAATATAAGGGAAGAATGGCATACCAGATTACAGTTATCCGCTATGCAATGTCTAAAAACGGGTACCGCAAATATATTTCAACGACGATTGCGACAGACGTCAGTGAAGAAACGATTGCCTACGTCAGTGAGAACGCGGATATTCTTCAGGGGGTGGAAGTGGCGGACGATACAATACGCAGATACCTGGACAGCAAATATTTTGCGCAGATTATCGGTTACACCGGAAATATCTCTCAGGAGGAATATGACGAGCTTTCCAAAGAGAGTAAAGAATATTCCCTGACGGACGTAGTGGGGAAATCCGGCATTGAGCAGTATTTAGATTTGACCCTCCGTGGAGAAAAAGGGACAGAAACCGTCTATGTCGACAATTTGGGAAAAGTTGTCAAGACAAAGGAGCGCACAGAGCCTTCCGCCGGAAAAAATGTGTATCTTTCCATTGATGCGGATTTGACAAAGACAGCTTATGACTTACTTGAAATGGAAATCGCCGGAATCGTGTACGAAAATATTATAAATGTAAAAAATTACGACGCTTCCTCCGCAAAAGATGCATCGGATATTAAAATTCCAATCGACGACGTGCTTTTTGCATTAATCCAGAATAATGTCATTGATATGGATCATTTTTCCAAAAAACGCGCAAGTGAGACAGAGCAGGCGGTTTACGCGGCGTTTCAATCCAAACAGGCGCTTGTTTTATCGGCTCTTGAGTCGGAGCTTAATTCCGATGCGGCGCTGTCGTTTGGGGAATTGGATAATGAAAACCAAGATTATATTACATTTATTATAAAAATGCTTAAAGACAATAAGGTTCTTGTCACAGACCGCATTGAAAAGGAAGATGAGGTTTATTTAAAGTGGAAGGAAGGAACCATCAGTTTACGGCATTATCTGATTTATGCCATTGCGCAAAACTGGATTGACATTACCCAATTTTCGGTCGATGAAAAATATTCTGATTCGACGGAAATATACGCAGCGCTGATTGCATATTTAAAAGAAGAATTGTCACAGCAAAGAGAGTTTTCCAAAATAATTTATAAATATATGATTCAGCAGAATCTAATCAGCGGGACACAGCTTTGCGTTATATTATATGACCAGAAGGTGTTAAAATATGACGAAGCAAATGCTTTGGCATTGACAAGCGGTTCCATTTCTGCCTATAATTTCTTACGGGAAAAAATTAAAAACCTTGAAATTACCCCGGCGCAGCTTGCGTTAGACCCATGTACGGGTTCCTGCGTGATTACGGACGTAAAATCAGGGGAGATTTTAGCGCTTGTGTCGTATCCGGGTTACGACAATAACCGTCTGGCGAATACGATGGATGCAAAATACTGGGACAGCCTGCGGGAAGACCGCTCTAACCCTCTATACAATTATGCGACGCAGGAAAAGACTGCTCCCGGCTCCACTTTCAAAGTGGTAAGCGCGACGGCGGGACTGACAGAGCAAGTCATTGACGTGAATACGATTATTACGGACGAGGGCCGTTATACGCGTTTAGAGGAAAAAGGGCCGACTTGCTGGATTTATCCTTCAAACCATGGCTCAATTAATGTTTCTGAGGCGATCCGGGATTCTTGTAACTATTATTTTTATGAGACAGGATACCGCCTAAGTTTAAACGGCATGATTTACAATGAAAAGAAGGGCATAAAAACACTGCAAAAATATGCCGCCATGTATGGATTAGATGAAACGACAGGCATAGAGATACCGGAAAGCGAGCCTCAGGTGGCGGACGAATATCCGATTACGGCTGCCATTGGGCAGAGCAATAATAACTATACGACGGCGCAGATTGCAAGATACATTATGGCAGTTGCCAATAAAGGAACCGTGTACCAGCAGACGCTTTTAAAAGAAATACGGGATTCTGACAACGAAACGGTTTTGGAGCGTTATGCCCCGACTGTAAGAAACCAGATTGACGTGTTAAGCAATGAGCAATGGGACGCTCTCCAGTCCGGCATGCGAATGATGGCGGAAAAATCATCTCTTTTAAAAGATTTCCAAGTGCCGGTTGCAGGAAAGACAGGTACGGCGCAACAGGTTAAAACCCGCCCGAACCATGCGTTGTTCGTCGGATTTGCCCCTTATGGGAATCCGGAAGTGTCAATCGCGACTAGAATTGCGTATGGCTATACGTCACACAATGCCGTTGATATTTCAAGAGATATTTTATCAGTATATTTTGGCATAAATAAAGCGGAACAATTAATTAATGGACAGGCGAAAAATGTAAGCGGTGGTTCAAACACCTTTGCAGATTAATAAAGTGGGAGGGTTATATGTCACAGCCGGTAATTATCAAAAGCAACAGGTATGGCATAAATCTTATCTTAGACCCGTGTCTCCCGTTTGAGGAGCTTTTGGGCTGTATTACGGATAAGTTTTTGGAATCAGAAAAATTCTTTAAAAATGCCCATATGGCGCTTTCTTTTGAAGGAAGGGATTTGTCAGAAGAAGAAGAATATCTGATTTTAGACGCCATTTCAAACCAGACGAGTATCCACGTTATCTGCATTATTGACAATGACGAGATACGTGAGCAGTACACAAAACAGAAAATCGACCAGTATTTGGAAGAAGAATCCGGCAATACCGGAAAATTTTACAAAGGCACCCTGCGTTCCGGACAGTCACTTGAATGTGGGACAAGCATTATTATTATCGGGGACGTCAATCCCGGCGCAAAGATCGTTTCAACTGGGAATATC
>OFHB01000785.1_pt1 | contig 19796 bp, 18 predicted proteins | sample 1521881 | NCBI WGS metagenome assembly OFHB01 (sample SAMEA3504090, study PRJEB24116) | mouse gut metagenome | biome: mouse gut; feature: mouse-associated habitat; material: faeces | place: Denmark | collected 2011
CGTGATAATGGAAGAGGGATATTCCATAGAAGATCATTCCGATGGAAAAATCATTCTAATGGAAGAAGATGCTTCCATGAAAAAACGCCGTACGAAAGTGCGGCGTTTTTGAGTGGAGCAAAGGGAGTTTGCCTGTGAAATAGGACGCGGAACTATGCACTTTCACGAATAGAGAGAAAAGATTTTTGTGAAATTAGTTAATTTACCTCTTGTATCCGAAGCAATCTTATAGTATGATATTGCAAGTGCATGATTGTATACGATTATACAAGTATGAGAATCGCAGCCGCACAAAGCGGCAGTGGCAACATTTCCATATGTGGAACAGGGAGGATAATATGAAATCATATCAGGAACTGAGTAAAGAGGAATTATTGTCATTAAAGGCAGAGCTTGAGAAGGCATACGCGGAGAAAAAGGAAAAGGGTTTGAAGCTCGACATGTCCAGGGGGAAGCCGTCAGTGGCCCAGCTGGATATGGGAATGGATATTTTTGACGTGCTGAATTCTCAGAGTGATATGACGAGTATGGAAGGAGTAGATGTCCGCAATTACGGGGTTCTGGACGGGCTTACCGAGGCAAAGCATATGATGGCGGATATTATGGGAGTGCAGGCAGAGAATGTCATTGTCTATGGCAATGCCAGCCTGAATGTGATGTATGATGCGGTTTCCAGCGCTATGACCCACGGTGTCATGGGATGCAGACCATGGTGTAAGCTGGACAGGGTAAAATTTTTGTGTCCGGTTCCCGGCTATGACAGACACTTTTCCATCACAAAGCATTTTGGTATAGAGATGGTTATGATACCAATGACACCCCAGGGGCCGGATATGGATATGGTGGAAAGGTATGTGGAGACAGATGCCAGCGTGAAGGGAATCTGGTGCGTGCCTAAGTATTCCAATCCCCAGGGTTATACCTATTCTGACGAGACGGTGAGGAGATTTGCAAATTTGAAGCCGGCGGCAAAGGATTTCCGTATTTTCTGGGATAATGCCTATGCAGTACATCATTTGTATGACGAGGAGGAGAGACAGGATAAGCTGCTGGAGATTTTAAGTGAGTGTGAAAAGGCAGGCAATCCAGATATGGTATATGAATTCGCCTCAACCTCCAAGATCAGTTTTTCCGGCGCCGGGGTGGCAGCGATCGCCTCTTCCAAAGCGAATCTGGAATGTATCAGGAAGACGTTGACCATTCAGACCATCGGATATGACAAGATCAATCAGCTTCGTCATGTGCGATACTTTAAGGATTTTGAAGGGATTAAGGCACATATGAGAAAACATGCGGCTCTGATGCGGCCCAAGTTCCAGGCAGTGCTTGAGACGCTGGAGCGGGAACTGGACGGTACCGGGATCGGAGAATGGACCAATCCCAACGGCGGTTACTTCATTTCTTTTCAATCCATGGAAGGCTGTGCAAAAGCCATTGTGGCAAAATGTAAGGAAGCCGGCGTTACGCTCACCGGGGCAGGGGCAACTTATCCTTACGGAATGGATCCGAAGGACAGCAATATCCGCATTGCCCCCACTTATCCCACGCCGGAAGAACTGGCAGCGGCTACGGATATTTTCGTGCTGTGTGTGAAATTGGTGAGTATAGAGAAGCTTTTGGTGCAGGTGTGGGGAATTGCCGCATAAAAGGCGGAGAGATTTTGCGCTGTGTAAAAATGTATATTTGAGACGGTCTGGGCAGGCATATGAATGCAGTCCGGATAAGAAATGTTTAGGGAGAAAAGGGATTTCCCGGTTTGATACATGGAGTTTACCTGTATCGGCCGGGAAATTTTTGTATGAGAATGATTGCAGAGGCACCAGTTTGCCTGGATTGCAGGTATGACATACCGGCTGAACCGCAATCGGAGGATTGGCAAGGAATGCCTGCCGTGAATCGGAGGGCTGGAGGGGAATGCCTGCCGTGAATCGGGGGCTGGAGGGGAATGCCTGCCGGGAATCGGGGGGCTGGCGGGGAATGCCTGCCGGCAGGCAGGAGGACTGGCGGGGAATGTCCGTTGGTAGTCGGAGGACTGGACAGAATGTCTGCCGGCAGAAAGGGAGGCTGATGACTGCGCGGTTTCCGCAGGGAGGATGAAATTCGTTCTATAGAATGGTTCCGACGCGGAAGCGGGGAAGCGGCGGTCTATATGAGAAAGCCCTGACGGTACCGAAAGGGGAAAGGAAAGGGCATAGTCGAAGGACTGGCCGCATAAAATGGAAGAAAACCATTTCGTATGGAAGGATGGCATTCTGGTGGAATGAAATCGTTTCGATGGAGGACAGTCATTCTAATGGAAGAAGGATATTCCAATGGAAGAATAGCATTTCAATGGAAGAAGGATATTCCAATGGAAGAATAGCATTCTAATGGAAGAAGAAAATTCCATGGGGAAATATGAATTGGGTTCAGGCTTGGAAGGCGGTGCTGAGGATGCGGTTTACCTGGAAAGGATTGAAAACAGGGCACAATACATTTCTGACGTTTTTTAGTGTGGGATTGATTGCGGGGATCGTGGCGATGAATATGGGAAGGGGGATTTTTCTTGGGGAGGAAGGCATGTTTGATGAAACTACCCTATATCACATGAAATACATGACTGTGGACAGCAATGCCCTTTTCTGTTTTTGTTTTCAGAAAAGGATTTTCAGAGTATTGGGACTGGCAGTATTGTCTACGACTTATCTGGGACTGGCGGCCTGTCTGGGAGCAGCGCTTTGGTACGGTCTGTCGGCAGGAGCCTTTCTGACGGCATTGACGATCCGCTATGGCATCAAGGGAATATTGCTGTCGTTGATTAGTATGTTTCCGCAATATCTGATTTACGGTCCGTTGGCGATTGCACTTTTACTGTGGTGCGAGGAACTTTTCCGCGGAATCTATGTTCGGGGAGAATATAGTGCGGCGGATAAAGGTTTTTTGATGAAAAAAGCAGGGCGCTTCGCTGTGATTCTGATTGCGCTGACAGTTGGATGTCTGCTGGAGGGATATATCAATCCTTACCTGCTGACGGGTTTTTTGAAAATATTCTGATAATAGGATGGGAAGGCGCGGGTGAATGTTTTATAGAATATTTTTAGAGAATAAAGTATAAGAAATGAAGATTAGCCGCATAATAAAGATCATCGATATATGTTTTTCAGAAGGGGTGCGGCTGGAGATATGGCGGGAACTTTATTTTTGATATTGACAGGCGTAAGCTACGGCTTGCTGGCGGCTGCCGGGGTCTTCACTGTGTTGGCGGCAGTGGGCCTGGTTCCTCGGTTTGCAGGTAAAACACACACTTCAAAGTATGTGCTGCTCTATGAGGAAATGGTGATTTTCGGCACGATGACAGGGTGTGTGCTCAGCATTTTTTCCAGGTATTGCCAGTTCGGGGCCTGGTGGCAGCGTCAGTTTCCGGAGTATGCTTATCTGCTTCGGGGAATCGGCGTGTGCTGGCAGGCCGTATTCGGACTGTTTGCAGGAATGTTTATCGGGTGTCTGGCTTTGGCGATTGCGGAAATGTTGGACAGTATTCCGATATTGACCCGCAGGATTTCTTTCAGACATGGCCTGGGGCTGGCCATCATAAGCATGGCGGCGGGGAAGATATGCGGCTCGGTGCTCTATTTTTTCACAGAGCTGCATAGGACGGCATGACGGCATATTATGTCTGAAAAAACGAATGTGCGACATGCGGCCCGGGCGGTTTGCTGCCGCGGGGCGCACAGCGTGAAAAAGGGCCAGTCCGGCATCGTCTGGGGAGGACCAGCGGGCAGCAGGGAATTCCGGGAGCGGAAGGAGGCCCATGCCAGGAGACTGGAGAAAGCGAGATTCCAAATGGCAAATGTGACGGTATACCTGAAATGCGACAGAAATGTGGAGGTGCAGTCCCAGGACGTGTTCCTGTCGGACGTGGGGACCCTGCGCTGCATGGATCCCACCGTATCCGCAAAGCTGAAGGCCCTGAAGGTGCACCATTTCGGCAGCGGGGAGGCAAAGCGCTGCGTTGTCAGCTCCCTGTACCTGGTGAAGCTCATGGAGGAGGCCTGCCCTAACATCACCGTACAGATTGTGGGGGAGCCGGACGTGCTGGTGGAGCAGGTGGACGCGGACAGGCACAAGGGCTGGCAGCAGTGGGCGAAATGCGCGCTGGTGTGCCTGGTGAGCTTCTTCGGCACCGCGTTCACCATCATGGCGTACCACAATGATGTAGGCATCAACGATGTGTTCACGGAGATCTACCGCATGGTGATGGACAGGGAACCGCAGGGGCTGAACACCCTGGAGGTGTCCTATTCCGTGGGACTGGCGGCGGGCATCATCCTGTTCTTCAACCATGTGGGGGGTAGGCGCATCACAAAGGATCCCACGCCCATAGAGGTGGCCATGCGCAACTATGAGGAGGACGTGGACAAGGCCCTCATCGCCACCGCCGGGCGAGAGGGGATAGAGAAGGAATAGTTTTTTTAGGTTCAGTAGAGAAGCGAGGGAGAACATGGAAGAGATGAGCAGAGAGAAAGAAGCGCAGGAGAGGCAGAAAGAGCAGCAGAAGGCCTATGAGCAGTATGTCAAGGCGGTGACCCCCACCCACAGCCTGTGGAGTCAGATGCTGCACGCTTTCATCACGGGGGGCATCATATGCTGCATCGGCCAGGGCATCCTGAACTATGCGGGGAGCCTGGGGCTGGACAAGCAGACTGCGGGGAGCTGGTGCTCGCTGCTGCTGGTGCTGCTGTCGGTAATCCTTACCGGATTCGGCGTCTTTTCGAAGATCGCGAAATGGGGCGGCGCGGGAGCACTGGTGCCCATCACGGGCTTCGCCAACTCCGTGGCGGCTCCGGCCATCGAGTACAAGGCGGAGGGGCAGGTGTTCGGAATCGGGTGCAAGATTTTTACGATTGCGGGGCCGGTGATTCTGTATGGGATATTTTCCAGTTGGGTGTTGGGGGTGGTTTATTGGATTGGGAAGATGATGGGGTGGTGCTGAGAATCATCAGTCCTTGTAGACATTTTCATTAGACAACATCAGATTTTTGTGACAAACAGGATAATTTCGGCGAAGCAAAATAAAACTTGGGGGAATATTCTCTCAAGTTTTATTTTGCATATTGACTTTGAAAAATGGGAATGCTATCATGTATTTAAAACTTATGAGAAAAATACCGTAAGTTTTAATTTATGACAATAGAAGACACGCGAAGCGTGGATTCTATTGTTTGGAGGGAATCGCTATGGAAAGGCTTATAAATCGAAACAATTATTTGAACCGATTGATTGATAAAAGGGATAACGGACTGATTAAGGTTATCACTGGAATTAGAAGATGCGGAAAGAGTTATCTGCTGTTTTACCTTTTCCGCGATTATCTTATTGAAAATGGTGTGAAAGAAGAACAAATTATTTCAATTGCTCTTGATGATGATACTTGCGAACAGTATCGCAATCCTGATGAACTTTCAAAATTCATTCGCTCCAAAATCGTGAACAAGGAAATGTATTATATCCTTATAGATGAAGTGCAGTACGCTATTACAAAGCAAGAACTTGAAAATCCGGAAGATATTAAGCTCTATCATGTTTTAAATGGGTTAATGCGCCTTCGCAATGTAGATATTTATGTTACCGGAAGTAATTCCAAGCTGCTCTCGGGGGACGTGATGACAGCGTTTAGAGGCAGGGGCGACCAGGTTCAGGTATTTCCTTTGTCATTTAAGGAATATTACGATTTTGTCGGCGGGGATAAATCGGAAGCCTATGAGGATTATGCTCTTTATGGAGGAATGCCGCAGTTAATTTCATTCAAGCGCGAGGAAGAAAAAGTAAGCTATCTGAAAAACCTGTTTTCAGAAGTATATTTCAAGGATATAAGTGAGCGGTATGCTGTTAAGCTCCCTGATGTACTGAAAGAGTTGACGGATGACTTGTGTTCTTCTGTTGGATCTCTGACAAACGCTAAAAAGATAGCTGATACATTGGGTACGGTAAAGAGCATCAAGGTTTCTACAAGCACAATCTCAAAATATTTGGAATATTTGACCACATCATTTTTGTTTCATGAGGCAAAGCGATATGATGTAAAAGGTAAAAAGTATTTTGAATATCCCCTTAAATACTACTGTACTGACGTTGGACTACGCAATGCAAGGCTTAATTTCAGGCAGCAGGAAGAAACTCATATAATGGAAAACATCATTTATAATGAGTTAATCTGTCGTGGCTGCTCTGTAGATGTCGGCGTTGTTGAAGTAGTGGAAAGCAAGGAAGGCAAGAGAACAAAAAAACAATGCGAGATAGACTTTGTTGTAAATAGGGGAGCAAAAAGATACTATATTCAATCCGCTTTATCCGTAAGCGACCCTGATAAAATGACAACGGAGCTTAGACCGTTAAAGAATACAAAGGATTTCTTTAAGAAAATCATTATATCAAAAACACACGCTAAACCGTGGACAGATGAGGAGGGTATTGTGTATATCGGATTGTATGAATTTCTGCTAAATCAGAATTCTTTAGAAGCGTAAAGCAGTTGCGCTTGATACGGACATTGCACCTGAAGCGGTTGTGATAAAATTTTTATAGGTTGTATGCCTGCCGGGATATACTGATGGGCATGGAGCAAAGAGGGAGCATTGCTGGCGTTGGCGCAGACTAATGGTTTTTTGTTGCGGCTTATATGGCGTAAAGATATACTGCATAACGCCGAATACTGCCCATTGCAATCATGCGATTGAACCAGTCAGCGTTATGCAGTCTGGTTTCACGGCAGGTGAAATCGTTAAGCAGTATAAATAAAGAATTTATAAGCAATACAGAGGTTTCTTACTATATTTTGTCTACGGACGGACAACGGCATGGGCATCCATTTTGGACGGAGAAGGTGTGGGGATGCCGGAACTTATATATCTGTTTGTGATTTCCCGGGAAAGTTTGGATGATGTATGTGCAAATATGATAAAGGGAATTATAGAAAAACAGATATTAGGACGAACGTTTCAGGCAGAGAGTGTTAGGTATCGTCTCCTGGCTTATATTGTGAGAGAATTGCCGGAAGACTTTCAGGAGAAATTTGTAGAACATGAACATGGATAGGAGAAAAACACAAGCGAAGACGGCAAGGCTGGAGATAGAGCTGAAACGACTGGACAGAAACCCGCAGCAGGTAAAGTGGCCAGGAAATGTGTGGAAATAGAGAAGCTTTTCCGTGCGGTCTACAGAGGGACAAAAGTGTTTCAGAATGGTCAGAAGTAGAAAAAACCGGAACAGGCGGCCGCACCCCGATTCCAGGACTGGAACCCTGAACCCCGCCACATCACTGAGCGCGCCGCACCAGCCCCGCCGCATCCCCGGGAAGCACCACCAGCAATGTCCCCTCCCTGACGGATATGGAGCTCTCCCTGCCGATGAACTCATTGCTGGTGCCCAGCGGAAAGCCGCTGTTCAGACAGGCGTCCCTCAATTCGTATTTCAGCCCCCGCAGGAATACGCCCTCCGCCCGGTCGGAGTAGGAGAACACGGACAGGTATCCCCCTTCCCTGGGCGGCAGGAGGAGCGTCCCGTCGGTAATGGCCGTCAGCACCACATCCCCGCCGTGGAGGAAGCCCTGCCTGCCCTCCCCGGACAGGAAGGCCAGCAGCTGGATATTGGCGATGGTGTGGTCCATGCGGCCGCCGGTGCCCGCGTAGAAGTGGAATACGGAATACCCCCTGCGGATGCCCTCCCGGAGGGCGGCAAGGGTGTCCGTGTCGTCCTTCATGGTGTCGAGGCGGATGACATTCGGGCCCTCCGGGCAGTATCCCAGCGTGTCGAAATCCCCGACAATCAGGTCGGGCGGGATGGAGGCTTCCTCCAGGTAGCGCAGCCCGCCGTCAACGGCGATTACAAAATCGTCTTCATTCGGGACGAAGTCAAGTCCCGTATTCTTCCCAGCCCCCACCAGATAGCAGATTCCGTGTCCCATAATAGCCCTCCTCAGCCAAGCCATGATGCCATGCACCGGTATACCGGTCTTCTGCCAGCGCTGCGCCTTCTTCCCCGTTGGCGCCCGCAGGCTATGGCCTGCCTCTGTTCGATGGGTTCTATTGTAGCATGGGGACGGCCAAAGCACAAGACATTCATCGGGGAAACCCTACAGCTCCTCCATCAGCCCCCGGAGCAGCACGATATGGTACTCCTCGTCCCGGACGATCCTCCGCAGCACTGCGTTCACGCATTCATCCTTTATCTTCCGCATATGCGCCTCGTACTGGGCGATGGCGTCCCGTTCGGCCTCTATGGCCGCGCAGAGCATCCGCCTGGCGTCCCTGGACAGCGACAGATAGTCCGGCGTCCACAGCAGCTGCCTGCCGTCCGGCTGCCTTGCGGAAAAGCTGACCTCGCCGCCCAGGAGCTGGATCAGCTCGCCCAGCTTCTGGAGGTGCATCATCTCCGCCAGGGCGATGCCCAGAAGCGTCCTTGCAAGGGGGCAGGCGGTCAGGCACAGCCGGTTCTCGTTATTGATATATTGGGTGATGGCCGACAGCTCGGATACCGGGCCGCAGTAGTCGAAGGCAAGGATGCCGGCATACTCCGGATTCCGGCGCTCCACCTGTACGGGCGGATAGCGCAGCTCCAGCATGGCGGGCTTTATGCCGGACATATCGCAGTCGTTGGACATGTGGTTCCTGTTTGGCTCCATGTGAAAACCTCCGCATATATTCTTTTCCTGCAATATGGTATGTCAGAGCTTCCGGTTCTGTGCCCCTTTCGCCGGAAATGCCGTTCCCGCAGCCTTCACAGCGGGGCCGCTCATGCCGTTGACAAAAACGTCCCTGAATGTTACTCTTATTACTATAAAAGTCCCTATGCCATTCTAGCACCGCGAGTGTTTTTGCGCTTACCTAAACTCTCAGACTTTTCTGTAAGGTGGTGCGGCTGGTTGCATGGGAGTTTAGGAAAGAGGTCCCCGAGGGTTCGGGGCAGGATGGACGAAGGATGGGGAAGAGAAGGTTGAGGAGCGAGGACGTGAAGGGCAGGGGCCGCGGAAAGGCTGTCTTTCTGGCGGCTCTGTTCCTGCTGGCAGCAGGAGGGCTGTATTTTTATTTCCATATCTATCGGGTGGAACCGGCATTTGCTGAGAAGACATACGAATACGGGGACGCGGTGAGCCGGGACATCGCGGACTATCTCACCGGCACGGACTGGTCCGTCCATCTGGGCGAGCTGGACCTGTCGGAGGTGGACGAGACGGAGACGGGCACCTATGAAGCGGTGGTGCACCACGGAAGGAAGCAGTTCGTCTACCGGATCGTCATTCAGGACACGGTGCCGCCGGAAATTCTGTGGAGGGATGACCAGGTCTATCTGGCCACGGAAAGGGACTATGCCACAGCGGATGTGATTGCGGGCCTGAGGGATGCGGACAGGGAGGCGGAAAGCTTCTTCCTGGAGGAGGGGGATGCCCTGGAGGAGATCCGCTTCGACAGAACAGGGGAATACACGCTGGAGATCGGCGCCAGGGACCGGGCCGGGAACCAGGCCTCCGGGGAGCTGCGGGTCATCGTGGACACGCCGCCTTCCCTCACGGGAATCCGCGATTTCTATCTCGTCCCCGGAAGCCGGCCGGACTACCGGGAGGCGGTGGCGGCCAGCGACGATGTGGACGGAAATCTGACAGAAACTATACGGATAGACGATTCCGATGTGGAGCTGGACCAGGCGGGCAGCTATACCCTCCGCTATGTGGCCGAGGACAGCTACGGCCTGGAGACTGTGGAGGAGACGCTGGTGATGGTGGCCTCCCCGGACGATATCCAGGAGCTCATAGGGAAGCGCATGATCGACTACCGCTCCGACTGCATACTGGGAGCGCCCAATATCTATGACGGAGGCGTCTCTGAGCGCGAGGACATGGAGGGGACGCTGGAGTACATGCGCCCGGCGCTGGTGCATCTCTACCACGGCCTGGGCAGGGGCGGGTACAGCTCCGGCTCCGGCTATATCGTGGAGATCGCGGAGGACGCCGTCTATATCTGCACCAACAGCCATGTGGTGGAGAAGTACGAGGACTGGGACATCTACTTTTACGATGGCACCAAGCTGCCCGGGAAGCAGGTGGGGATCAGCGAGGCCTACGATGTGGGCGTAGCCAGGGTGGACAGGGAGGACGTGCCGGAGGAGCTGCTGGAGCGGCTGATGACAGTGCACATCGACAGGACCTACTGGGAGGGCCTGGACGACCAGGACATCGAGCTGGCGCTGGAGCGGATCGACAAAGAGGGCGGCCTGATACATAAGACCACAGGGAACCTGATCAAGATAAAGCAGGACTTCGACTGGTACGACCAGAGGGAACACACGGAGGTGACCATCGAGCTGGTGCACGGGGATTCCGGCTCCGCGGTGCTGGACGGATACGGGAACCTGGTGGGCATGGCGTTCGCCTATTCCGTGGATCCCGTGCGGTTCTGGTGCGTTCCCTTGGACGGCATACTGGAGTGCTACGAGGAGATTACGGGCCGGGAGCCCTATGTGTATTAGTGCGTCGGCATCAATTCCCGCGTGTGGATTGCGCAGGGATTATACTGCATAACGCTGAGTACTGCCTAAAGCAATCATGCGCTTGAACCAGTCGGCGTTATGCAGTCTGGTTTCACGGCAAGTGAAATCGTTAAGCAGTATAATATACAGAGCAACAGGAAAGGAATTTGCATATGGACAGGACAGACAGAGAGAAACCGTTAAAAAGGACCCTGCTGGAGCAGCTGGAGCCGGGCACCGATGAGGACCTGAAGGTACAGAAGATTTCCCCCGGCCTTCCCGAGGGCGTATCCTCCCGGGATGTCTACAGGGACATCCTGCGGATTGCGCTGCCCGCCAGCGTGGAGCTGATGCTCTCCTCTCTGGTGTCCATGGTGGACCTGATGATGGTGGGAGGACTGGGCACCTGGGCCATCACTTCCGTGGGCCTTACCACCCAGCCCAAGTTCCTGCTGATGACCATGGTCATGTCCATGAACGTAGGCGCCACGGCCCTGGTGGCCCAGTCGAAGGGCGCGGGCAATCAGGCGGCGGCCCGAAAATATGCCCGCCAGGCCGTGACAGTCAATCTCCTCATGGGCGCGGCCCTCTCCCTTCTGGGGCTGCTCACCGCGGGTCCCCTGGTCCGTTTCATGGGAGCGAAGACGCCCCGAATCCTGGACGCGGGTACGGCCTATCTCCAAATCCAGATGGCCAGCTTCCTCTTTTTTTCCCTGACCTCCACCCTCACTGCCGTGCTCCGGGGCATCGGCGATTCCCGGACGGCCATGTACTATAACTCTGCGGCCAATCTGTCCAATATCGTCCTGAACTATCTTCTGATCCACGGGCATTACGGCTTTCCCAGAATGGAAGTGGCAGGCGCGTCCCTGGCCACGGCCATCAGCCAGGTGCTGGCCTGCGGCCTGGCCATAGGGGCGGTGTCCAGGCAGAAATGCTATCTGCACATGAGCCTCAGGGACGATTTCAGGCCCTGCCGCCGGGAGATCGGGGAGATTGCCCGCATCGGGCTCCCCGCCGCCCTGGAGCAGTTCATGATGCGCATCGGCTCCCTGATTTTCTCCAAGACCGTGGCCTCTTTGGGCACCGTGGAGTTCGCGGCCCATCAGGTCTGCATGAACATCCAGTCCCTGACCATGATGAACGGGCAGGTATTCTCCATCTCCGCCACATCCCTCATGGGCCAGAGCCTGGGCAGGCGCAGGCCCGACATGGCCCAGTCCTACACCACCCGGTGCCGCCGCTGCGGCATGTCGGTGGCCGTCCTCATGGGCCTGGCATTCGTCCTCTTCGGGAGGCCCCTCTCCGGGCTCTATACCGAGGACGCCGCCTGCATCCTGATCTGCGTGGAGATCCTATGGATTGTGGCCTTCATCCAGCCCTTCCAGTCTTCCCAGTTCATCGTGGCCGGGGCCCTCAGAGGGGCCGGGGACACGAAGTTCGTGGCAAAGCTCACCTTCTACACCGTGCTCCTGCTGCGCCCGGGCCTGGCCATCCTGGCTGTCCGCGGATTCCACATGGGGTTGCCCGGCGCATGGCTGGCCATCACCACGGACCAGATCCTGCGCTCCGCCCTCATCGCCCTGCGCTACCGCTCCGGCCAGTGGAAGCAGCTCCCCCTGCTGCGCGCCGGGAAGACAAAGGCATCTTAGGACAGCGCGGCCTCGCACATGTGGCAGACATGAAAAAAGAACTAAGAATCAAATACATAAAATGCAAATCAGATTCCCGGCCGGCATCTGCCCAGGCAGGCGCACCGGGAACCGGAACAGGAGGTAAAAAACATGGCAACAGCAAAAGACATCGACAGGCTTCTGGAAAGCTTTGTGGAGAGGGGACTGCCCGGCTGCTCCCTGAAGGTCATGCAGCGGGGCGAGACCCTCTACGAGGGGTACTTCGGGGTGGCGGACAGGGACACCGGGGCCCCTGTGACCAAAACTTCCCTCTTCCGCCAGGCATCCATGTCCAAAATCCCGCTCTACACCGCCATGATGATGCTCTATGAGCGGGGAAAGTTCCTGCTCTCCGACCCCGTGGGGGATTATCTCCCCCAGTGGAAGGCCAGCCGGAAATATGTGCGCCAGCCCAACGGGTACGTGAAGGTAGTGCCCACGGAGCGGCCCATCACCATCCGGGACACCCTTTCCATGAAATGCGGCCTGCCCTACTGCAATTCCGCCGCCCCCACGGAGGACATCACCCTGCGGGGCATGCAGGAATGCATGAAGCCCCTGTGGGAAAAGGGCCATTACACCTTACAGGAACAGCTCTCCGCAATGTCGGAGGCTCCCCTGGCCTGTGAGCCGGGCACACACTGGATGTACGGCTTCTCCAGCGAGCTGGCCGCGGGAATCCTGGAGAAGGTCTGCGACAAGCCTGCCAACGAAGCCCTGAAAGAACTCCTGTTCGCCCCTCTGGGCATGGAGAATACCGCCGCCCTGTTCTTCGGGGACGCCGAACAGCGCATGGTGTCCCTCTATGCCCTGGACGAGAAGGGGGAATATGCCCCTGGGCCCGGATTTTTCGACAAAAAGCACCGTCCCGGGGAGGAGAACGAGGCCGGGTGGGCCAGGCTTTTCTCCAATGTGGAGGACTACTCCCGCCTGATGCAGATGCTGGCCTGCGGCGGCGCGTATGGGGGCCTGCGCCTCATGAGCCCCGGGACCATAGACCTGATGCGGGCCAACGGGCTGGACGCGGCCCAGCAGCGGGACTTCCCCGAGGAGGGCTACGGCTATGGATACGGCGTCCGCACATTGACGGACAATGCCGCCGGGAACCTCAACGGCTCCCCGGGAGCCTTCGGCTGGACAGGCGGCTTCGGCACCTGGTGCGAGGCGGATCCAAAGGAGGGCCTCTCCATCGTCTATATGCACAACCTGATTCCAAACGATGAAGGGTATTACCACCCCAGAGTCCGCACAATCTCCTACGGGCTGCTGTGAGAGAATCCTATACAGGCTACAGGCTGCCGCTTCCCGGGACTGCCCGCGCCCCGGGAGCAGGCTGCGGAAAGGAATGGATAGAAAATGGCTGATTTCAGAGATTTAGACAGACTGCTTCAAAAATATGTGGACGACGGGCTGCCCAACGCGAGCTGCGTCATCGCCAGAAAAGGGGAGATCCTCTACGAGAATTATTTCGGATGGGCCGATAAGGAAAACGGCATCAGGCTGGAGGCCAAGCATGTGTTCCGCCAGGCCTCCCTGACCAAGATCGCCATGTACGCCACGGCCATGATGCTCTATGAACAGGGGAAGTTTTTGATGACGGATCCCCTCTACGAATATTTCCCGGAATACCGCGATTCCACCAAGCTGGTCACCATGCCAAACGGCTCCCTGGAGGTGGTCCCCACGGAGGGGCCCATCCTGGTGAAGCATATCTTCAACATGACCTGCGGGCTGCCCTATGAGATGATTGTAGGCGGCGTCCCCGTCCAGCATCATCCCACGGCCCTGGCCATGGCCAGGGAGATGAAGGAGCTCCGGGAGAAGGGATACTTCACCCTCCGTGACCAGATTCGGGCCGCTTCCAGGGTCCCTCTGGCCTTTGAGCCCGGAACCCGCTTCCTCTACGGCTTCGCCAGCGAGCTGACGGCAGGGCTTCTGGAGGCCCTCTGCGGGAAGCCTGCGGAGCTGGTCATCAGGGAAATGCTCTTCGAGCCCCTGGGCATGGACAGCTCGGCCAACTTCCTCTTCGGAGACCTGGAGAGCCGCCTGGTGAAGGACTATTATCTGAAACGGGGGAAGAAGCTGGGGGACGAGGATCCATTCTTCCTGCCGGAGCCGGAGCGGGAGGCGAAATTCGTGGGGCCCCTGGGAACCGTTCCGGGCTTCTCCCGGGTCATCACCAACTGCCGCGATTACACCAGGCTGATGCAGATGCTGGCAAACGGAGGCTCCTATAACGGCGTGAAGCTCCTGGGACGGAAGACCATCGACCTCCTTCGGACCAACACCCTGTCCCCCCAGGTGCTTTCGGAGGACTTCTCCAATACTTACCTGGCGGGATACGGATACGGCTACGGGATGCGGATGCTCCTGGACCGGTATGCCGGGCAGCACAATGGCTTCCCGGGGCAGTTCGGCTGGACCGGCGGCTCCGGTACCTGGGCGGAATCCTCCCCGGAGGAGGGCATCTCCATCGTCTATATGCACAATCTACAGCCCAATCTGGAGGAGTACCACCATCTCCGGATGCGGGCCGTGGCCTACGGATGCCTGTGAGTTTTCCCGTTCCGTGGGAAGACCGGCAATTGCCGAGGGGCTGTCCCCAGGAAGGATTCTTCCCGGGGGCAGCCCCCTTTCAGTTCAGGTTTCGGTTCCAGTTTTGGTTCCAGTCTCAGTTCCGGTTCCAGTTCCGGTTTCAGTTTTGGTTCCAGTCTCAGTTCCAGTTTCGGTTTGGTTCCGGTTCCAGTCTCATTTCTGGTTCCACTTTCCGCCCTCACAGGCACGTGCATCACCCTGCCGAAGCGCTAGTTCCGAACCACCGTAAATGTAATGCATTCCTTCCCTGTCAGCTCCCTGGTGCGCTCGTCCGGCTGTCCCAGTCCTACGCTGACCCGGAATTTCCCGCCGTCCACGATTCTGTCCCCCTCCTGGTTGACTACGGTGAAGGCGTCCTTCCCAATCGCCAGTTCCACCTCCGCGCTTTCCCCGCCGTTCAAAAATACACGGGTAAACGCACACAGCTTTCCGTTGGGCGTGGCGTGATCCGACTCCAGCGCCTCCACATAGGCCTGCACCACCTCTCCCGTGGCCGCCTGGCCTTCATTCCGCAGCCTGACTTTGACGGTCATGTCTCGGGCCACGTCCCATTCCACGGTGTCCGCCTTGCCCGCGGCCAGCTCCCGGCCGCCGCACGCCGCCGACTCCGCCTTCACGTCCCCGTAGGTGAGGCCGTAGCCGAAGGGATACAGGGGCCTGCCCTGGAAATACCGGTAGGTCCGGCCCTTCATGGAGTAGTCCTCGAAGGCCGGCAGCTCCTCCGCGCTGTTGTAGAAGGTCACGGGCAGCTTTCCGGAGGGCGATACCTCCCCGAACAGGGCCTTCGCCACAGCCACACCGCCCCTGGCCCCGGGATACCACACCTGCAGCACCGCGTCGGCATGCTCCTGGGCATACCGCAGATCCATGGCGCTGCCCGTCATGTTCAGCACCACCACAGGCTTACCCACCTTCACTACCGCTTCCATCAGCTCCCTCTGGGACTGGGGCAGCAGCAGATCCGCCTTGTCGCCGGAGGCGTAGCTGTTGCCCGTATCTCCTTCCTCCCCCTCCAGGGTCTCGTCCAGCCCCACGCACAGGAACACCACATCGCTGTTCTTCGCCACGCTCACCGCCTCGGAGATGCGGTCCTGCCGTAGGCCCAGCCCTTCCACCTTGTCCTGGAAGAGATGGCAGCCCTCGGAATAGTACACCCGCACGTCCGGCAGGGCATCCTGGATTCCCTCCAGGACAGTGATGTACCGGGAAGCGGTTCCGTGGTAATTGCCCATCAGCGCCCTGCGGCTGTCCGCGTTGGGCCCGATGACGCCCACGGCCTTCAGGCCCTCTTTCTTCAGGGGCAGGATGCCATTGTTCTTCAACAGCACCATGCCCTCCGCCGCTGCCCGCTCCGCCAGCTCCAGATGCTCCCTGCACTCAATCCGGTCATAGGCGGTGTCGTCATAGGGCGTCTCGTCAAATAATCCCAGCAGGAAACGGGTGGTGTAGAGCCGCTCCGCCGCCTGGGTGATCTCCTCCTCGGTCACCAGCCCGTCCTGGCAGGCTTTCAAAAGATGCAGATAGGTGACGCCGCAGTTCACGTCGCAGCCCGCCTTCATGGCCATGGCCGCGGATTCCTCGGGCGTGTCCGTGACCCTGTGGAAATCATGGAAGTCCTTTATGGCCCAGCAGTCGGACACGTAATGCCCCTGGAATCCCCATTTCTCCCGCAGGATGTCCCGCATCAGGGTCTTGCTGCCGCAGCAGGGCTCCCCGTTGGTCCTGTTGTAGGCACCCATCACGGCCTCCACCTCAGCCTCCTTCACCAGCTTCTCAAAGGCGGGGAGGTAAGTCTCCCACAGATCCTTTTGGGAGACCCTGGCGTCAAAGCGATGGCGGTCCGCCTCAGGGCCGGAGTGCACGGCGAAATGCTTGGCGCAGGCCGCGGCATGGAGGTATTCCCCGTCCCCCTGGATGCCCTCCACAAAGGCCTTGCCCAGCTCCCCGGTAAGGTAAGGATCCTCCCCGTAGGTCTCGTGCCCCCGCCCCCACCTGGGATCTCGGAAGATGTTCACATTGGGCGACCAGAAGGTCAGGCCCTTGTAGATGTCCCTGTCACCCTCTGCACTGTAGGCATTGTACTTGGCACGGCCCTCATCCGCGATGGCCTCCCCCACCTCTTCCATCAGGGGCGCGTCAAAGGCCGCCGCCATGCCGATGGCCTGGGGGAAGACCGTAGCCACCCCCGCCCTGGCCACACCGTGGAGCGCCTCGTTCCACCAGTTGTAGGCGGGTATGCCCAGCCTGGGGATTGCCGGGGAGTCGTACCTCAGCTGGGAGGCCTTCTCCTCCAGGGTCATCCTGCCCACCAGCTCCTGGGCGCGTTTTCTTGCTTTCTCTCTGTCTCTCATGTCTGTTCCTCCTCTAAAAATATCACTGGGCATACAGAAAATGGATACCTGCCCGAATCCCTCTGGCCCGTCTGTCCGTGACGCCTAATACTCCGGCAATGGCCGCCGCTGTACATGCCTTATCCCCGCGGATTCAGCTTATGATTAGACGCTCCTGATTCGACAACGTGGAGTGGCCAGACTGCCTGTCCTATGCGTCCATTCATGGTAGATTTCAGGCAAGCCGCCCGGACTTCCGCGCCCCCACGGGGACAGACTCTAGAATTTTGAAGTGTTTTTATCATAACACAGGGACCGGGAGATTGCAATCATATGGGCCAAAAAATCCGGGGGCTTTGCAGGGAATCGGGAAAAGTCCCACAGGCCGGTGAATTGTCCCCCTTGTCAAGGACTTTTTAAAAAACAAGGGGCCGCCACCCCATCCTCGCCCACATAGTGCAGCATCGTCCAGTTGAACATCAGCGTGACGATTCCGGTGACAAGCGCGGTCGCCATCTCAGAACATCCGTTCGCTACGTTGGACCCGAGAACTCTGAACCGCAGCCTGGGGTTCCTGAAATGCAGGAGATTCCCTTTCCGTCTGAAGACAAACCATGGCCCTGTATCCCACCGCGCACATGACGATTCCCACTATGACATTCACCAAGATCAGGAACGTGAAATCCTCCTTTGCCTCCTCCGTTTTCTGCTCCCCCATCTTTTTCATGATGACCGCGCTTCCCCCTGTGGCGAGCATGGTGGAGATCGCCGTGACAAGCTGGATGACCGGCGCCGTCAGGTTGACAGCGGAAAGCGCGTCCGTGCCGATTAGGTTCGATACGAACAGGCCGTCTACCATCGTGTAAAAAGACATGAACACCGTCATCGCAATGGTGGGCACGGCAAACTTCAGGATATTCCCAAGGGTTACAGGCCTTTCGTATGCAGTTGTGTTTGTGTTTGCATTTTCCATGAATTCTTCCTCCATATATCTTGATTTTCCCGTCCATATATGGCATCCTATACCATACAGTAACTGTACGGTCAAGACAAATATTGAATTTTTAGAGGTATACTGCATAACGCTGAATACTGCCTAATGTAATCATGCGATTGAACCAGTCAGCGTTATGCAGTCTGGTTTCACGGCAAGTGAAATCGTTAAGCAGTATAAATCATGAATCGACAGAACAAGCTGCTCACAATCGGCCAGTTTGCGGCCATGCACGGCATCAACAAGAAGACGCTCATGTGGTATGACGAGATCGGGCTGTTCAGGCCTGCCGCCATTAATCCCGAAAACGGATACCGTTATTACGATTACCACCAAAGCCCTGTCCTTGAGACGATCCTGCTGCTTCGGGACCTGGACGTTTCCATCCATGAAATACAGGATTTCATGAAAGACCGGTCTGCAGGCAATCTAAAACAGCTTCTGGAAGAAAAAATGGCAGACCTCGATAAACAGATTGCCCACCTGCAGGCAGTCCGTACAACGCTATCCGCCCACCGCCAGAACATGGACACCCTGCTCACCATGGATCTGTCCGAAATCAGCGTCGTGGAGAGGGAGGAGCGCTGTCTGGTCACTGTAGGGATAGACCGGGGCACCTCCTTTGAACGGGAAGTCGAACTGATCACTGCCGAAACGGAGAAATACCAGCTCGGCCGCCTCCACAAGGCCTCCTATGGCTCCATGATCTCCGTTTCCAGCCTCATGAGCGGCCGGTATGACGACTATTCCCGGCTCTTTATCGAAATCCCCTTCCTCTCCTACCGGGCTGGCCTGCACATGGCTCCCGGCGGAAAGTATTTAAGGGCGTTCTGTAAAGGGGAATGGGACAGGCTGCCGAAGCGGTATCAGGAAATATTCGATTACGCCAGGGAACACGGCCTGACCCCTTACGGATATTCCTATGAAATGGGCATCAATGAGAATGTCATCGAACGGATTGAAGATTATATCGTACAGATTGAGATTCCGATAACGTTACATCCCGCAATAACACAGGAATCATCCCGGAGGTTTGGTTGACCGCAGCCTCCGGGATGCATGATATGGCTTTTGTGGATTTATATCTTGAAATATCAGGTGTAGACCAGGCTGGCACTTACATATCCCCAGATTGTGTGAATCAGCTCTGGTTGGTCTGCCGTTGCGGAAAATACCAGCATCAGCCTTTTATTCTTCTCTACCGTTCTGTTCGCCCTGACCTCGCCTCTCAGCATAGTCCCGGTGAGCGTTTCAGCAGTAATGGATGGCGTCAGGGTAATCAGCGTTTCTTCAATAGGTGAAAATATTTTGCTCGTCTCCCCGGCTTCGTAAAGCTGTGCTTTTATCGTGACAGTAGAGACACTCCCAGCGGGCAGGGGAAAGACGTTCATAAAAGCAATCAGGCTATTAATCTCAATAGGGAAAGGAATCGTAAAGCAAAAACCGCTAACAGATCCCATCAGCTTTTCCACTTCTATCGTGGGGGTTAAAGGCCATGCCGGCTGCCCGCTGGCACCAAAACCGATAAAAGACGGCCTGCCTGGGAGCCCCTCCTCAGTCGTTGACATCGTAATAGGATTTCCCGAAGCAAAGAGGAGCATTTTTTCTGCTGACGCTATGCCTGCGGGCCCGGTCGCTCCGGTGGCTCCGGTTGGGCCTGTGGCTCCAGTAGCTCCGGCTGGGCCTGTGGCTCCGGTCGCTCCG
>OFHB01000787.1_pt1 | contig 19760 bp, 20 predicted proteins | sample 1521881 | NCBI WGS metagenome assembly OFHB01 (sample SAMEA3504090, study PRJEB24116) | mouse gut metagenome | biome: mouse gut; feature: mouse-associated habitat; material: faeces | place: Denmark | collected 2011
GGAGCAGAGTATCCTGCTCCCGGGACGATCATTTCTAACCGCGGTACCACCCGGCTTCGCGCCCCGGAGGGCGCGCGCTCAAAGAGCTCCAACAAGCTCCTGCCCGGATAACGGAGGCAAACCCGTGGCGCCCTACCGGAGAAACATCCTTCTCTTTGGGGAACCCCGCTCCGGCGCCAGCCGTCGATCCAGCCCACCCCGGCTCGCACCACCCGCCGGTTCTCTGAGAGGGTCCCGCATCGACTAAACGCCTTCTACGCATTTCGCAAAATTGCTTGAATGATATTTTAGCACGGTCCAGGAGCTGTGTCAAGAAAATTTATTGTTGTTTTCCGTTGTTTTCCGTTGATTTACCATTGTCTTCACTGTCAGCCCGGTCAGCACTCCGCTTCCCGGCGTCCAGACCATCATACTGCGTCCCATCCACCGCCTCGCACCACTCGGTAGACGTCCCCTCGCCGGGACACTCTACCGCTACATGGGAGAACCAGCTGTCCTCCGCCGCGCCGTGCCAATGCTTTACCCCGGCGGGGATCGTCACCACATCCCCGGGCAGCAGCTCCCGGGCCTCCTGCCCCCAAGCCTGATACCAGCCCCTTCCGCCGGTGCAGAGCAGGATCTGCCCGCCGCCCGTTGCCGCCTGATGGATATGCCAGTTGTTCCGGCACCCCGGCTCAAAGGTCACGTTGAATACCGGCACCTGCTGGGTAGACAGAGGGGCAAGGTAGCTCTGCCCAATGAAATACCGGGCGAAAGCGTCATTCTTTTCCCCTATCGGGAAGCAGGACAGCCGGCCCGGGTCTACGCCATCATCCTCGCCGTAGACCTCCTGGATCAGCGGGAAGGTACTCCACGCCTTGGGCCAGCCGCAGTAAAAGGCAAGCTGGGTCACAATTTCCACGGCCTCCTGCTTGGTGACGCCGTGGGCCTTGCCCAAGTTGAGGTGAGATTTCAGTTGGGGATACAGCCCCGCCGAGAACAGTGCCGCAATGGTAATCATGCTGCGGTCACGGGGAGAGAGCTGGTCCTCCCTTGACCAGACCTCACCAAAGAGAACATCATCGTTCAGTTCCGCAAATTTCGGGGCGAGATCACCCAAGCGGTCGCGGCCCGCTGTTTGCTTTTCTGCCATAGCGAATAATCCTTTCTTTATTTCAGCTTCCCGCCGTCCTGGAACGCTTTTCCTACGACCTCGCCCATCTTGACATAGGTGTTGCCGCAGGGGTCAAAGGAAATGGCTTGCAGCTTGGCGGCATCAATTTTACCGTCCGCGCCCAGCACCTTTTCATCCGCGCTGATGCCCACGATCTGGCCGATGATGTTGCCGTCCTCGCTCACCTTGAGCAGCCTGCATTCCAAGGCAACCGGAAATTCGTCAATCAACGGCGCGTCCACCGCTTCGCTCCGGGTGGTATGCAGTCCGGCCTTGGCCAGCTTATCCGGTTCCTGATTGGCGGACACCAGCCCCACATAGTCCGCCTCCACCACATGGGCGGCATCGGCAAAGCTGACGGTGAACGCGCCCCTTGCCTTGATGTTCTTGGTGGTCTTGTGTCCCGCGCTCAGACAGAGGACTACCTTATCCCGGTCATACAGACCGCCCCAGGCGGCGTTCATCGCGTCCGCTTTCCCGTTCTCATCGTAAGTGCCGATAATCAGCACCGGCAGAGGAAAGAACCAAGGGTTGCTTCCAAAATGTTTTCTCATAGTGATCCTCCGTTTCGTTATGATAAGCCGAGTATAGACCATAAAGCCTACTCCATGTCAAGAGTGTTCGGAAATTTTTCAGACTTTCGTATACCGCAGCCACAGAGCATCATCATCCAGCTTTTCTACGGCTTTCGAATGAAATACCGCCGGAAGCCGTTCCGGGAGGAACGCTGGTTTCTCAAACAGGGATGCCGCCGTTCGGTTCCCGTCCGCTGTGGGGGCGAGGATGATACTCAACTCATCAATCAGATCCTCCTGGGCGAAAGACCAGTTCATCTGACCGCCGCCCGCCAGCATCAGCCGGTCAATTTGAAACAGCGTTTTCAGTTTGCCCAGCAGCAGGGTACAGTCCAGCCGGTCCTTCCCGGCGAACACATAGGACACATCCACTTTCCGCAGATAGGCCAGATATTCATTAGAAACCTGTTCCGTAAGGACTTCGATCACATGGGCTTTCGGACGGCCTCGCTTTTCCACATACTTGTCATTCCATCCCAATATCCCCTGGGGGTCCACTGATACAATGAAGTTGTGAACGTCGGACGGGGCCGCATAGTCCTCGTGGGGCCAGACGGTTTCGCAGGCAGGCAGCACCGCCGGAGCGAGGCCATCGGAGTAGGTTTCCGCCATGGTGGTTGTGCCATAGATGGTGGCCTGACAATCGAAAGTCGTGCGCAGTTGCCCGTAGGCTTTGGCGCAGGCGGCGGACATACACGCCCCGTCAATCTTCCCATCCAGCGCCATCAGGATATGGCACACCACATAGGGGCGATTTGTTGATTCCATGATCTTCTCCTTTTTAGCTGTCGGCAAAAATATTGGTTATCCAGGCTGTCACATCATCAGTGCTGCTGGCTACGTCATTCCGGGACAGCACCAGCGCATTATCATAGACCGATGCGTCAGGCTGCAATTCAGCAATCGTCTCCACAGTGCGGGATGCGCGGCTGCCTCCGTGGGTGATGAAAGGGATAATGGTTTTCGAGCTGAAATCGTAGGATTCCAGAAAACTGTAAACCGGCATAGGCAGGTCGGCCCACCAGTTGGGATACCCCAGCAGGATTATATCGTACTGCTCAAAATCCTCCACCTGGGTGGACAGCTCCGGCCTGACAGCCTCCGCCTTTTCCTCGCTGGCCTGATCGACCAGAGGCTCGTGATCCAGCGGATAGGGGGCAACGGTTTCAATGCGGAACAGATCGCCGCCAATGGAATCCTGGATCAATTCCGCTACATACTGAGTATTGCCCAGCTTTTCCCCCTCGCTGACCACAATACTGGCACTGGCAACAGCGTCCACACCAGTGGTATCCACATCCTCCGGCACCGAGAAATACGCAATCAAAATCCGTTGATCCTGCGTGTCCGCTGGTGGAGGCGTATCGGTTTCCTGCTGACCGGGGACCGTTCCTGTTTCCGGCCTTTGGTCCTGGCTGCTTGCTGCCGGTGTATCCCGTCCTGATGAACTGCATCCAGTTATAGCGCATACAAGCAGCAAGCACATAAGGATGGATAAGAGTTTTCTCATTGAAATCATTCTTCCTTTTCTGTAATCGTTATGGAACTGCCATATTCCTCAAAGACGGAAATATCGGATGTGATCCTCCCAATCGTCACCACTTCCACAATCGTCTGTTCCAGATGGTCACTGTAGAAAATCGCTACGGAGGGTCCCTCATACCAATAGGCCAGCCCACCCCGCTCGTAGTTCCGTGTCCGCTCCGCTGTATCAGGAATTTGTTCCGGCAGGTCAAAGGCACGGGCAAAACCAGGGGCAGGATGCCACAGGTCCACCGTCAGCGGCAACATGGCCGAAACCGCCCGCGCCGTCTCATTGTCAAAAAGCACGCCCTCCAGGACGGTTTCACCGGCAGTTATTGTAATTCCCGTCAGGACGGGTTCCTCCGGCGGAGGGGTATTCATAGCGGGCACTTCTGCTTCCTCCCATGTCTGACCGCCGCAGGCAGCAAAGCTCAGCAACAGCAGCAAGCCCGTCAGACCTGCGGCGGTTTTTGAGATACAGGCTTTCTTCACCGGCACTCATTAAAGATTTCAAGAATCTCCTCATGGGTCAGTTTCTTGCAGCACCCGGCGGTAATGTTTGTGGAATCGGCCACCGCCTTAAAATCTGTGTTGGGGTCAATGCCCATCTCGGTAAAGCTGGCAGGCAGGCCAATCTCCTTGATAAAGTCCGCAAGAGCCGCCACACCCGCTTGGGCGGTCTCCAGCTCCGTGGCCTTCTCCTCAATCCCCCATACATTTCGGGCAAACCGGGCGAACTTGGCAGCGCCCGCCTCGCAGATGTGGCGGTAAAGCGCCGGATGCAGAACGGCCAGCCCCGCGCCATGGTTGCAGTCGGTATACGCCCCAAGCTGATGCTCCATCTGGTGGCACTGGAAGTCCGTCACCTTGCCGATCTTCAGGATGCCGTTCTCCGCCATGGCGGAGGACCACATGAGTTCGCTGCGGGCGTTGTAGTTCTCCGGGTCAGTGAGCAGGACGCGGATGTTGGCGATCACGCTGCGCATCACCGCTTCGCTGATGTCGTCAGAGAGGTTGTTCTCCTGGGGCTTCCCGAAATAGGTTTCCATGGCGTGGCTGATTGTGTCAAACGCGCCGTAGATCACCTGCCGGAAGGGGACCGTCATGGTATACATCGGGTCGAGCATGGCGAAATCATTGTGAGCGCCTACCATACCGCCCTTGATCTTCTTTTCCTCGTGGGTAATGACAGCTCCATTGTTTTGTTCCGCCCCGGTGCCGGATGCCGTAACGACAGCACCGCAGGGAACAAATTCAGTTGGCAAACGGTGTTCGTTGTAGAACATATTCCAGACATCCTCGTCAGTCTTTGCCTGAGCGGAGATAATCTTGCAGCAGTCGATTACCGAACCGCCACCAACGGCAAGAATGAAGTCCACGCCTTCTTTTCTGACAACCTCTGCTCCCTCCTGAACTTTGTCATAAGTCGGGTTAGGCATGATGCCGCCGAAATCCACGACTGTCTTGCCGGCATTTTCAAGCCAGCCACGGATTTTGTCATACAGACCGGTGCGTTTCAGCGATCCGCCACCATAGGCAAGCATGACAACATTGCCCATATCAGGCATTTCTTTTTTCAGTGCTTCTTCGGCACATCCTTTCCCGAAGTATTGCTTTACGGGATATTGATATGTGAATTTTTCCATTTGATATGATTTATTTTTTTTTGATTATTTCTTGTTATAATGCCATAGTTGCCAACTGTTTATGATGTTCTGCCACAGGATATAACTACTCGGAGCAATAGATGTGACTGGCAAAAGGTAGGTATATGAAATCCATATTGCGAATACTGTATTCTTCTGCCCAAGTCCCTGACCGCCGCTTATTCGGTCATTATAGCAACCACCAATGATTTTTCCGGCAGCAAATTGTATGCCGCACGTCAGAAAACCAATTATCGCAAGGGTCCATACTGTTGCATGGCTTGCATCGCTGTTAGCCAAAGACCGTAGCGTCTGACCGACAACAACCATCAGGGCAATCCCCCAGAGATAGAATGCGAGTGAGCCGCAATGTTTAAGAATAATCTCCAACAGTTTGGGTAAAAACAAGCGTATGCCCCAAGCGAGAAAAAAAGGAAAGATGAGCAAAGGGAATACTTGTCGGCTTATAACCATTAACTGCTGAATGAATGTTGCATCGCCGCGACCTTCTATAAGAGGAAAAATAACCGGTATCGACACCGCCGCAGCCATATTGCTGATGATTGTATATGATGTGAGCGAGGCTTCATTACCTCCCAACTTTCCTGTTATTACTGCTGCTGCGGTTGCTGTCGGAGCAATAAGACACACCATCGCTCCTTCAGCTCCTATTCTGTAAGGGAATGATGGATAGAAAAATAACACAGCTGCAATCAGCACACATGACAATATCTGGAACAGCACAAGAATCAAATGCCATTTCTTTATCTGCATGTGGCGAGGGTTAATTTTGCAGAATGTAATGAACAGCATCACAAACACCAATGTCGGGATAAAGAATCCGACAAAACTTTCAACCGGAGCCTTCAATGGAGCCAATACATTTATGCAATGGAACATCAGAAACACCAATGTCCCCATTGTTATACTTATTGGCAGCGTCCAGTTTTTCAATATGGCGATTACGTGATTCATGCTATCTTATTACAGGCAAGCCTTAAACATGTCCACAAGTTCATCAACGGACAAAGCACTGTCGCCCGCAAGTCGCTCTGCCGCATTGCGCAATGTCGCATCATCAGGCACTCTGCCATATTCCGAATAGCTTGTCGGTAAACCGATGTTTTTAAAATATGCTTTGAGCCTGTCACAGCCATAGTTGATAATGTTGCCGTCTGATTCAGTGCTATCCGGAAATATCGAGCATATATAGCGTTTGACATCTTCACTATGATGTATGGCTATTGTTCTGAGCCATTCCGGAAACAGGACTGTAAATGCCTGTCGGTAATGCAACGGCATACAGAGACGGATAATCTCAACATCATTATAAAGGCTGAAACACCATGATAACTGCTTACCACAATACAGCAGTTTGCTTGTCGTCATTGCCGAAGCCCACATCTGAGCGGCACGGGCATCGTAATCACTCGGATTCGACTGGACGGCTTTTATACTGTCACGCACGGTGTTCATGATGCTTACTCCAAACCTGTCAGTCAATGGGAATGAGCCGCCAAGAAACGGAACACTTGCCTGAATGAATGTCACAGCCCCGGCGTATGCACTTTGCACGGCATCAAGAGTAAACGTAAACTCCGGATTAAGCAGTGAAAAGTCGGCAAAGAAGCCATATAACGAGCCGTGTTCACCGGTTTCGAGATCGTCAATCTCTGCTGAGGCATCTGCTTCCGGACCACCGGAGGGATATGTCGGAACACTTCCGATGAGAAGCCTGTCTTCTTTTCCGGTCACCGGTTTCTTAAATGTAAGATAATCCCAGATGTCGTCATGCTTTGCTCCGAAAGCTATCATCTTGGCAATGTCCATGCAGGAGCAGCCGCCGATACCTATCACACATTCCACATTGTTGCTTCGGCATATCTCCATACCCTTTTTGACAAAAGCGTAATGAGGTTCGATACAATCAGGTAAGTCGAACCATCTTATGCCATTTGCCTGCAATTCGGAAACAATAGCATCATACGCTCCATTTCGTTTTGCTGAACCACCGCCATACACGAGCAGGATATTTTTCTTACCGTGCAGCAATTCAGGCAGATGCGATACGGCATCTTTGCCAAAATATACATTTATAGGTGTCTGGAAATGGAAATTACTGCAAGTGTAATTCGCCTTATTGGTCTTGTCCTTATCAAGAACCGCAGCCATTCTGCTTTGAGTATATTCTTCCATTAAATGTAATTATTTTAGAGTTGACATATCAATGACATAGCGGAACTTGACTTTGCCGTCGCGCACTTTGTCGTATGCCTCAGTTATCTTTTCCGCATCAGCCGGAATAATCTCAACTTCGGGATAGATGTTGTTTTCTACCGAGTAGTTGATCGCCTTCTGCGTTTCAGGAATACCACCTATACGGGAGCCGAAAAGTCTGCGATCAGCCATTCCGATGAAAGAACGCATTGAGATTGTCGGCATATCCTCGTTTGACGGAATACCGACTATACACATCAGGCCGTTCCACTTCAGCATCTTCATGTACTGAATGGGGTCATAATTGGTCGGAATGGTGCTTATAATAAAATCGAAGGTGTTGTCAAGACCTTTCATTTCATCTGGATTAGTGACATTCACATACCGTTCCGCTCCAAGATTTGCGGCATCTCCACGCTTATCCTCAGTTAAATCAAATACTGTAACATCAGCACCGAGGTGTTTTAGATAACGTACTGCCATATAACCAAGACCTCCAAAACCTGCAACTCCTACTTTATCGCCGGCTTTAACTCCGGCAAATTTAATCGGCGAATAGGTTGTGATTCCGGCACACAGCAACGGGGCTACTTTTGACAAATCTGCATTTTGTGGAATGAGTATCGCGTAGTCCTCCGATATTACATAATTATTGGAATAACCTCCCTGTGTACGTTCATTATTGTGGTAAGGGTCATGGTCGTGGTAGGTTGAAACTGTGTGGCTGCAATAATGCTCCTGCCCATTCTTGCAGAAATCACATTCATGGCATGAGTTGATTATACAGCCCACACCGGCATAATCTCCGACTTTGAATTTTGTGACATTCTTGCCCACTTTGACAACCTTTCCTGCAATCTCGTGTCCCGGAACCATTGGATATTCTTCCTTGCGCCAGTCGCTGTGAACATTATGCAGGTCGCTGTGACAAATACCTGAATAAAGTATTTCAATCTGTATCTCATCATCACCGACAGCATGACGGTTGAACTCGTAAGGCTTGAATACGCCCGTTTCATCGAAAGCAGCAAAGCCTTTTGTCGGGATTGAATCCTGTGCTTGCAACCCTGTGGCAGAAAACAATACCATTGCGATACCTGCCAATATTGTAAATCCTTTCATGATTGATTACTCTGATATATTATGGAATCTGTAACGTAACCAGACAATGCCATGAGGCATTTGCTCCACTGAGAGAAGCTCCAGAGCCTGACCCTCCGCCGGACGTTCTTCCGAGTGTCCGAGGTATTCAAAGATTGACGGTGCGGTGGTCAGCCCGTCTATTCCGGGATAGATCACAAGGCTCAATTCATTGATAAGGCCTTGTGCAAGCATAGCTCCGTCAATTATGCCTCCACCTTGCAGTGATATGGTCTTGACATTGAAATAGTGCTTTACAAGTGTGAAAACCTTGCGAAGGTTGTGCACGTCATCCACCACAAGGTAAGAAACACCCTTTTCTTCAAGGGCCGTAAGATAGTCGGTGGTAGCATTTTTACCTAAAATAGTAAGAATATTGTCGCCACGCAGACGGTCGGAAGTGAAGAAAATATCAGCATCAGGGTCAATGGTGATAAACAACCTTGATGAAGTACGGTTGCCCACAAATACCTTTCCGCTTTCGCCCACCGATTCGCCTTTAGGCATAAATTTGTACGGAAAAGCCTCGCGGGCGGTAGCTTTGCCGAACATCCATGAGTCACAACCAAGGCTTTTGCCGATAGCGGCATATTCTTTGAAAAGTTCTGACGGGTTTGTACCGTCGAAGGGGGCTGTCCAACGTCCGGGCAGAAGTCTCCCGTCAACAGAACTCATTATATGGCAGATGATTTGGGGTAGCATATCAATATTCAATTTTCATGTTCAACAGATACTTTTGCTTATCTTCAAGTGACATATTGAAGAAACGTTGCTCTTTGTTGAGAGAGCGCATAGATTCCATTTCTTCAGGAGTAAGCTCAAAATCAAAAATATTTATGTTTTCGGTAATATAACCGTGGTCAGTAGCTCCGGGAATAGCCGAAAGCCCTTCCTGAATGTGCCAACGGAGAATTATCTGTGCCGGAGTTTTGCCATGAGCTTCGGCGATTTTCATTATAGTCGGGTCTTTGAATAAGGCTCCGTTGCTCATTGCTCCACCAAGCGGAAACCAGCACTCAACCTGAATGTTGTCAGTGTCGGCACGTTTGCGCCATTCAAGGCGTTGTGCATAAGGATGACATTCAATCTGAAATACGGCCGGTTTGATTTTCGCAAACTCTATCACAGCGTTATAAAGAGAGTCAGCGGCATCAAAATTACTGATACCCAACGCACGGACTTTACCTGCTTCCACCGCTTTCTCCATGTCGCGCCATGCCCCTCTCCAATCGCCGATAGGCTGATGAACATACAACAGGTCGATATAATCAACACCGAGGCGTTCAAGCATCTCATCTATTGCTTTTAAGGTTTTGCCTTCGCCATATTCGGTAGGCCAGATTTTACTGGTCAACCAAATATCTTCGCGAGGCACGCCGCTGTCTTTCATTCCTTGTCCTACACCACGCTCAATGCGGTAAGCATGGGCTGTGTCGATGTGTCGATAGCCATTCTTCAAGGCAAATGTGATTGCATCTGCCATAAGGCTGTCGCCTGGTACATTGAATGTTCCGATACCGAAGCGTGGCATCTTCAACCCATTGTTGAGTTCCGCATAAGGAACTTGTGACTGGGCATTGGCTGTCATGGCTGCAATACAGAGGGTCAATCCAAATATTATTATTTTAATCATAATTTTATGCTTTTTGTGTTTTAATTACTTTTGATCCGCCAAAAACTTCACTCATCGGTATGCTGTCAAGTTGGAGGTCTATTGCCTCTACTTCCTCAGTTGATAGGATTATATCAGCTGCTCCGAGGTTTTCTTTCAGTCGGCAAAGGTGGCGTGTGCCGGGGATAGCCACGATATATGGCTTCTTACACAGCATCCATGCAAGGGAAATCTGAGAGGGTGTGGCGTGCTTTTCATCGGCAAGCCGACGTATAAGTTCAAACAGCATCTCGTTTTCCTCAAAACTCTCCCGACTGAACTGAGGCATTGCTGCACGATAATCATTCTTGGGATTGAATTTTGAGTCAGCGGTATAGAAGTCCGACAACAGACCATTGGCAAGCGGAGAGAACGCGATAAAGCCTACATTCAATTCCTCAAGCGTCGGGAAAATATCCTCGTGCCTCCTTGCCATCATCGAATAGCGGTTCTGTATAGCCGTTACGGGACATATCGCATGAGCGCGACGGAGATATTCTTCAGTAGTTTCCGATATACCCCAATGGAGTATCTTGCCTTCCTGTATCAGTTGCGACATAGTATCTGCCACAATTTCCGGCTCAACTTCAGGGTCTATGCGGTGTTGCAGATACAGATCGATATGGTCGGTTTGCAAGCGACGTAGAGAGCCATCAACGGCTTTCCTAATGCTATCGGGAGTTGAATCCGGTATCAGAGGATAAGGCCCCGGTTCATGGGATTTATCGAATGTAAGACCGAATTTTGTTGTGATTACAACCTTATCACGGTAAGGCTTCAATGCTTCTCCAAGCAATTCCTCGTTATCGTGAGGATTTGTATCCGTGCCGTAAATTTCAGCGGTATCAAACAATGTATAACCCATCTCCACAGCATCTGCAAGGAGCGTTTTCATTGACTTTTTATCAGCGGGTGCGCCGTATGCGTGGCTCATGCCCATACATCCGAGGCCCACAGAGGATACCTTTAATCCAGAAATTGTACGAAAGTTATTCATTTTGATATATTTATTTAACATTTAGAGGTCGGTGTTTGCGCCACGGCTTAAAAACAGAGATTACAACAAGAAAAATCAGTGCTATTGCTTGATAGAATGATGCGTCACGAGCCATTTTTAGTGAGGTAAGTACCTGATTGTTGTTCAATGCGGCATCATAATTTTGAAGTATCGTACCATAAGCGTGTTGACAAGCCGGATAAAAGACCAGCGAAGCAAGCAGTATCACGACACCACAAACTATCCACTTAACAATAATCCATCGTTGCTTAAAAAAGCCCCACGGCGTAAGCAGACCGTAAAAAATTCCTGTGCCAATGCTCAATATCGCCGCAGGAACAGTAAGAAGTCTGTCAATCCAAACCATACACTTATAGTACATGAAGAGCTCCTGACCTGTATCATAAGAAATCCATGAAAGAACCCACATTGCAATAATGCTGACAGTCCATGTCATGACTACAAGCAAATGCAGGATTTTCAAAATCTTGGAGCCGGTAGGATTGAGTTGTAGCATTAGTTTGTCTTTAATACCTTACGAGTTGATTTGCCGGATTTTACGATGTATATTCCGTTGCTGAGAGTATCAAGAGATACAACACGACCTTTTAAGTCATAGTATGTTTCAGGTGTGTTTGCAGCCATATCTGCATTTATTGTATTTATAGCCGCAGAGTTACCCTGCATAATCGGAGTGAGGAAAGCATCAAAGTCATTACCCCAGATTGAGGCATTGCCTCCGCTACCATATCCATGCGGATAACCTTGAAGCACTTTGGTCTCAACCCTTACTCCGGCTTCTTTCACTGCATTTGAGTTTTGGGTAAACTGGTCGGCAAATCCGTCGCGTGTTCCCCAGCAATAGAAAGCAGGAGGAAGGTTAGCGGCACGAAGTGTCTCAACATTGTTCATCGACACGCTCAATCTTCCATAGAAAGAATATATCATGCCAACTGCACAGGCTGAGACAGGCACGTTGTCAAGTTCATCGGGACAGTATGAGCTGTCAAGGGCTGTACCGTTGGTAAGGTCACGCCAATTCAACAGAACCTCGCCATTCAATATACCTCCGGCTGAAAAACCGACAAGCGCGATGTTTTCTGGATTGATACGATAGTCTTCAGCGTGGGCTTTTACATATCGTATCGCCCTTTGCAGGTCTGTTGCGCTGGCATGCATGGAATAAGGATTGATGCGGTAGTTCACAATAAAGCACTGGTATCCCATCGGCACAAGCATATCAGCTATGTCATAGCCTTCGTTCTGCATACTACGGAAAGTAAATGCACCTCCGGGGCAAATCATCACGGCACCTTTGGGCTGAACATTATCAGGCACAGTATATACCAGCATATTGGGCATAAAGTCAGGGCCATCGGAATTATTCACGTTCTCGCGGAAACCGGGAATATTGCCTTTCTGCCAAAGTTCCACCGTCCCTTCCATCGGTGCTGTCGCACCTCCGGGGTTAAGACTGCCATACTGCTCGTTGATAAGGTCAATCCATGTCTGTATGCGGCTTTCATTGATAGAGCCACTTGTCAATCCCAGTCCTTCAAGATGGTCGGCATCAGGTGTCATATCCACAATCGCCTGAAGGGTTTCATCACGGTAGGTTGATGCGTATGTTGTAAAGGGAACAACGGTTTTACCCTCAAAATCGTAGCTTTCCGCAAAAGTATGGAGAATCATGGGAGCGGTATGCCACCACACCGGACCACCGAGAAAAACAACGTCATATTCATCCCAGTTTGCAACACTGTTTTTTATGGCTGGACGTGCATTGCTGTCGCGTTCCTCCAATGCTACTTCAGTGCAAGGTGTATATGATGTCGGATATGGATTGACTGGCTCGATTTCAAACAGGTCGCCCCCTGTGATTGCCTGTACCTGCTGAGCCATGCGTCTGGTAGTACCGCCCCAAGAGAAATAGGCAATCAAAACATTTTTCCCTGAAAAATAATCAGAGCCTCCTCCTTCGCCCGGTTGTACCGGTTGTGGCTGTTCGGGCATTTCAGGTTCATTTGCACTGCATGATGTGAAAATCAACAGCATCAGAAGTGAAAAAATAAAATGCTTCATACTCGTTGTGGTTTTAGAATTTTACTGATACAACGGCAAAGCCCTCGCGAGTCGGTATAAAGCGCATTTCGGTCGCAGACCGGTGCGCGTTGGCTTGCCATTATATCCAACCGCAAAATTATAGACAGACAGCGAAGTTGTTGTTACTCTTTTTTCGGATCGTTTTTCAAAAATTTCCGAAAAGACTTTTTCAACATTACTATGGAATATTCCGCTTTCGGGGAAAATGGTAATTAAAGCCGTAAAATTTATTAGGACTAATCGGTTAGTCTGACATAATTTTGCATTTGACATTGTACGTCTATTGTCATTTTGAATAAACACTATAATCCAAGAAAAATCAATGAAAAGACTAATTTATCTTGCAGTAGCTTTAATAATCGCCGGCTTAGCTCTCCAATCCCATACCAACGACAAGCAGACTGAAAAGAATGAAAATCAAAAGAATGGCACAAAAGTGCTGGTGTGCTACTTCTCAGCAACAGGAACAACAGAAAAGGCAGCCAGACGCATAGCAGAGATTACGGGTGGCACATTACACAACATTGAACCGGCCAAGCTCTATACATATGCTGATCTTAATTGGCGTGACTCACTTTCGCGCTCCTATGTGGAGATGCACAACCGTGATTTCCGCCCGGCTCTCAAAGATTCTGTGACAGATATGTCCGATTTCAGCGTTGTGTTCATCGGCTATCCGAACTGGTGGAATACACATCCAACTATTATAAATACATTCATAGAAGCCAATGATTTACAAGGTAAGACCGTAATACCTTTTATGACCTCAGGTGGCAGCAACATTTTCAACAGCGAGAACGAACTGCACGAGGCATATCCCGGCATCAAGTGGGCAAAAGGTCTGCTGATGAACAATGTTTCAGACGATGACATTAAGGATTGGTTGAAAGAAAACGGACTCCGATAACGCCTGCAACCGAAAAAAGTGTAAGACTTACCGACGTTTGTAAAAATCATCAAAACGATTTATTTGTTTAACAACCGTGCTTCGGCACAAATAACAAGATTACATGAAACTTAAAACGATTTTAATCATGGCAGCATCAGCTATCAGTTTCGGCACGGTTCTCCATGCACAGGATAATCCGTGGAACCTTGTCTATGAGCAGGCAATCACCGAAAACGTACCCGGCAAAGTGAATATCCACCCGGTAAAATACAATCTCGACGGCATTGAGATAGCCACAAACGTCTATACCCCTGCCGATTATAACCCCGATGAAAAGGAATATCCGGCTATCATTGTGGCACACCCCAATGGAGGTACAAAGGAGCAGGTCGCAGGGCTGTTCGCACAACGGATGGCAGAAAAAGGCTATATAACCATTGCCGCCGATGCCTCATATCAGGGTGCAAGCGGTGGTGAACCACGCCACACAGACAAGCCTTATTTCCGTATCAATGACATTCACGGTATGGCGGACTATATCTCCAAATATCCCGGCGTTGACCCACAGCGAATAGGTGCATTCGGCATTTGCGGAGGAGGCGGCTACACTCTCGGTGCGGCAAAAAGTGACAAGCGTTTCAAAGCTGTGGCAACCCTCAGCATGTTCAATTCCGGTCGTGTACGTCGTAATGGCTTTATGGACTCAGCCATGCCCACAATTCAGCAACGCCTCAAGGAAGCCTCCGATGCAAGGGAGAAGAGAGTCACCACAGGCGAAATTGTTTTTACAGGCGACATGAACCTGACGGATGAGGAGATTGAGAAACTTCCATTTGACCTCTACCGTGAAGGCGCGATATATTATAACCGCACCCATGCTCACCCCAATTCAACATTCCGCTACACAATGGAAAGTCTGATGGACCTGATGACCTGGGATGCGACAGACCAGATCAACCTTATCAACGCCCCGCTGCTTATGATGGCCGGAAACAAGGCTGATACCTTCTACATGACCTCAGATGCCTTTGAGAAAGCCACCGGTACTACCGACAAGGAATTGTTCCTCATTCCGGGCGCAACCCATATCCAAACATATTATGTGCCTGAATACGTAGATCAAGAAGTCAACAAACTTACAGAGTTCTTCGGCAAGACCCTTTAACCTCATCAATATATGAACCGATTGATTATTTCGTTTCTTGCATTTTTACCTCTAATATGTATGGCAATGAACATAGATGATTTCAAGCAACCCTATCCCGCAGGCACGGAGATGAAGGGCAATCCCAACTTCATCGGCACTGCATGGCTCTATCCTTTGAGCCATGAAAAGGAACTCAATGTACCGATGTTCAATGTTACATTTGAGCCGGGATGCCGCAACAACTGGCACCGTCACAGCGGCGGTCAGATACTAATCGCCACTGCCGGTGTTGGCTATTATCAAGAGAAAGGCAAAGCCGCCCGTCGCCTGTTTCCCGGCGACATCGTAGAGATAGCACCCGGCGTTGAACACTGGCATGGTGCCGCTCCCGACAGCTGGTTTGCTCATCTGGCTATCGAATGTAACCCTGAAAACAATGAGGTCACTTGGCTCGGTCCGGTTACAGACGCAGAATATCTCGAAGCCACAAAAAATCCGGAGACCGTAACCGAACTCACACCCCGTCAACAGGCTATTGTGGCAATCGCTTCGTATGCTGCAATCGGTGACACCGACGGCTTGACAAAAGCTCTTGAGCAAGGTTTGACAGCAGGAATGACGGTCAACGAAATCAAGGAGCTGTTGATACAGGTATATGCTTACTGTGGTTTCCCTCGCTCGTTGTCAGCACTCGGTGTTTTCAAAAATCTACTCTCTGAGCGTATGGCAAAAGGCATAACCGACCCGGAGGGAGAATCGGCATCGGTGGTGAGCGACATTGACAAGTATGGGCAAGGAGCAAAGACCCTCAGCGAACTCTCAGGAATACCTGTCGATGCTCCTGCACCTTGGTACGAGGACTTTGCTCCCGGCATCAACCGCTTCTTGAAAGAGCATCTTTTCGCCGACATTTTCGGCCGCGGAGTGCTGCCCTACACAGGCCGGGAACTTGCTACTGTGTCTATGCTCACCGCACTCGGTGGAGTCGAACCAATGGCAACCGGCCACATCGGCATCTGCCGTCATCTCGGAGTTACCTCGCCGCAGTTAAACTCATTGTTGGACATCATCGAGTATAATATCGGTCCGTCAAAAACAGAACCCATCCGCAAGATTGTAAACAGATGAAGAAGTTAATCACTCTAATCGTATCGGCTATGGCAATAACATCATCTTTTGCCGAAGGCATTGTAATAAAAAAACAAGGTCAGTTCCCTGTCGGGGGCACAACTATTGAACGTCCCGGCACTTTCAATCCCGACTCCTTTGTCGGCTGGGCTGAGCAAGACCAAGCCGGACAAAGTTATCGTTGCGATCATGCGTTTGCCCGCTACCAGATACCTGCCAATGCCAAAAATATGCCGTTGGTGTTCGTTCATGGTTATGGCGGTGACGGAGTTTGTTGGGAAACTACGCCTGATGACCGCCCCGGTTTTGCAACCCTCTTGCTTGCCGAAGGCTATCCGACATACGTTCTCGATCTCCCCGGCCGCGGTCATGCGTCTCGCACAAGCTCCACTGTTACGGTCGAGCCGGTAGCAGACGAAATGTTCTGGTTCGACATCTGGCGCATGGGGATTTGGCCCGAATGGAATGAAGGGATACAGTTCCCGAAAGACTCTCTCAGCGTCAGCAACTTCTTCCGTCAGATGGTGCCGGATCTGAGCAATCATCAGCTTGATGTTCCAGCACTCGATGCAATGGCAAAGAAAATCGGGAATCAGGTATTAGTGACGCACTCCGCAGGAGGTTTTCCCGGATGGATGGCAGCCATGCGCAATCCCGAAGTAAAAGGTGTCGTTGCCCTTGAACCCGGAGGGTATGTTTTCCCGAACAGTGAAATTCCTGCACCGCTACCCGGTCTGACCGGAGGCTTGAAAGGGGTAGGCGTGCCGATGGAACAATTCATGGAACTTACTAAAAAGCCGATTGTTATTTACTTCGGCGACTACATTCCTGAAAGCAACGCCACAACTCTTGGAGGAAGCAACTGGGAGGTGAGACTGAAGATGGGCCGTGAGTTTGTCGCGGCAATCAACCGTCACGGAGGCGATGCCACCCTTGTTCTCCTTCCCGAAATCGGAATAAAAGGCAACAGCCATTTCCTCATGCAGGAGCTCAACAATGATGTGATAGCCAAACTCGTAGCTAAGTGGCTGGATATGAAATTTCAAAAATAATTCGTAACTTTGCCATTATAATTGGCAAATTATGGCAGACGAGAAATTATTTGACAAAATCATAATTACCGACTCCCTGAGCGAGATAGCATCCGAAAAAATGGAAGGCTACCTCGCTCATGCGTTATGTCTTGACGGGAGCATGGAATTTGATTTCAACGGAAAGCATTTCATTTTCGGGCGACATGACCTGATGATAGTTCGCAAAGGTGGTCTTGTTGACAATATGCGTATCTCTGATGATTTCAGTGTGATGGTCATATATATCAATTCCGGATTTGTTGAACATTGCACACCGCAGTCAAACTACGGCATGAAGGGACAACTCGCACTGTTTATGAATCCCGTGATGAAACTCAATGAAGCGCAATTCGCTCTCTGCCTTCAGGATTTTCAAGGGGTGAAATACCGCTACGATACCACCGGATTTGTGTTTTACGAAGAAAGCATCCGCTGCGCTGTGCAACTCATGATTCTTGATTTCTTCGACTTCCATGCTTATAACTATGGAGAAGACTCCATCACACCGCAATATGCCTCGGTAATGAACAAGTTTTTTGCGCTACTCGACAGCGGAATTTATCGTGAACACCGCGAGGTGACATATTACGCATCGGAACTCTGCATAACGCCCAAATATCTTTCAGAAATTTGCAAGAAAGTGAGCGGACACTCAGCTAACTTTTGGATTAACCGCTACACATCGCTTGACATCTCCCGCCAGCTGCGTGACAAGAGCCTGACATTCGTACAGATTTCCGACATGTTCCACTTCTCCTCACCCGGATATTTCAGCCGCTATGTGCAAAACAACCTTGGCATGAGCCCATCCGACTACCGGGAATAACGCGAGATATGAAAGACAAAATGAAGGCGCAACCATGAACTCAACAGTTGCGCCTTTCTCTATGAAAAAAAGTGATTGGATATGTTTTATTTTTCTGTTGTCTTGGGATAACCCGGTTTTACAGGAATACGTCCGTCGTCCATTGCTGCACTGTATGCCAGCCATGCTACGATTGCCGCATTAACTTTCAAATCATCCAATGACAAGCGTTCGTATGTATCCATTGTTGTGTGGTAAGCCCTGAAATAATCCAGCGGATCTTGAATGAATTGAAATGCCGGAAGTCCAAGGCGAGTAAAGCTCACATGGTCTGTACTGCCGACAGACATTGGCGAAAAGGTGTCAAAGCCTAACGAAACCAAGGGCTGTTTCCATGCTTCAAAATATGGATATGCCATATCGTCCTCTTCCATATATACACCTTTGAATCGACCGGAACCAAAATCCATGTTCAGGTACAGTGCGAAGTCATCGTATTCCGGTAACTTTTTCTTTTGCGCCTTATCGTAGAGCTTATGGTCGGCATAGCCTCTTGAACCATACAGACCTTGTTCCTCTCCACCCCACAGAGCAAGGCGGATAGTTCGACGTGGTTTTATATCAAGGGCTTTAAGGATACGCATTGCCTCTATCATTGTAATGCAGCCTGAGCCGTTGTCAGCACCACCAGTTCCGCCGTGCCAAGAATCTAGATGTGCGCCGATAAGCACGACTTCATTTTTGAGTTTTGGGTCTGTGCCCGGTATCTCGGCAATGATATTGTTGATTTTCTGATTGTCAGTAAAAGTGTTTCTTACATCAAGCTCCATTTTTACCTCATCACCGCCTTTAAGGAGGCGAACCATTCTGCCGTGGTCTTCGGTGGGCAAAACAATCTCCGGCACAGGCTCAGGATCGCCTACTTTATAATTAACACCTCGTGAACCCGGGATATTGAAAGTCCCGTCGCCTACAATTACAGCCAACGGACGTTCTGCCTTTATAAGCGAGTCGATAGCCTGTTGCAATCCCTTGTTTGAACCGGACGACCATCGTCCCCACGGATTTGAAGGGCGATTATCCTTTGTCATTTCGGAGAGTTCCTCATCGGTATATCTTTTTGCCATAGGACGGAACGAGAGTTCATATTCCCTTGCGATTGGCATAATGACAATCTTTCCGTGAAGTTTTCCGCGATAGTTTGATAATGAAGTCGTATCGGTTGCTTCTAATAGGATGCAATCACCTGTAACCAACCCATCGGTACTCCCTGACCATGCTTTGGGATTTGCAGCGAAACTGCAATAGTATGGAGCAGTCATTGCCACATAATTTTTTTCGTTGTCCCAACCGCCTTTTGTAAATTCAAAGGCAAACTCGGTGTGGACATTATCGAATCCAAAACTCTTCAATGTGTCCGTCACAAGTTTTTCGGCACGCATTTTTTGTTTTGATGCCGCAAGGCGCGAACCGAGTCTGTCAGTGATGAAATGTGATATGCCTTCAACCTGAGAATGATTAAAGGCTTGGTCTTTTACCCTATACGCCATTTCTTCTGACTGGCGTGTCTGGGCTTGAACTCCTGCCGCAAGTAAAATTGCTGTGACAAAAGTCACGATACTTCTTGCCATTGTTATTTTAGTTTTAAGTTTATATCATCAAGCCATTGAGCTATGCCGGTTGTATCTCCTTCTTCTGAGATAAAACCGTTG
>OFHB01000792.1_pt1 | contig 19692 bp, 16 predicted proteins | sample 1521881 | NCBI WGS metagenome assembly OFHB01 (sample SAMEA3504090, study PRJEB24116) | mouse gut metagenome | biome: mouse gut; feature: mouse-associated habitat; material: faeces | place: Denmark | collected 2011
CCAGCCGTATTTTTTAACTATAGAAAATGATGCTGTTGGGTATCCCGACGAACATGTAGCAATGCGCTCTATTTCCTGACCACATAATTAGCCACAGACAGACGTGGAGCACGTGGAAACACTGTTTTCAAAGAGTGCCGGAGAGTAAATAAAATGGAACAGAAACGCCTATAAACCATTAGAATTTGTATAAAAAATCTTTGCAGACCTCTTTGTTTACAGCATAGCAAAAATTGAGTTTATTTTTGGGGTGATTTTACAGAAAACCTCCAGTCAAGTAGAATAGGAAGACATCATAAACCTGACTGGAGGCACTAATAATGAGCAGGCATATTTTGACAATGGACCAACTTGTGCTCTTTCAACAGCATTTGGCAGGGGAAGAGCGGGAGCAGAGCACGATAGAAAAATATATTCGTGAGATAAGATTTTTTCAAACTTGGTTGACAGGACGATCTGTAACAGCAGAAATTGTAGCACGCTGGAAAAATTACTTACGCGCAGAAGGCTATCAGCCAGAGACAATCAACTCCAAACTCTCAGCTCTGAACAAATTTTTCAGTTTCATAGGTTGGGCGGAGTGCCGTATGAAGTACCTGAAAATCCAGCGGAAGCTATTTCGTGGTACGGAGAGGGAATTGACCAAAGCGGAGTATATAAGATTGCTGGAAACTGCGAATAGTGGAGGAAAAGTGCGTTTAGCGTTACTTATAGAGACCATCTGCGCCACCGGAATCCGTGTGTCAGAAGTAAAGTACATAACCGAGGAGGCCATCCAAGCAGGCCGTGCGGATATTGCTCTGAAAGGGAAAATCCGTACCATCCTACTGCCTGGCAAGCTGTGTCGAAAGCTGCAAAAGTATGCCCGAAAGCAAAAAATCACTTCCGGCGAGATCTTTCTCACCAGAAGCGGTAAAGGCATCTCCCGCCGCCAGATCTGGGCGGAGATGAAAGCATTATGTAAAAAGGCTAATGTGGCCCCCTCGAAGGTATTCCCCCACAACCTGCGGCACTTATTTGCCCGGACCTTCTACCGGGCCTGCCGGGATGTGGCGAAGCTGGCGGACGTATTGGGCCATTCCAGCATCGAAACCACCCGTATCTACCTTATTTCCACCGGTGTGGAACATGCTCGTCAACTGGAGCGGTTGGGGCTTATTTGTTAGTCCAGAAAATAGACAAATTTAATAAGTTGACACATAAAATGTGAAAAAACAAGTCCTCAACGTATGGGACTGCGAGGACTGTAGGTATCCTATCACAAAAGATAGGGGAATGCAAGCCTATTTTCCTGGTTTTTCGCATAACAAATCCTGCCGGCCAGAGATATTCGGATGACCGGCTGAGACTTTTACGCCCTTTTTCAGCCTCGCACCCTGTGTGCGGGGCTTTTTGCTGTCTGTTAGAGAAGAAAATGGATTGGGTGTGGTTCGCAAACAGGGCAGTCTATTAAGTCTGTGATGAATGGGAAAGGGGAGCCACCTATGCCGCAAACGAGACAGCATATCCAGCGAAGCTATAGCCAGCAGCGCCAACGGCATAGTCAAACACTGGACATAGGCGTACGCCTGACCCGTGACGGCATAGAGCGGTTTATGACCGTCTGCCAGAATGAGGGCCGCGTGGAGGGCACCTTAAAATGGTATCGCCGGGGCCTGAACCGTCTCTATGATGATCTCCCAGAGGACAAGACCATCCGTCACGGAACCTTAGAGCGTTGGCGGGAAAAGCTGGTAAAGGAGGGCTACGCCCCCAGCACCATCAACAGCTATCTCTCTGTGAACAACGCTTATCTGGATTTTGTTGGTCACCGTGAGTACCAACTGGCCAACCAGCTGGAGTTAGAGACTGAGCTCCAGCCGGAGCTGACCCGGACGGAGTACCTGCGACTGCTGCAAACCGCTCGAACTTTGGGCCGTGAGCGAGTGTATCTGCTGGTGAAGCTGTTTGGAACCACAGGATTAACCGTGCAGGAGTTAGAGAAAGTCACCGTGGAAGCGGTGAAAGAGGGCAAGCTGACGGTCACCCCCAGCCGCAGCAAGCAGGTGCTGCGTGTCCCGGATGGTTTGCAAAGTGAGCTGCTGGACTACGCAAAGCGGAATGGCTACCTCTCCGGCCCTATCTTCCTGACCAAGGAGGGCACGCCCATGAGCCGGACCTATGTGAGCACCATCATCCGCCAGCTGTGCACTGCGGCAAAGGTACCGGAGGAGAAGGGCAACCCTCGCTGCCTGAAGCGGCTGTACCAGAGCACTCGGGCCGGTATTGAGGACAACATCGCCCTGCTGGCGGAGCAAGTCCACAGCCGCCTTCTAGAGAAGGAACAGTTAGAAATCGGTTGGAGTAATCGAGAAAATGTCTGACGTAGAATATGTATTCTGAGATGAACCGGGGAGGGGAGGAGCCATGCCGCAGACTAGACAGCACATTGAGGGTGAGCGTCCACTCCGGCAGCGGCGTTTGACAGAGGGCATTGTGATAACCGAGGACAACATGCAGAGGTTTCTCGTCGACTACGCGAAGATGAACTGCTCGGAGGGGGTGGTGAAGTTCTACCTGCGGAAGTTAAAACGGTTTTACGATGACCTCCCAACGGATAAGACGATCCGGTATGGTACCCTGCAGAAGTGGCGGGGGGCGCTGCTACAAGACGGCTATACGCCGGGCTCAGTGAACGCGTTCCTTTCTGTTGCAAATTCATATCTGGACTATATCGGCCGCCGGGAATTCCAACTGGCGGGACAGTTGAAGGATGAAAAAACTCCCCAGCCGGAGCTGAGCAGGGCGGAATATTTGCACCTGCTCAGAACAGCAAAAGCGCTGGATAAGGAAAAGGCGTATTTGCTTGTCAAGTTGTTCGCGGCGACAGGAGTGTTTGCCCAAGGGCTTCCGGAGGTGACGGTGGAGGCGGTCCGGGAGGGGAAGACCGTCAGCGATCAAAACAAGTACAAGCAGATCGTGACGGTTCCCACCTGCCTGCAAAAAGAACTTTTGGACTTTGCTCTACGGAACAGTATCGGATCTGGTCCCATTTTCCAGATGCGGGACGGCAGGCCCATGCACCGAACCTACGTGTCCGCGGCAATCCGGAACCTATGCGAAGAGGCGAAGGTACCAAGAGAAAAGGGAAACCCGAAGTGCCTTCGGAAGCTATACCCGTCCACGAAAGCAGGGGGGGAGAGCAACATTTCTCTGCTGGTGGAGCAGGCCATAGAGCGGATGCCGGAGCAGGAGCAGTTTACCGTCGGGTGGGATGAGTGATGGAGGGGGAGAGAGTTGCTTTGCTGGTATCTATCTTAATGAGCGTATACAACGGTGAGGCAACGCTTCGGACGGCAGTTGATTCGATCCTTGCCCAGACCTTCACGGATTTTGAATTCATCATCTGCGACGATGGCTCAACGGATAGCACCTGGGAAATTCTCTGCGAGTACAGAGAAAAAGAGGGACGCATTCGCATACTGCAAAATTCTCAAAACCTTGGTTTGGCAGCGTCGCTGAATAACTGCTTTACGATAGCGGAGGGACGATACATCGCCCGCCAGGACGCGGACGACGTCTCTGCGCCGGACCGGTTGGAGCGCACACTGCATTATCTGCAAGAGGAAGATGCTCCATATGTGGGCTGTGGGGTCTGCGTATTTGATGATGGAGGCATTTGGAGCCGCCGCCTTCATCCTGAGCGCATCACGAAACACCTCATTGCCCAGAAGAACCCGTTCTTTCATCCGACAATGCTCTTTAAGCGAGAGACGCTGGAGATGGCCGGCGGATACCGGGCAACCGCGGTGACGCGGCGCACGGAGGACTACGATCTGGTCATGCGGCTGGCCGCGCAGGGCGTGATCGGACAAAATCTACAGGAATATCTTTACTATGTATACGAACCGCCGGAAGCATACCGGCGGCATACGTTGCGCACCCGATGGTGTGAGGTGCTGGTACGATGGGACGGTCTCCATCAGATGGCGGCGCCGCTACGGGATTACATCTATTTGTGTAAACCGCTAATGATGTGCATGGTCCCGCGAGACCTGCTGAAACAGGTGAAGCGCTTGCAATGGAAAAAACGGGAAAGGGAGGGTGCATTCGGCAGTGCAGAACGGACTAACTTACATACATGAAAAAATTGATGCATTTCGGCGGTTTACCCCCCTCCTTCGGGAATTGGTCGTGCGGGATATCAAGGTCCGGTACCGCCACTCCGTTCTGGGCCTGGTGTGGACCGTGCTGAATCCGTTGCTGATGATGGTGGTCATCACCATTGTGTTCTCAACACTGTTCAAACAGAATATCCCCAATTTCCCCATTTACTATTTGTCCGGGTCATTGTTGTTTTCCTTTAACTCCGAATCCACGACCACGGCGCTGAATTCTATAATTTCCAATGCGTCTCTGATCAAAAAGGTCTATATCCCCAAGTATCTGTTTCCCTTTTCCAACATCCTGTCCGGACTGGTCAATCTGGGATTTTCCCTGATCGCCATGTTCATCGTTATGATTATCACCAGCGCACCGTTCCATGTCACGCTTTTGCTGATTCCCATCCCTATTTTCTACACCTTCCTGTTTGCGACGGGATTGGGGATATTGCTGTCGGCGCTAACCGTGTACTTCCGGGACATTGCGCATTTCTACGGCGTGTTCATTCTGGCTTGGACGTATTTTACTCCCATATTTTACCCGGTAGAGATTCTGAATGAGACTGCCATGGGCATCATGCGGTTCAATCCTATGTACCACTATGTCTTCTTTATGCGGGAACTGGTGCTGGATGGACAGTTCCCCAGTATGAAGGAAAACCTGTTGTGTATGCTCATGGGCATGGTGGCCCTGCTGATCGGACTGATCGTGTTTTACCGAAAACAGGACAAATTTGTCCTGTTTGTGTGAAAGAGGAGCGCTGCATATGGATACGGCGATCAAGGTAAATGGAGTTTCCATGATGTTCAACCTGAGCTCCGAGAAGGTCGACAACATCAAAGAGTACATTATCAAAATCGCTCGCCGGGAGTTGCACTACCAGGAATTCTGGGCGCTGAAGGATATTTCCTTCTCCCTGGGAAAGGGCGAATCCTTGGGAATTATTGGGCTGAACGGCTCAGGAAAGAGTACGCTGCTGAAGCTCATCTCTGGCATTTTGAAGCCTACAAAGGGCAGTGTGGAGACGGCAGGAAGCATTGCACCGCTGATCGAACTGGGGGCGGGGTTTGATTCCGATTTGTCTGCCCGGGAAAATATTTATCTCAATGGCGCGATCTTGGGCCACAACAGGGAGTACATGGAGGAGCGGTTTGACGACATCATAACCTTTGCAGAACTGCAGGATTTTGTGGATACGGCTATCAAAAACTACTCCTCCGGTATGGTGGCGAGGCTGGGGTTTGCCATTGCCACCATGAACATCCCGGATATTTTGATTATCGACGAGATCCTAGCGGTGGGCGACTACAAATTTCAGGAGAAGAGCTTTCAGCGGATGCAGGAGATGATCCGGTCCGGTGCAACGGTGGTGTTCGTGTCCCACTCCATTGAGCAAGTCAAACAGATCTGCGGGCAGGCGCTGTGGCTGGAGCGGGGGGAGATGAAAGCGTTTGGCGAGGGACAGGAAGTCTGCGCCGCCTATGTAAGCGAGTGATGGAAAAGAAACGGCTGCTGTTCGTCATTAATCAGTTTTTCAAAGGCGGAGCGGAGACGGCACTGCTGAATTTGCTCCGCGCGCTGCCGCCGGAGCGGTATGAGACAGATCTCCTTGTGTTTGACCAGATCGACCTGCCGGGAACGATTTCCCTGCTGCCGTCGGTTCCGGATTGGGTTCGGGTTGTGGATGTATCCGAGGGGGAGGGGTGGACAGCTTATGTAAAGAAAGCGTGGTTCAAGCTTTGCCGGAAAATCACGCGGCGGCAGGCGTTCCGGGGAGCGGCGGCGGCATACCTGCGGGACAGGCAGTATGACGCGGCGTTTTCTTATGGAGAGTGGTTCTCCAGCCGGCTTGTGGCAGAGTATGTGCGGGCTAAGCGGAAGTATGTCTGGGTTCATGCGGATATAGACAAGGCTGCGTTTTTACACCCGGATATCCTTTTATACCGACAGTGCTTCGATGGTTTTGTCTTCGCGTCGGAGCGGTCCATGGCGAGCGCAGAGAAGAAATATCCGGTCCTGAAAGGAGAGGGCGTTGTAGTTCATAATCTGACTGACGAGGCAAAACTCCGAGAACTGAGCGGGCAGCCGGCGCCGGAGTGGTTCCCGGCGGATGGGTTGCCGGTGCTGCTTACCGTGGCCAATGTGCGGGAGGAAAAGAACCATTTGCGGCAGGTCCGGGTGATGCGCCGCCTGTTTCAGGAGGGGAAACGGTTTTACTGGCTGAATGTTGGTACGCTGGCCAACTGGGAAGTGGCCGGGCGTGTCAAAGCCGCCGTGCGCGAGGCTGGGTTGGAGGACTATTTTCTGCTGCGGGGCGCGGTGGAGAATCCCTATGCGCTGATGAAGCGGGCGGATGCGGTATGTGTGCTGTCAGACCATGAATCCTGGTCTATGGTCATCACAGAGGCGAAGACGCTGGGGGTTCCGGTCATTGCGACGCAGACCTCCGGCGCGCTGGAGCAGTTGGAGGATGGGGAGACCGGGGTGTTGTGTGGTTTCTCGGAAGAGGATATTGCGGAAAAAATTAGAATGTTTCTGGAGCGGTCAGAATACGGGGAGAGGATTCGGGAAAGTCTACGGGGCTTCTCTGCCAAAGCAAATACATTAAAACAGCTGGAGCCGCTGCTTTTAGAGGGCAGGAAGAAGATAGTTTATCTTTTTGACAACATCAACTATCTGAGCGGAGCAAGGAATGCAGCGCTGGCGCAGATGGAGTATTTGCGGGAACATGCGGAAGTGTCGCTTTTTTCTGTTGAGCCATGTCTGGATGGGGACCTGCGTCGGCAATACCGGACGCTGGACCTGGGGGACTGCAAAGGGCTGCGTTGCCTGGCTATGCCCTGCGGTGAGGTCCTGAAAGATACGGAATATTCCTGGAAATGGAAAATGCTCCGGGCGGCATACGCGCTGTTGGCGAGAGTGGGTCTGGAACAGGTTTTGCCGCGGATGCTTCTGAAGCGAGTGCTGCCGCCGCTGATGAACGGTTACGACGCCGTGTGCGTGGTGAGCGAGGCGTCTAGGCTGCGCGGAGCAGTATCCAGACTGGAGGGGCTGAAAAAGATTCAGTGGATTCATACTGATTATGCCGCTTGGAGGGAACAGTCAGCGTGGACACAGCATATCACAAAGCATGACGGCGGGATTTACAGCCGATTTGACCGGGTTGTCTGTTTGACCGAGGGCTTGCGGAGAAAATTTGTTGGGATATATCCGCAGCTGGAGGGAAAGACAACTGCGATTCCGAACTTTATTCCATATGACCGTATACGGGCGCGCGGAGAGGAAGCTTCGGACATTATAGTAGAGCCGGGGCTGATGAACCTGATAACGGTGGGGCGGATGGAGGCGGAGAAACGGTATGATCTGGTGTTGCAGGCCGCGCGTGAGCTGAAGGAGCGCGGGGTCCGGTTTCACTGGTATCTGGTGGGAGACGGACCGATGCTGGAGGAGATGCGGGCGCTGAGCCGCTCGCTGGAGGTAGACCGGGAGGTCACCTTTACCGGAAGGCTGGATAACCCGTGCCCGCTGATGAAGCGGTGCAGTGCACTGGTGCTGCTGTCCGACTACGAGGGAACGCCAGTGACCATAGACGAGGCTAAGGTGCTGGGCGTGCCGGTGCTGGCACGGGACGTGGGCGGGATACGGGAACAGCTGGAGGGCGGGTATGGGCGTATTGTGCAGAAGTCGGTTGAGGAACTGATGGCTATGACTAAATATGCCAAAGAACGTGTTGGCTTTGTGAAAAGGAATTGTGAAGAACGTGAACAAGTTGTCCGAAGCCAGTTGCAAAGAATGTTCGAAATATAGATTTTGTGTTGTGGGGGAGATTAGATGAAACTGCTATTTGTTATCAATCAATTCTATAAAGGCGGAGCAGAAACTTCTCTGCTCAACTTGCTGAAACGAATAAATATTGATGGCGCTCATGAAATTGACTTTATTGTTCTAAACCAATTCCCTATTGAAAATGCAGTATCGCTAATAGATCAAGTGCCAAATGAAGTTAATGTACTGAATATCTATAATATGCAGCAACATATTTCTTTATTTGACAAAATCCGTGCGCACTTTTTTTTGACAAACGAAGAAAAACAGTGTGATCCTTCAGTTGCTCTGCTTTATGTGCGGGAAAGAGAATATGACTGGGCTTTTCACATTGGCGAATGGTGGCCTCCGGCTTTTGTTGCATTAAAGGTGCGGGCAAAGCAAAAGGCAGTATGGATACATAGCGACATAACAAAAGCGGTTACTTTCAATCCGGATTCCTTTTTTGCATATGATGAAGAAATTGCGAACTATATCTTTGTTTCAAAAGCTTCTATGAATTCCTGCATGGACGAATTCCCCTTTATAAAGATAAAGGCTAGGTGTATTTACAATATTTCGGATGTTCCACAAATAAAAAAGCTTGCAGAAGAGTCGGTTACAGAGGACTATTTTGACAGAGGGCTTCCGGTTATAGTGACCTGCGCAAATATAAGAAAAGAGAAAAATCACAAGAGGCAATTGCGTGCGATGTCAATTTTGAAAGATAGGGGTGTTGACTTTATCTGGTTGAATATTGGCAATACAAGTGATAAGACAAGATGCGACGAACTATTGGCGGAGGCAGATGCGCTAGGACTGAAGGACCGATTTATTTTAACTGGAGCAAGGGATAATCCATATAAATATATGGTGCGCGCAGATGCTGTTACGGTTTTATCCGATTATGAATCCTGGAGTTTGGTAATTACAGAAGCAAAAATTTTAGGCGTTCCTGTAATTGCAACAAAAACTTCTGGTGCTTCTGAACAGCTTGTTGATGGAGTAACGGGAATATTAACAAACTTTAGCGTAATAGATATTTCAGAAAAAATAGAACAATTTCTACGTTCAGCATATGCGGGCACTAATATTCGGAAAAATATACAAAATTTTGATAATACGAGAGAAATTATTGCCTCTTTTTTTAATACAATTAATGAATCTTCAGCCCTAAGAAGTGAGCCTAGACAAGAAATCTTATATGTCATTGACGATATCAACTATCAAGGGGGCGCACATATTGCTACTAAATTGCAGATTCAAGAGTTTTTGCGCAGGGGGCGACATATTTCCGTTTTTTCCTCTTCCATCCCGACAGCTAAAATTCGGACTGAACTAAATGGGGCGGCCTTTCTGGGTTGGAAAAATTTTCCAGAAGACAGACTTTATAATCGTCGCTTGATGGATTGCTTGTTTGATTCCCGGCTGACGGCGGAAGCAAAAAAATATAAAATAAATTTAACAAAGGAAGGAAAGGTTTACAAAAATCCCCAAGTCTTTGATGAACTGGTTTTTCCCCATCTTTCAAAACTGTTTTCTGGGTACAAGACAATCTGTGTGATGGGTGAAAACTCTGTGTTTCGGACCGTTGTCACAAAAGCTACATGCCAAAACAAAGTACAGTGGATACATATTGATTACTGTCAATGGAGAAATCAAACTGTCTGGACCCGCAAGATTACTCAGAATGATGGAACCCTATACCAGGAATTTGATAAAATTGTAGTTTTAACCTCATCAATTCGCCAAAGCTTTGTAGAACTATATCCACACTTAGAATCTAAGGTTGTAGTAAATGCAAATTTAATACCCGTTCATGAAATTAGAGAGAAGGCGCAGAATGATGATCGCAAAAAATACATTCGATTTGTCACAGTGGGACGTGTAGATGTGCAAAAAGCGTATGATCGACTCTTCGATGTGCTGGAACAGCTGTATAACGAGGGATATCGCTTTTATTGGACGATTATTGGAGATGGAAATGAGTTTTGTCGTATTCAATCTATGTTTATGCAAAGCGAATTGCGCAAGTATGTTACATTGACTGGCAGCTTGTCTAATCCATTTCCTTATGTAAAAGAGGCAGATGTTTTTGCGCTACTCTCCAGATATGAAGGACTGCCCAATACTATATTTGAAGCATTAATTCTGGGCACCCCAGTGATTGCTACAAATGTAGGCGGGGTTGCGACACAGATATGTCAGGGGAAAAGTGGCTGGTTAGTAGAGAATAATGAAAACGATATTTATCTAGGTTTAAAATATATATTAGACCATCCAGAAGCTATAGCATATTCTAAACATTATCTTACAAATTATCAATATAATAATGCCGTGATTCTGAGCACGGCGGAAAAGGTTCTATTTGGAGAGTAAGTGTTATCAATATTGGGTTTCGCTTAGAAAATATAGCAACTAAGGAGTGTGGCGGCATTTATCTGCTTCCTTCGGTTTATGCCGACTGATAAAAATCGATGAATGGGAAAAAATCCCTCTGGGAAAACTTATTGCAAACCATAGCAATCCTATTGGCGAGTGTCTATCTAACGTTTATTGTTGATGTATATACTCTCAATACAGCATTAAAACGAATTTTTGTGTTTGTATATTTTCTCGCTTTATGTATGCTATTTACATATTTAAAAAGAAAATATGTAAAGGGAAAAATCTCAATACAAATAGCTTTTGGGGCTGCGGTTATTGCGGTATTTATCCTTACTGCGTTTCAAAGTAAGTTCCTTCCGGAGGCACAGGACGGTATTGTAACTCTTCGGGCTGGAATGCGTGGCGAGGTATGGCTTGTTGAGGCTGATATCAACGGAAAATCCATTCCAGTATGGCAGCTTGAAATAGATGGAAACTGCGGTTGGGAATATAGTGAACAATATGATGACTATGTATTTTATCCGTATGAAAACAAGTCGGAAAATTATCTTCGGATAAGTTATTTTGCTGAAACTGTGAACCTCCGATTTGCAGCAAATACCTGGTCAGGTACAGTGTTTATTACTGATGAAGAGGGACACGAAACGATTCTGGAATTATACAATAAGGATGAACAAAATTATCAAAGTGATTTTTCAATCAGCAACAAGCATGTTTATCGTAGTAGTGAACGTGCGGTCCTGAATATTGGAGCATTTATTCTTATCTGGAATATACTTTTCTGCCTGAGCCATCTGCTGTGTACTGGAATTGAACGCTCAAGGAGGGACAAAACTGCGCTTGAATGCCAGGGGCAAAAGTTGGAAATGGATTCAGGTAATTGGGATTTCTATCTGAGAGCCCTTTTCCTGATGGTTATTGCGTGGCGCATTATTGTAATGCGCTCATGTCATTCCTCATATGTGATGTTTCCGGATTCTGGGGGATATATGAATTATCCGTGGAAAGACTTTTTCCGGTTCGTGATAATTGGGAAACGCACCCCCGTATATCCTGCTTTTTTAGCTGTTTTGCAGTTGACTTTTGGATCAGATATGTACTTACATGTTGTTCCAATTGTTCAGGCAATGATAAGTCTGGCCAGCCTCTTCTTTTTCCGAAAAGCGCTGCAAATCCTTACTCATAACAGGTATGTGGCAGATTTTGTTACAATAGTGTATGGATTAAATCCAGATATTATTATTTGGGACAGTATTATTCTGACAGAGTCCCTTGCGATATCAATGACAGTCTTCTTCTTATATCTCGTGGTTAAATATATTGATACCCCATCTTTGAAGACGGGGATTGCGGCGATCGTATTGACCCTTATCATGATTTTTGAGAGGCCCACCTTTCTACTGTTTGCCGGACTCTTATTTGCATTTTGGATATTGCGGATGTTTAAGCATAAAGAGGAGCGAAAACTGCTTTGGAAACTATGCATAGCATCCATCTGCACTTTTGGGGTTGTTTTTGTTTATGCATGCAGTTTTGAAAAAAGCTTTGGCTATCTCAATATAACGGATGCCCTACCAAGACAAAACTTGGTTAACTTAATAGTCCGCGGATACTATACTGATTCAGCCAATCCAGAATTTGCCGCTACAATAGAAAAAGCATTGAATAACAACGGTGGCGAGATATGGCCGGCAGCATATGAAGTATTGGATAAGTATGGACAAGTTGAAACAAATAGGCTGGCGCGAGAAGCTCTTTACAAGCATCCTTTACTCTACGCAAAAGACACCTTGCATTATATGCTGAGGGATGCAAAAGATACGTTTGCAAGCTACTATCTCTATACTGCGCTTTATTCACCCTCAAGCGGGGAAAAACTATCTACAGCCTTGATGAATACAGTTTGCAGTATATTTGAACTACGGATTGCTTGGCTATATATTCTGTGGGGTGTAGAGATTATTAGTGCAATTCGGCTAAGAAATCAGGATAAAAGGTTCTGGGCCCATCTGGGACTGACAACATTTATGGTGCTGATTCCTATAAGTACCTATATGGCAACGTGTGGAGAATATAACCGAACGATGATTCATGTTGTCCCGTTTATCTATCTCAGTATTGCGATGAGCGCAACTTTTCTTTTTGAACGGTATGTCTGCATAAATAAAACATGTAAGCAACGAGCTTAGGAAGAGAGGTGCTCTACTATGTACGACAACCTTATCATCGGCGCTGGCCTCTATGGCCTCTACGCCGCGCTGCGCTGCGGGGAAGCGGGGCGGCGGGTCCTGGTCCTGGAGTGCGACAGCGCCCCCTTCAAGCGGGCCACCTACATTAATCAGGCCCGCGTACATATGGGTTACCACTACCCCCGCAGTTTCTCAACCGCCATCAAAAGTGCCCACTATTTCGAGAGGTTCTGCAGGGACTACGGGTTTTGTAACCTAGTGGATTTTGACCAGGTCTATGCCACCAGCGCCAGCTTCAGCTGGACGAACGCCAGAGAATTTCTGGATTTCTGCCGTGCGGCAGAAATCCGTTGCGATGCTATCGCAACGGAAAGATTCTTTCAGTCCGGCGTCTGTGACGGCGCGTTTCTGACCACGGAGTATACATATGACGCGCAAATCCTGAAGCAGTGGTTCCTGGAGCAGCTTTCCGGACTGCCCAATGTGGAGCTGCTGTTCAACCGCCGCATGACGGCAATCCAGCAGGCCGGAGATCTCTGGCGCGTGCAGGCGGGAGATCTCACGGTGGAAACACCCTTCCTTCTCAACGCAACCTATGCCGGAGTAAATGAGATCCATCAGATGCTCGGGTTTGAACCCTTCAAAATCAAATATGAGCTGTGTGAGATCATCTTGTGCACTGTTAGCGAAAATCTCCGCAATACAGGAATCACCGTGATGGACGGGCCGTTTTTCTCTATCATGCCCTTTGGGAAGACGGGCTATCACAGTCTGACCAGCGTGACCTTCACGCCCCATGAGACGTCCTATGACACCGTCGCCACATTCCCGTGTCAGGAGCGCAGCGGCGGACGGTGCAGGCCGGGGGCGCTCTTCAACTGTGACGACTGCCCGGCGCGGCCGGAGAGTGCGTGGCCCTACATGAGCCAGCTGGCGAGAAAATATCTGCGCCCGGAGTATGAGTTCCACTATGTAAAAAGCCTTTTCAGCATGAAGCCTATTTTGAAAGCCAGCGAAATAGACGATTCAAGGCCCACCGTTGTGCGGCAGTATGCCAGCGATCCAACATTTATCAGCGTGCTTTCCGGGAAAATCAACACCGTATACGATTTGGATGAGGTGCTCGGCTTATGAGTAAAGAATGGAATTTTATATCCGCGGTTGTCTATGTCAGGGATGACAGCGAGAAAACAGTCAGCTTCTTTGATGCGCTGCACAGCGTGCTGGATACCCATTTCATGCAGTATGAGATCGTCGTGGTCAATGCGAGCCGGGAGGATTACGCGCTTCCTAGGCTACGGAAGTGGGCGGACGGCCTCCAGAAGCCGCTGACCATCATCAACATGTCCCTCAGACAGGCCCACGAGCAGTGTATGAACGCGGGCCTGGATATAACCATCGGCGACTATGTATATGAGTTCGACGGCACGGATATGCCCTATCCGGAGACGATCATCTGGGACGCCTATCAGTCGGCAATGAGCGGAAACGACATCGTGACGGTTTGTCCCCGGACGGTCCGGGGCTGGAGCCGGATGTTTTACAGGATCTTTAACGCAAACAGCAACGCGGCGTATGAGCTGCGGACGGATGTATTCCGTCTGGTGTCCAGACGGGCAATCAACCGGGCCCATGCCATGGGCGACAATCTGCCCTACCGGAAAGCGGCATATGCGTCCTGTGGATTGAAAATGTCCGTCCTGGAGTTTGACGGGGCTGTCACGGGAAAGAAAACGGAGCGCTTTGAGCTGGCTATGGACAGCCTTACGCTATATACGAATTTCGGATATAAGTTCAGTTTAGGGCTCACTGTCTGTATGTTTGTGGCGGCCCTGGCGGAGCTGGTGTACACGATCACGGTCTGGCTGACGGGGAGCCCGATCTCCGGATGGACGACAACCATGTTTGTGTTGACGCTGGGGTTGGCGGGACTGTTTGCCATACTGGCGATTACCATTAAGTATCTGACGTTGATTCTGAAGCTGATTTTCCAAAAGCAAAAGTACCTGATCGAAAGTACAGAGCGGCTCTGAGGGAAACGGGAATGAAGAAAGAGTTTCTGGTGGGCTATACGGGCTTTGTGGGATCAAATCTGGCCGCGAAGCATACTTTTTCCGGCTGCTTCAATTCAAAAAACATCGCGGATGCTTTCGGGGAGCGGCCGGATCTCCTGGTATATGCAGGCGTTCCGGCGGAGATGTATCTGGCAAACCGGGACCCGGAGGCGGACCGGCAGGTTATTGTGACAGCACAGGAGAATATCCGGCGGATTGCGCCCAAACGGGTCATTCTGATTTCCACGATTGCAGTCTATCCGGACACGCATGGGGCGGATGAGGACACGGTCATTGAGGCGGACAGCCTCCCGCCCTATGGAGCCAACCGCCATGGGCTGGAGACCTGGGTGGAGGAACACTGCGAAAATCCATTGATTATCCGCCTGCCTGCGCTCTATGGAATCCATTTGAAGAAGAATTTTCTGTATGATTATATCCACGTTATTCCGTCTATGCTGACGGAGGCAAAGCTGAAGGAGCTGTCGGCGCGGGAACCGGCGCTGCTGGAATACTATATCCCACAGGGAAATGGTTTTTTCAGATGCCGGACGCTGAAGCGGGACGAGGAAGTTGAGCTGAAAGCGCTTTTTAAGACGCTTGGGTTCAGTGCGCTGCATTTTACCGACAGCCGGTCCAGATACCAGTTTTATCCGCTGGCCCGGTTGTGGGGGCATTTGGAGGCGGCTATGCGGCAGGATTTACACAGGTTGAATATTACGACGGCTCCCGTGGAAATTGCCGGGCTATATGAATATCTGGAGAACAGTCCTTTTTGTAATGAGCTGAATAAACCGCCGTTTGACTATGACCTGCGGTCGAAGTATGCGCATCTGTTGGGTGGAAAAGATGGATATTTGATGAGCAGAGACGATGTTTTGGCGGATATTTTTGCATATGTTCAGAGAGAGCAGAAACTGCGGTTGGGAGAGTTTTCATGAAGCTGTCTGTTTCAAATATTGCTTGGCGGGAAGAACAGGACGAGGAAGTTTTTGCCTGGATGAAGGAATATGGGTATGCCGGATTGGAAATCGCTCCAACCAGGATATTCCCGGAAAATCCGTATGATAAACTGACCGATGCAAAAAATTGGGCTGAGAGATTAAAAGCCGATTACGGCTTTTCTGTCCCGTCCATGCAGTCCATATGGTACGGGATGCCCCAGAGAATCGCCGGATCGCCGGAAGAACGGGCGGCATTATATGATTATACGGAACAGGCCCTTGATTTTGCCGCGGCGTGCAGATGCCGGAACCTGGTGTTTGGGTGCCCTAAAAACCGGGTGGTATCAGGGGAGGAGGATATCCCTGTCAATGAACAGTTCCTGTGGGATATTGCGGAAGCGGCGGAGAAGCGCCAGGTTATTATTGGCCTGGAGGCGAATCCGCCTGTTTATCAAACCAATTACATCAATACGACTTCGCAGGCAGTTGAAGTGCTGCGACGAATGAACCATCCGGCACTGAAACTCAATCTCGACTTGGGGACAATTCTGGCAAATCAGGAGCGCTTGGATGTCGTGGAAAACAATTTGGATCTGATAAGTCATGTCCATATCAGCGAACCAGGGCTGAAGCCAGTTAAAAAGAGGTGGCTATATCGGCAGCTAAAGACTATTCTTGAAGCAGAGAACTATCATGGTTTTGTTTCAATTGAGATGGGGCAGACAGATGACATAAATGCCATGGAAGATGTGCTCAAGTACGTGAGGGAGGTTTTTGGATCGTGAAACAAAAAGGCGGAAAAGAATGTTTGTTCTGGGGAGGGGGGTACAATGGAATCTTAATTACAACAGTCGCAATCCTCCTGGTAATATCGGTGTCGGTAATTAAATATCGTTCAGACGAAGTGAATTATCGCAATGCGGACGCTACATGGCATACGCTGCTGACGATAGAAGCATATGACGAGACCCCTATTTCAGATCATCTTTTTTTGCCAATTGTGAGTTTAGGCGGGGATGACGATAAGTTTATTCCATGGGGTGCAACTATTCCGGACGAAAACGGAAATTATTACTATACATCATTTTCCTCAGTGGGATATTTTGCACCATGGCTCTTTATGAAAATATTTAGGCTGGAAATTTGTGAAAAATCGTTATACATTTTCAATTCTGTATTATTTGCAATATCCGCAGTTTTGTGGGGAATATTTGTACTCTGGATTTTTGATTCAGAGAAAGAGAAAATAGGCGTTTCCGTCATAGGGGTAATTACTTATGTATTGACACCCGAACTGATGCATGGTATGGGAATTGTCTACTGGCATCAATCGCTTATGCAGGTTACACTGCTTGCCCAAATTATGGCTTTCTGGAAGATAAAAGAAGCGCAATCAAAACCGGCAGCAAAAATAATATTTTATATTTTAGCTTTTCTTAATCCTTGTATAGAGTGGACAGGTTATGTAGCAAATATGGGGTTTGCTTTGGCGGAGGTATTGCTTAACTATAAAAAAGATTGGAAAAAAGCCATTGTCAAAGCAATATTATTAGGACTCCTTACAATTTGCTCTTTTGGAATATTTACTGGGCATTACTTGCTTAGAGTTGATGTTGCCAGCTTTTTTTCGGTACTCAAAGCAAGATTTATTGCAAGAAACGTTAGTGTGCCAATAAGCCTTACAGTTTTATTTGGCAGTTATCTCAACTCATTCCTGTATTTGTGGATATTGTTGTTCATTCTTGTCATATGGAATGTAGTAAAAAAGCAAAGTGTTGAATTAAAACATGGAGTGCTAATGATGGTGCTGGCATTTCCAATTATTGAAAATTTTATTATGAAGCAACATGCTTTTGAATATACATACGACAGAATGAAAGCATGCTTTTTGCTTTCTTTTTTAATATGTGAATTAATTCATCAACTGTTAATAAGCTACGAAAACAAGAAAATGACACCGGTAATTGTGGCTGGATTAGTAATCACTACTGGTATGTGTAATCTAAATGCATATATACACGATGAAGCGTATATCTGGAAAACCTCATATCAAGAGGAAAACAGGCAGATTGCGGCATATATTAATAAGAATTATACCGATTCCGTTTTAGGTGTTGAAAATTTGCCAATTAGAGGTTACATGAACCTTTTATTGGGCAGGGGGATATATGAAGGCACAAACGCTGATGCGTTGAGAAGTGAAGCCGCTAAAAAGGGAAGACGATATGCGATTATCCTGGAGGTGGAAAGTCCAGGCAGCTGGAATGTTTATGATCTGAGCGGAGCCTCAGCTTGCGATATACAAACAGGAGACCATCTGAAAATTATAACAAGAGAAGACACAATAGAGACAATAACGCTATTGGGGGATGGCAAGCTATATCAATTATCCCCTTTAACTGATCAGAACTGGACCTCAGGTTACTCTAATTTTGCAAATGTCCTTCTGTTTGAATATGATGAAAACTTACTGGCGAACTTATTTGGAAGCGCGTTCATCCTATGCGAAGGGGGGGCCTTTCCGATAGAGGACATAGATTATGATGATCTGTGGATTAGAGTAGCGGTTGGAGCGGATGCAACAATTTGTAAGTATCCACGTTATATTCAACTTGGGTAAGCTGGAGAGAAGATTATGGTATATGAACGTCAAGAAGGTGTTCCTGCATTTGAATGTACAGAATATATGGAAAAATCCAAGAAGTATGTGGTTCTGATTCCTGTTATCAATGAAGGAGACAGAGTTATCAGAGAATTGAAACGGGCCGCTCAGCATCATATTGCTGACCACGCAGATCTTGTCATCTGCGATGGCGGCTCAACGGACGGTAGCGTGGAAGAAGGGAAACTCCGTGCGCTGCAGGTGAATACCTTGCTGGTTAAAGAAGGACCCGGAAAACAGGGAGCGCAGCTCCGGATGGGAATCTGGTGGGCGCTGAAAAGAGGCTATCAGGGGATTATCACGATAGACGGGAACAACAAGGACAGTATTGAAGATGTTCCCAATTTTATAGCCAAGCTGGAAGAGGGGTATGACTTTGTGCAGGGCTCCCGGTTCGTTCCGGGAGGACAGGCTGTCAATACGCCTCTGGTCCGGTACATTTCTTTGAAACTGATTCATGCGCCGGTCATTTCGATGACAGCGCGTCACCGTTTTACAGATACGACAAATGCGTATCGGGCATATTCGCGCAAGTATTTGGAGCATCCGCAGGTACAACCGTTAAGGGATATATTTGCGACATATGAGCTGCTGGCGTATCTTTCTGTGCGGGCTTCACAGCTTGGCCTGCGGGTGTGCGAAATCCCGGTGCGGAGGGAGTATCCAGCTGAAGGGAAAATGCCGACGAAGATCAGTGCGTTCCGTGGGAACTGGGAGCTGATGAAAATTCTTGTGTTGAATGCGTTTGGAAGATATAACCCCTGTGTTGACAGACCGGGAGCTTGAACGTCTATGGGGAGAAAAGTCTGGAGAACTCTGATGCGGCTGTGCCGGTGGTGTCTGGCTGCGGTGCTTGCGGTGTTCCACGTTGAGCTTTCGGATAAGCTGTGGAGGACTGTAGAGCAATTCATTGAGTTTGCCTGCGTGGGATGTTCCAACGCAATGATACTGTTGGCAGTTTATTATGGGATCATTTTCCTTTTTGGGGAATCTGCTTACCTGCTGGGACAGACGCTGGGGTATGCGGCGGGAATTGTGAACTCCTATTTTTGGAACAGCAGAATCGTTTTTCATTCTGACGAGGCGGTAAAACCGCGAGGGGCGTTTGTCAGAATGTGCATATGCTATGGGCTCACATACGTTATACAAATAGGGATAGTATATGCCGGCGTGGAGATGCTGCATATTTCGGAAATGGTTGTGCCGGTTATCGCGATTCTGATTACGACACCGGTGAATTTTGTACTAAATAAGTATTTTGCATTTAAAAATGGAGCAGACAAAAAAACCTGAATACTTTATACATTTCCCCTGTCACTGGGGAAGGTCGTTTTCCGGAGATGTTTTGAGCCTGACCTGCAAATCAACAGTTATAAATAATCAAGAATTATCCCCAAAGATTTTGCAATTTCCAGCCCTAACCTTATGTATTACTTCTGCATCTAAAGATAGGAAAACATTGGATGAAGGAAAAATCTGGATACGAAAGACGGATGATGCTGTAATTT
>OFHB01000794.1_pt1 | contig 19620 bp, 15 predicted proteins | sample 1521881 | NCBI WGS metagenome assembly OFHB01 (sample SAMEA3504090, study PRJEB24116) | mouse gut metagenome | biome: mouse gut; feature: mouse-associated habitat; material: faeces | place: Denmark | collected 2011
TCTGGCGGCGGAGTATGACAACTACCGCAAGCGCACCGCCAAGGAGAAGGAAACTATCTATCAGGACGCAAAGATGGAAACCATCGGCAAATTCCTGGAGGTTTATGACAACCTGGAGCGGGCCGTGGGGCAGGCGGGCGATGAGGAGAATGTCCACAAAAAGGGCATGGAGATGATTTTCCACCAATTAGAGACCGTACTGGAAAAACTGGGCGTTACCGTAGTAGATCCCACAGGTGAGGCTTTCGACCCCGAGCGGCACAGCGCTGTGATGCACATTGACAGCGAAGAGTTGGGGGAGAATACCGTCAGTCAGGTATTCCAGAAGGGCTTCCTTCTAGGCGAAAAGGTCATCCGTTTTGCCACAGTGCAGGTGGCAAATTGAGACCTTTGACTGTGCCGGGCTCTGGCAGCCCGCAGGCTAAACTGTTAAAAATTTTTTCTGAATAGTAGGAGGACAACATTATGTCTAAAGTAATCGGTATTGACCTTGGTACCACCAATTCCTGCGTCGCCGTCATGGAGGGCGGCGAGAGCGTAGTCATCGCCAACGCCGAGGGCAACCGCACCACGCCTTCGGTGGTGGCTTTCTCCAAGACCGGCGAGCGCATGGTGGGTCAGGTGGCCAAGCGCCAGGCCATCACCAATCCCGACCGCACCATCTCCTCCATCAAGCGGGAGATGGGCACCGACCACCGCGTGGGCATCGACGGAAAGAACTACACCCCGCAGGAGATCTCCGCCATGATCCTGCAAAAGCTGAAGGCGGATGCCGAAGGCTACTTGGGCTCTCCCGTCACAGAGGCGGTTATCACCGTTCCCGCCTATTTTACCGACTCTCAGCGCCAGGCCACAAAGGATGCCGGCAAGATTGCCGGCTTGGAGGTCAAGCGCATTATCAACGAGCCCACCGCCGCGGCTCTGGCTTACGGCGTGGATAAGGAGGAAGCCCAGAAGGTGATGGTCTACGATCTGGGCGGCGGTACCTTTGATGTGTCTATTCTGGACATTGATGACGGCGTCATTGAGGTGCTGGCCACCGCTGGAAACAACCGACTGGGCGGCGACGATTTTGACGAATGCGTCATGAAATATTTGGTGGCTGAATTTAAAAAGGTCGAGGGAATCGATCTCTCTGGAGACAAGGTTGCCATGCAGCGCCTGAAAGAGGCCGCTGAGAAGGCCAAAATTGAGTTAAGTGGTGTGACCACCTCCAACGTCAATCTGCCCTATATCACCGCCGACGCCACCGGCCCTAAGCACCTGGACGTAACCCTCACTCGGGCCAAGTTCAACGAGCTCACCGCCCATCTGGTGGAGGCCACCATGGGCCCCGTGCGCCAGGCCATGAGCGACGCGGGCCTCAAGGGCGGCGACATCTCCAAGGTGCTGCTGGTGGGCGGCTCCAGCCGCATCCCCGCCGTGCAGGAGGCCGTGAAGAAGATCACCGGCAAGGACGGCTTCAAGGGCATCAACCCCGACGAGTGCGTAGCCATGGGCGCGGCCATCCAGGCCGGCGTCCTCACCGGCGACGTGAAGGGCCTGCTGCTGCTGGACGTCACCCCCCTGAGCCTGGGCATTGAGACGATGGGCGGCGTGTGCACCCGCCTCATTGAGCGCAACACCACCATCCCCGCCAAGAAGAGCCAGATCTTCTCCACCGCCGCCGACAACCAGACCAGCGTGGAGGTCAACGTCCTCCAGGGCGAGCGGGAAATGGCCGCGGCCAACAAGAGCCTGGGCCGGTTCCATCTGGACGGCATCGCGCCGGCCCGCCGGGGCGTGCCCCAGATCGAGGTGACTTTCGACATCGACGCCAACGGCATCGTCAACGTCTCCGCCAAGGACCTGGGTACCGGCAAGGAGCAGCACATCACCATCACCTCCTCCACCAACATGTCCAAGGACGACATTGAGCGGGCCGTCAAGGAGGCGGAGCAGTACGCCGCCGAGGACGCCCGGATCAAGGAGTCCGTGGAAACCCGGAATACCGCCGACCAGATGGTCTACCAGGCGGAGAAGACCCTGGGCGAAATGGGCGACAAGATTCCCGAGGGCGACAAGGCGTCCGTCCAGACCGCCATCGACAAGCTGAAGGAGACGCTCAAGGGCGAGGACACCGCCGCCATCAAGGCGGACACCGAGGCCCTCCAGCAGGCGTTCTTCGCCGTCAGCGAGAAGCTCTACCAGCAGGCCGGCGGCCCCCAGGCGGGCGGTCCCGACATGGGCGGCCAGGCCCCCGGCGGGGACCAGGGCGGCCAGCAGTTCTACGACGCGGACTACAAGGTCGTGGACGAGGACGATCAGAATAAGTAAACCAACAGATTCCAATGGGACGGGGAGTGCTCCCCGCCCCATTTGGAGTGTTTTGTGATGATTGGATGTGAGAGCGCATGGCAGAAAACAAACGCGACTATTACGAAGTCCTCGGCGTATCCAAGACCGCCGCGGACGCGGATATCAAGAAGGCATACCGGAAGCTGGCTAAAGAGAACCACCCGGACCTGCACCCCGGCGACCAGGCCGCCGAGGCCCAGTTCAAGGAGATCAACGAGGCATATGAGATCCTCAGCAACAGCGACAAGCGTTCCCGGTACGACCAGTTCGGCTTCGCCGGGGTGGACCCCAACTACGCGGCCCAGCAGGGCGGCGGCTTCGGCGGCGGGTTTGACGGGGGCTTCGACTTCGGGGACCTGGGGGACATCTTCGGCAGCTTCTTCGGCGGCGGCTTCGGCGGGGCGCGGTCCCGCACCGGCCCCCAGCGGGGGGAGAGCCTGCGCACGGGGCTGACCATCACCTTCGAGGAGGCGGCCTTCGGCTGCGAGAAGGAGGTCGCCCTGGAGCGCGTGGAGCAGTGCCCGGACTGCAAGGGCTCCGGCGCGGCCCCGGGCACCAGCCCGGAAACCTGCTCCAATTGCGGCGGCTCCGGTACCGTCCAACAGCGGCGGCAGACCCCCATGGGCGTCTTCGCCACCACCGGCCCCTGCCCCCGCTGCGGCGGCAAGGGTAAGATTGTCTCCTCTCCCTGCAAAAGCTGCGGTGGCTCCGGGCAGATTCGCAAGCGGAAGACCGTGAAAGTCTCCATCCCCGCCGGCATCGACAACGGGCAGATTATCTCCCTCAGGGGTCAGGGCAATACCGGGCGCAACGGCGGCCCCTCCGGGGATTTGCAGATCATTGTTTCTGTTCAGCCCCACCAGCTGTTTCGTCGGGATGGATCGGATGTGTACTGCGATGCGCCTATCACCTTCACCCAAGCGGTGCTGGGAGGCGAGATGGAAATCCCCACCATTGACGGCAAGGTGTCTTACACCCTGCCCGAGGGGACCCAGAGCGGCTCCACCTTCCGCCTGAAGGGTAAGGGCATCCCCAACGTTAACGGCAGGGGCAGAGGCGATCAGTTTGTCACGGTCCATATTGAGACGCCCAAGGGACTGAACCGGGAACAGAAGGAAGCTTTGCGCAAGTTCAGCGAAACGCTGAAGGAGCAGAATTACAAGGAGCGGAAAAGCTTCTTTGACAAGTTCAAAAAGTGAAGGAAAACGGGAGGGAACAGGCATGAAAATTTCTATTGCGTCCGACCACGGCGGATATGCGCTGAAAGAGGAGCTAAGCGCCTGGCTTACCAGCCTGGGCCATCAAGTAGAGGACTTCGGTTGCCGTGGACTGGACAGCTGCGACTACGCCGACTTCTGCGAACCCGCCGCCCTTGCGGTGGCGGAGGGAAAATGCGACCAGGGGATCGTTATCTGTACCACCGGCATCGGAGCATCTATCACTGCCAACAAAGTGAAGGGCGTACGCTGTGCCCTGTGCGGGGAGCCCTGGAGCGCCCAGATGACCCGGCGGCACAATGATGCCAATGTTCTGGCCCTTGGAGCCGGGACCACGGGATTTCTAATGGCCCAGCAGATTGTGGAATCCTTCCTGATGTACGATTTTGAAGGCGGCCGCCATCAGCGGCGGATTGACAAAATTGCGGCTATAGAGAACCGCTGACGTACACAGTATTGTCGCTGCGCCAAAATTCAGGATCGGCAGCAGCCTCTGGAGCGCGTTAAAGTTTTCATCCCAAAGAAGAGGTTGACCTGGCTTTTTCGTCATAGGACAGTGCTGGAAACAATTCAATTACATGAGGAATTCAAAGGGAGCGGCTGGATATTTCGGCCGCTCCCCTCTCCATACGGGTGGAGAGGAAGGCGCTCCAAGTAGAGCTAAAGCAAGACCATTCAGAAATCTGAAACGGCCTGGCAATAGGCATTCCAGCTCTGTCTTGTCTGAATTGATTCGATAAAGGCCGCCAACTTCAGTGTTGCCCTCCGTCCCCTCCGCCTGATAATATATTTCTCTCTTTTAATCAACACTTCCTGATTGCAAATCTTCTGGAAATCAGCTATAATGGGGGCACCACACGAAGGGAGTTGACACTATGCCCCTCTTTGGCGCTTTAGAGGCCGGCGGCACCAAAATGGTTTGCGCCGTCGGCGACGAACAAGGAAATATTCTGGAACGGATCAGTCTGCCTACCCGTACGCCGGATGAAACCATTCCAGAGATGTTGGCCTTCTACCGGGGAAAGAATCTGACAGCTATGGGTATCGGTTGTTTTGGCCCGGTGGACCTGGACCCAACTTCACCCACATACGGGTCTATCTTGACCACCCCCAAGCTCAGCTGGCGTGGTTGTCCCATCGTCCGGCATTTCACCGACGCACTGGGCGTTCCTGCCGGCTTTGATACCGACGTTAACGCCGCCGCTCTGGGGGAGGCCACATGGGGCTGCACCCGTGAGGTAGCCAACAGCATTTACATCACGGTAGGCACTGGCGTGGGTGTAGGCGTGATTATTGACGGCAAGCCCTACCATGGTATGACTCATCCGGAGGCCGGCCACATCATTGTGGCTCCCCACCCGGAGGATCCTATGCCGGTGGGTGTGTGCCCCTATCATCCCAACTGTCTGGAAGGTCTGGCCAGTGGTCCCGCTCTGGAGCGGCGCTGGGGACGGAAGGCTCAGGAGCTCTCCCAGAATCCTGAGGTCTGGACGCTGGAGGCCTATTATATTGCTCAGGCCATCTGCAACTACATCATGACGCTCTCTCCACAGCGCGTCATCCTGGGCGGCGGCGTTACTCATCAAGAGCAGATGCTGCCTTTGGTCCGCCAGGAGGTCAAACGCCAGCTGGGCGGATATCTCCCCGGCAGCGCCCTGGAAAATCTGGATAGCTACATCGTCCCTGTCAGTCTCCACGATAACCAGGGTGTCATGGGTGCGGTAAAGCTGGCGATGGATGCCGCCAGCTCGTCCGGCGTACCCCATTTGTAGACAGCGCCATTCCTTTGACGACGGCCAAGAGGCCGCGCCGGAAATTCCGGCGCGGCCTCTTTTTTACTTTCAGCTTTCGGCCGGAGCCACGGTGTACCGAACTCCGTCCTTCTCATAAAGCTGCGTCAGCACTGCCCCCGCTTCTGTAGGATAGATGACTCCGTTCTCACAGCGGATGGATTGGACGCCTTCTGCTGCCAGCTGTTTCAACGCTTCTTTTTCAAAACTGTTGGCAATATAGACCGGCGCCATCCTTATCAGGATCTCCCCACAGCCTTTATCTCCGGCATAGCACACCAGATTGGGCACAGAGCTTTTGCACAGCCCGTCCTCCGGGTCCAAATAAGGCGTCCGGATTTCCCCGTCCTCCATCTCATAAAACCGGTTCAGATCCCGGTCATTGATCGGGTAATCTCTCAGGCATACCATGCCGGCTGGTCCCCGGATGCTCATAACGGCCGCCGGATATACGGTCTGCCCTTGGCAGTCATAGAGCTGCACAGAGTATTCTGTCCCGCTGCCATCCAGATTCCGGATGAATCCGTCATAGCTGGTCAGCGTCCCCCGGGTGTAACCCAGCGCGGTCAGCTCCTGGGCGAGGTAGTCCGCAATAAAAGCGTTTGCAGTCCAGGAAAATCCAATAAAATCGTCTATTTCCTCCCGCCCAGCATAGGCCAGATACTCTGTCGACACATACAGACGTACCTGGTTATCCCCCAGCAGTTCTATCCGGACCGCCTCCGGGTCTCGGGCAAAGGCAGCGATCTCCCGATATTCCTGGGCTATGTCCTCGTTGAGACGCGGGTCAAAGTCTACAATCTGGCTGTCATCCACACAGAAAAACAGGTCGTCATACCGGTCATAAACCGGTCCCAGATACAGCAGCCTGCTGCCGCTGCGCTCCATAACTTCCAGCGCCCGATACAGTCCCGGCTCCACTTTTACAGTCTGATTTGGATGCAGATTGATGGTCCGGACATTGCCGGTCTCCTCAAATTCCTCTCCGCTGTGGAACATCTGATAGGCGGAGCGGCACAACTGGGTATATTGAGTGGACACCGCTCTCCGCTCGGCGGACGTAGGCGCATAATAGAAGAATGTGAAATCCTCCCCGCAACTGGTTCCCACACTGGCGCCAGCTTCAATCTCCGTCCATCCGGTTTCCGGTGTCAACAGCTGCAAAACCGCGTAGGCCAGCAGTCCCAATCCCAGCACCAGCAGCACCCCGGCGGTAATCAACCGCCGTCCGATATGCTCTTCGTTGAGTTCAATACGCTTTACTGGCGGGGGATGGGGCCTCTCCCGCTTATCTCTGGCGGTACGTTTCAAGCTAGGCCACCACTCTCCACAGCAACAGCAGGAACACCAGCAGAATCACACCAATTAGTATAAATCCGGCAATGGCTCCCTTCCTGCACATCTTGTAGTTGCGGGTATGGCGGAATTTTTTGAACAGCAGCGCCGCAATCAGGCCCAGAATAGGCAGGAAAAAGGAGATGACCATATACCAGATACTGCCAGTATCATGGGTGGGATGAATCAGGAACTCCTCTTCCGCAGCCTTGTCCGTCTCGTCATCCTGGATGGTGTGAACCTCCTCCGGCGCACCGGGCTCCCGGATAGTAATGGGTTTGACGGGCACACCCTTCTCGCGAATGGCCTTGTATTCCGCGATTTCCTTTTTGTTGCCGTAGATATAGTGGTCATACCCGATACACACAAACTCCGGCTTATCCTGGCTGTAGTCGTGAATAGAGGGATCGTAGGTGTACAGCACCTTGTTCTTCTCCAGCTGGGGATCCGGAATAGGGATAGCCGAAATCAGGGAATGGGTGTAGGGGTGCAGCGGGAAGTTGAACAACTCCTCCGCCTCCGCCACCTCTACAATCCGGCCCTTGTAAATGACACCGATCCGGTCGGAAATGAAGCGCACCACCGACAGGTCATGTGCGATGAAGAGGTAGGTAAGGTTCTTCTCCTCCTGGAACTTCTTCATCAGGTTGAGCACCTGGGCACGAATGGACACATCCAGAGCGGAGATGGGCTCGTCGGCCACCACCAATTCCGGCTCCATGACCATGGCACGAGCAATGCCGATGCGCTGCCTCTGGCCACCGGAGAACTCATGGGGATAACGGGTCAGATGCTCCGGCAGCAGGCCCACCTCGGCCACCATCTCCTCCACCTTCCGCACCCGGTCGGCCTCGTTTTCAAACAGATGGAAATTGTACAGACCCTCGGAAATAATATAGTCCACGGTAGCCCGTTCGTTCAGGGACGCGGCGGGATCCTGGAACACCATTTGGATATTCCGAATGACCTCCCGGTCCAGAGCATGGGGAATCTTGCCCGAAATGCGCACGCCCTTGTACTGGATCTCACCTTTAGCCAGAGGATTGACCCGGATGACGGCCCGGCCAACGGTAGTCTTGCCGGAGCCAGACTCGCCTACCAGGGAAAAGGTTTCTCCCTTGTAGATATCAAAGGAAGCGTCCTGAACGGCCCGGACCGCATCCTCCCCCTTGCCGAACGTGATGTCCACATTCTTCAGGGACAGCAATATTTCCTTGCCATTCTCTGCAATGGGACCATGCTCCGGCAGGCGGCCGCTGTGGACCGCGTTCTCTTGTTTCAATGTAGCCACGTTTTTCTCCTCCCCCTAAATATTGAACGCGCGGATCAGCTTCTCGTGAATGTCCTGGATGCCCTCCGGCTTCTCGATCTTGGGGGCGTTGGGGTCCAGCAGCCAGGTCTTGGCATAGTGGGTATCCGTGACCTTGAACATAGGGGGCTCCAGCAGGGTGTCGATCTTCAGGCAGTAAGGATTCCGGGGCGCGAAGGAGTCTCCCACGATCTGGTTATAAAGAGAAGGCGGTGTGCCGGTAATGGAATAAAGCTTTGTATTCTTCTGGGCCAGCTGAGGCAGGGAAGAGAGCAGCGCCCAGGTATAAGGGTGCCGGGGATCATAGAAAACTTCTTCCACAGTACCCAGTTCTATCACCTGTCCGGCGTACAGCACAGCTACCCGGTCCGCCACGTTGGCCACCACACCCAGGTCATGGGTGATAAAGACAATGGTGTAATTGAACTCCTTCTGCAAGTCCTTGATCAGCTGCAAAATCTGGGCCTGAATCGTCACGTCCAGAGCCGTGGTGGGCTCGTCGCAGATAAGGATCTTGGGCTGGCACGACAGGGCAATGGCGATGACGATTCTCTGGCGCATACCGCCGGAGTACTGGAAGGGATAGTCGTCAAACCGGGCCTCCGCCTTGGGGATACCTACCTTTCTCATCAGCTCCAGAGCCCGGCGGCGGGCCTCCGCTTCGGAGCACTGCTGGTGCTTGAGAATGATGGAGGTGATCTGCTTGCCGATGGTAATGATGGGGTTGAGGCTGGTCATGGGATCCTGGAACACGGTGGCAATCCGCCGGCCCCGGATCTGGCCCCAGTCTTTGGCATACTGGACCTTAGCCAGATTGAGGATGCAGGTGCCATGGAGAGCCTCCGCCGTCTCATCCAGATATCTCACCCGGAACGAGACATCGTCAAAGACCGCGTTGCGCTGGTTCTCATCGTTCAGATCCACTCCCAGCTGCATGGCCTTTTTCAGCGCCTTCTCCAGCTTATGAACCATCTGCACCCGCTGATGGAAACCATACCGTCCCACGGAGAGGTAGATTTCCTTGGCCAGAACCTCGTTGCGCTTCACCGTCTCAGGGGAAATCTCCCCCTTGATCTCCCGCTCGTACTGCGCATGCAGAGCGGCGGAACGCTCCTGATAGTGCTTCTGGAAGGAGGCGTCTCCCGCAGCGGCGGACTTGTGCTTCCGGATAAGCTCCTCTTCCTGTTTTTTCAGGGCCTTGATCTGCTCGTCATAGTCGTTGATGATCCGGTCGGTTTCCTGAATCTTGTCCTTTTCTTTCCTGCGGTCGAAGGTCTGCTTGAGATTGAAGGCATCGGTTCGCTTGCCCTGCAATTCCCGGAGCTTCTCATCCATTGCAGCCCGCTCTTCGGCACTCAGGGTGCTTTTCTCCCGCTTCTCGCTCTCCAGCTTCAGAATCTTCTGATACGTGGCCGCCCCCAGCTCGAGGCGGGATGCCTCGTTGAGTTTGGTGTGGGAGCTCGAGATTATCTTCTGCGCACCGGAGGTCAGCTTCACGTGGGTGTCCGCCAGCTCCTCATCATTATAAATGATGCTCCCTTCGCTGACAAAACCGTTGGAGTCCAGCATCCCTGCGAAGGTCTTGGTGAACACGCTCTTGCCGGAGCCGGATTCGCCCACGATGGCGATGGCCTCGTTCTCATAGATGTCCAGGGAGATGCCCCGAATGGCGGTCAGCACCCGGCCACGGACCCGGAATTTCACCCACAGGTCCTTGACGGACAGCAATACTTTTTTCTCTTCTGCCATGGCTCTCCCCCCTTACATATGCGTCCGCGGATCGGACGCGTCGCCCAGACTCTGACCGGTCACGTACAACACCACGGAAATGACGATGGCAATAGCCACCGGACTCCAGAACTCGAAGCCCCAGCCCGGCGTCACCATGGCGCTCTCCGCCGAATAGATCAGCCGGCCCAGACTCATGTCCGGCAGACCGATGCCGATATAGGCCAGAAACACCTCGTAAGAGATGTAGGACGGAATCTCCGCCGCCAGCAGGGTCATGATGATGCTGGTCATAAAGGGCAGGATGTTCTTCATTGCGATCTTGACGGTGTTGGTCCCCAGGCAGCGGGAGGCCAGATTGTATTCCCGGTCCCGGATGATAACCACCTGAGTTCGGATGGAGTAAGCAATGCCGATCCATCCCGTTACCGTCAGAGCAAACACCATGGTCCAGAAGGTTGGACTCAGAATCAGAACCAAAACGGAAATTTGCAGAATATAGGGAATGTTGGCAATAATCTGGTAAAGCACCATCATCACTGTGTCCACCTTCTTGGAGAATCCCCAGATAGCCCCAAGGATCACGCCGATGGTCATATTGATGACTCCGCAGATGAAAGCTAGGGATACGGAAATCCGCGCACCGTTCCAGATGGCGTCAAAGGTGGAGTTGCCCGCGTTGCCGGTGCCCAGAATCCACTTGATGGAAAAGCCGAACTGCTCAATGGCCGCGCCGGGCATCAGGTGCTTGGCGTCGCTGCTGAGCAGCTGGCCGAAACGGTCATACTCTGTAAACGTGGGGTACAGGTAGCAGAACAGAATCACGGCGGCCAGCAGAATCAGGATGACAATGTTCAGTTTCTTCCGGAAAAACACCTTGAACACGCTCTGCCAGTATGAATACCGGGGCGCGGTAATCTTCTCGGACTCCAGGTCGCTGTGGTCCTGCCTGGAAAAGAGCTCCTGTGTGCTCAGGCCCAATTTACTGTAATCATATTCCATCGCTCTCACCTATCCTTTGTCGTAAACGAAATCCGCGGGTCCATAGCGGCCATAAGGACGTCGCCCAGAATGGTGGATGTCACCGTCAACACGGAGTAGAACAGAGTAACGCCCACAATTACGCCGTTGTCATACTTGTTGATGGCCTCGGTCAGCAGGTTGCCGGTACCGGGGACCACGTACACCCGCTCGGTGATGATCGCGCCGACCAGCGCGCTGAGAATCGCGCCGGGAATGCCATGAACCAGAGGAATGGCGGCATTTTTCAGAATGTGTCCTCTGAAGATTTCCCCTTCCGTCATGCCGCTGGCCCGGGCGAACTTCACGTAGTCGGAGTTCATCTGGTCGATCATGTACCGCCGCAGCCATTTCATCAGCATTGCCACCTGGGGCAGTGCCAGAGAAACAATGGGCAGCACATAGATCAGCTTGCTGGTGGATTCCACGTCGAAGGTGATAGGCATGCCCAGCTTCGCGCCGATGGCCTTGAACATGAAGATATAGGCCAGAGACGGCACTGCCGAGATGAACACAATGTAGAATGTGCCCAATTTATCCACCAGCCGGTCCTTTTTCTGAGCCATCAGAATGCCGATAGGCACAGCCAGCAGATAGGCCAGGCAGGTGGCGATGATGCCAATGACAAAAGAATAGCCGATCTTGGACAGACCGCTTCTCACCGTGTCCACCACGGTATAGTCGTCAGTGAACCGGTCCTCATAGATCATGCTGCTGGTGCGGGATCCCGCCAGATAAGTGGCGGTATGCAGATCGTCCGCGCTGTCCTCCTGAAGTCCCGTGGGGAAGGTGGTGGGGCGCATGACGTAGGAGCCCTGGGTGCGCGTCATACTGTGAAATACGTCCACGCCCGTACTCACGGAATAGGACATGCCCAGCCGGATGGTGGCCAGATTCTGGTGTATATAAGGGAATGTAGAGTCGCAATAGAGCAGGTACTTGTGCTTTGTTCCGTTGCCGATGATGGCGGGGGAGAACTTCCCCTCATAGACCGGGTCATAGAGCGTGAAGGTGAGACCCCGGTTTTCGATGTCCTCCTCCACATAATGCACGCTGTCAATTTCCAGCAGACTGCCGAAGTACTCCACCAGCCGCTGGGCCAGAGGCCGGTCCTTCACGGCGAACAGCTGCTGCTGTCCCCCGTTCTTCAGCTTGCCGCGCTTGTTGACGTCAGCGTCCAGCCGCTGAACCTTATAGCCCTGGGACTCATATTCTTCCGTAAATTTCTTGACAAATTCCGCCGTCTCCGGACTGTCGTCCTCTGGCGTACGGCCAATGGACGCAGCAGCGGCGCGGGTATCCTCATCAATCTCGCCCTGCCGTACCAGCTCCTGCATATAGTCCGTATAGGGCACGAAATCCAGATATCCGAATTCTTCCCACTTGGTATTGCGGTACACCTCCCGCTGGTTGGAGGCCGTCTTGTTATACACGGCGTCCTGGGCGAACACCCGGGTGCGGTCCAGCAGGGAGTAGATCATGATCATGACGATGGCAATGACCACGCAGATGGCGCCAATGCCATACAAAACACGCTTTAACAGATATTTGAGCATACCGGTTCCCCCATCTCTCTGATCTGAGAACCTGTATTCATAGCCGGGGAACCTCCGGAAGCCTGTTCAGCCCCGCGGCGCAGCGGGAAACCCCTGCCGTCAGGTTCTGCGGCTGTGAATGCAGGTTTTTTGATAAGTGCAGCGGGAGAATGGAATATTCCATTCTCCCGCAAGCACAGCTATAGATTCTTCTTGCCGTTTACCGGCGTCAGCGGATTAATACAGGCCGATGCACTTGGCCATGTAACCGGCGCCGTCGGGCAGCATGGTATCCAGATAGGTGGAGGGATCACCGTAGTCGGGGCCCCAACCGGACAGATCGTAGATGTCGTAGTTGGACTGGGTTCCCTTGTCCATATCATAGCCGGCCTTGTACCAGTCGTCCTGGTCGCCGCCCACCAGATTGACAATGATCCTGCCCTCGGTAGTGGCCTCCACAGCCTGCTTGAACGCGTTGGCCATGTTGGTGTAGTTCTCGTCGTTCTGCTGATAGGGCAGATCCACGTAGATGGGATTCTCCGCGCTGATGTCGCAGTTGTACTCAGCCAGCTCCTCAACGGCCTTGTCCAGGTACTCCTTGGACGCAGAGGGGTTGAACCAGCCGTCAAAGCCGTCGCTGCTGCCGGTGGCCTCGTCCCAGACCTTGACGGGGATGCCGTCAGCGTCCAGCTGGGCCTGCATCACGGCGCCGTAAGCGGTGCCGGCGGCAAAGGTGGTGGGCGTGCCGTTGACGTCAACGGTCACATCCTCCAGCAGGTACATAAAGTTGCCGGGGGTGTAGGAGTTACGCAGGCTCACCAGCTTCAGCTCCTCGCCGACGCCCTGCGCGTTACGGCCGGCATGGTCCACGGCCAGGCACAGAGCCAGACGGAAGTTGGTGTTGTTGATGGCCACGTGGGTCCGGGCGCGCTGCTCCTCGGTCTGGGGGGAGACAAGCTTGGTGGGATCGTTATCGTTGGCAAAAGCCACACGGTTGAGGTTGATGAAGCCCACAAAGCTGGTGGAATCGGTGTCGACGATGGTGTTGTAGCCCTCATAGAGGCCGTCGGCCTTGGCAGCCTCAATTACGGCCGCGTTCAGGGTCACGTTGGTGACGGTACCGGCCTTGAAGTCCTGATAGGCCTTGGTAGCGTCGGTGCCATCGTTGAAGCGCCAGTTGAGGGTCTTGGTCTGGAGGTTCTCAGCGTTCCACCAGGCGGGGTTGGCCTGGAAGACGATCATGCTCTTCTCGGTGTGGCTGGTGACCAGATAAGGACCGCAGTAGGCGATGTTGTTGGTATCCTTGCCATAGGTGTAGTCGGCGGCGGAATCGTCGAAATCGGCGCCGAACTTGCCGCCATGGGACTCATAGTAGGTGCGGCACAGGGGGGAAGCCACGGTGGCATAAGTCAGCATGGTGGGGAAGTAGGTGCAGCTCTCATTGAGCGTGTACTTCAGGGTGTACTGGTCCACGGCCTCCACGCCCACCTGGGAGAAGTCGGTCAGGGTGCCATCGGCGTAGTCCTGAGCGCCCTTCACCAGATTCAGGGTCAGCGCACTGGCCTTGTTGACGTCCACCATGTGCTGATAGCCGGCCACCCAGTCGTCCGCCTGGACGGGGGCGATCTCACGGCCCTGGGAATCCACCCAGTTCACGCCCTGACGGATGTGGAAGGTGAACTCGGTGTTGTCCTCGTTGGCTTCCCAGCTCTCGGCCAGGGAGGGCATCAGATCGTTCTCGCAGTTGTACTCAAGCAGGTTGTCGCAGGTCTGGATAATGGCGCGGGTGTCGGCCTGCTTCTGGGTGCCCAGAGCGTCCCAGGTAGCGGGGTCGGAGGTGTAGGCGTAATCATAGGTGTCGCCGATGGTGTAGCCATGCTCGGTCAGATACTTCTGCACCTCGTCGTGATAGGTGCCGGTACCGCGCAGCTCATTCCACAGGCTCTTCATGGCCTCCCAGTCCTCCACCGTCACCATCTCGTTGGTGACAATGATGTCATGGAAGCGGTCGGCATCGCTGCCCCACATGATGGTGGAGCCGCTGCGGGGAGCCACCTTGCGCAGCACGTACTGGCCGCCGCGGGTGGTCAGAGGGATCATCACGCCGGCGCCCAGCATCTTGCCTTCGGCCAGAGCCATCAGCGCGTAGCGCTCGGATGTGTTATTGGTCTCAAACGCCTTCATGTAGGTCTCATAGAACTCACCCAGAGCGGCGTCGTAGACCTCATCCTCGTCGTAGGTGTAGGGGACGAGCTCGCCGTCAGCGGCAGGCTCCACAGGGGTATCGGTGTCATCGGGGGTGTCGGTGGGGGTGTCCTGGGGCTGATCGGCGGGGGGGTTGTTGTTTCCGCCGCAGGCAGCCAGACTCAGCAGCATTGCCAGAGCCAGCACCAGGCACAGGATCTTCTTTTTCATGATATGCCTCCTATAAATTTATCTCCAGCCGTACCGGAGCGAACTGCTCCGCCCGGTTGAATCCTAAGGAAACCAGAGGGAATGGCAGCAGCTGTGCTGCTGCCCGCTTTAAAGTATTTAAAGCGCTAAATTGCCTTCAACCAGAAAAAGCGTGGTCTGGGTACGCTCTGGGGGTACGCTGCGGGCCACGCTGAGAGAGGAAGAGGAACATTTTCCCGGAAAATATTATACTGAAAAAACGATGGCTTGTCAATAACGCCCTTTCTGAAAATGCAGCCAAATTTGTCAAAACTTTCAAGCCCGCTGAGCCCAATCTCTATCAAACAGCACAAAAAGCAGGGAAAGCCCTTTCTCCGCCGCTTCGACTGTTTTCTTCCTCCCTCTAATTTTGCAGGACGGCGGGCAAAATATGCACCGCGGATGGATTTGGCACTCCGGAACCGCGCCGGACGGCATGTTCGGCTCCGCCGGAAATCTCATTTGGAAGGTTCTCCCTCTTGGCAAATATTTGATGGTGTAGTATACTGGAGAAAATATCATGCATCGGCGACGGAACCGAAGCGCTTTTCCGTTCCGCCGCCTTTCCGCCGATTCTCGGGAGGGAGCCTATGAGAGCGTTTCTCAAACGACACAGAGTTGTACATATCTGGCTGGCAGCGCTTCTCGCGCTGTTCGTCCTCTACCGGCTGGCCGTCAGCTCCGCAGCGGCGGCCAACGCGGTGTCCGCCGTGACCCAGCGGCTGAAGGACGGATACGCCCGCCTCTGGTATCTCTTTCCTTTTTCAGTTGTGGAGTGGTTTTACGCGGCCTTTGCTGTGGGCAACGGCGTCTGGCTGGCGGTGCTTTTTCACCGGGTGCGAATCCGGAAGGGACGGCGGCTGGAATCGGCCTACGGCTGCGCCATGGGTATTTTATGCCTGTGGCTGACGGCCTGGGTCTTCTCCTGCCTGTGCTGGGGCGTGAACTACTACGCCGACGGCTTTCAGCAGAAAAGCGGCATTTACGCCCAGCCGGTGACGGCGGAGGAACTGGAGCGGGTGGCGGTGTATTTCACGGACCGTCTGGCAGAAATCTCGGATGAGGTGCCCCGGGATGAGGACGGGGTTTTCGCCGCCTCCCGGGACGATATATTTGCCGCCAGCACCCAGGTCTATGACAACCTCTCTCAGGAGTTCCCCTTTCTGGCCCGGGAGGACCGGACGCCGAAAAAGATGTTTTTCTCCCGGCTGTTCAGCGCCATGAACTTCACGGGCTTCTACAGCCCCTACACCGGGGAATCCAATCTGAACGTGGACTCCCCCGCCTGCCTGCTTCCGGCGAACATCGCCCACGAGCTGGCCCACCAGCGGGGCATCGCTTCGGAGCAGGAATGCAACTTCCTGGCCATCGCCGCCTCCACTTCCTCGGACGACGTGGTCTACCAATACTCCGGCTATCTGATGGGATACATTCAGCTGTCCAACGCCCTCTATCGGGCGGACTACCAGCGCTGGGCGGCCCTGCGGGCCTCGCTGCCGGAGGAGGTTCTGGCAGATCTGCGCTACCACAGCGCCTACTGGGCGCAGTTCGACGGCCTGACGGCCCAGGTCAGCACCAGCCTCTACGACTCTTCCCTGAAGTCCTTCGGACAGGCGGATGGAATTCAGAGCTACGGAACGGTGGTGGACCTGCTGGTCGCCTACTACTGACGGCGGCAGATGCCGTGATGGAAGGAAAGGAGCGTTTCCCCCTTATGGAAATCCATCCAATTGCCCATATCCGGACCGACTTCCGGGAAAAGTTTGGAATCCCCCGCCAGAGCGGTCTGGTGGAGGCCCTGGAGGCCGTTGTCATTTTCGAGCCTCCCTACCGCGTTCCCGACGCGGTAAGAGGGCTGGAGGAGTTTTCTCATCTCTGGCTGATCTGGGAATTCTCCCGGGCCCGGCGGGAGAACTGGTCTCCCACGGTACGGCCGCCCCGTCTGGGAGGCAACCGGCGGATGGGCGTCTTCGCCACCCGCTCCCCCTTCCGGCCCAACGCCCTGGGTCTTTCCGCCGTGAAGCTGGCCTCCGTGGAGCCGGAGGGTCCCCAAGGGCCGGTACTCCATGTGGCCGGAGCGGATCTGTTGGACGGCACCCCCATCTATGACATCAAGCCCTACCTCCCCTACGCCGACGCCTTACCGGACGCCTCCGGCGGTTTTGCCGGGCAGGTGGAGCGCCGCCTTCTGCGCGTGGACTGTCCCCCGCCGCTGATGGAGCTGATTCGGCCGGAAAAGCGGGAAGCCCTGCTGGCGGTGCTGGCCCAGGATCCCCGTCCCTCCTATCAGTCCGATCCGGAGCGGGTCTATGGCCTGGGCTTTGCCGGCATGGAAATCCGGTTCACCGTAAACGGCGATGTACTGACGGTAACGGCGGTGGAAGCGGCAAAGTAGTCCTTCCGGTTTTCCCCACTTTGTGAACTTTTTGTAAAAGCCCTGATTTTTTCTCAAAACCCTCTTGCAATATGGGAAAAGATGATGTAAGATAAGCACCGTTAGCACTCCAAAAGATCGAGTGCTAACGGTGCTCGGTTTTGTTTTCAAAAAAATTGATATAGGAGGAATCCCATTATGAAGCTCACACCCTTAGCAGACCGCGTTGTTCTCAAGGCCATGGAGGCCGAGGAAACCACCAAAGGCGGAATCATTCTCACCTCTTCCGCCAAGGAGAAGCCCTCTGTGGCTGAAGTGATTTCCGTGGGCCCCGGCGGTACGGTGGACGGCAAGGAAGTCGTCATGTCCGTGAAGCCCGGCGACAAGGTTATCACCGATAAGTATTCCGGGTCTACTGTGAAGATTGGCGACGATGAGTTCACCATTGTCCGGCAGGGCGATATTCTGGCCATCGTCGAGTAAGCAGTGATCTTCGCCGCCAGCGCAGCGGCAAAGGCAGAAAACGAAACATTTCGCCGCCGCGCCCCCAGGGCGCGGAAGAAGATTTTTGGAGGTATGTTACCATGGCTAAATTGATCAAGCGCGGCGAGGAAGCCCGCAAGGCATTGGAAATCGGCGTCAACCAGCTGGCTGACACCGTCAAGGTCACTTTGGGCCCCAAGGGCCGCAACGTGGTGCTGGACAAGAAGTTCGGCGCTCCTCTCATCACCAACGACGGCGTGACCATCGCCAAGGAAATTGAGCTGGACGATCCCTTTGAGAACATGGGCGCTCAGCTGGTGAAGGAAGTCTCCACCAAGACCAATGACGTGGCCGGCGACGGCACCACCACCGCCACCCTGCTGGCCCAGGCCATCGTGGGCGAGGGCCTGAAGAATCTGGCCGCCGGAGCCAACCCCATCGTCATGAAGAAGGGCGTTGCCAAGGCTGTGGAGGCCGCTGTGGGCTCCATCAAGGCCGACTCCCAGAAGGTCAACGGCACCGACGATATCGCCCGGGTAGGCACTGTGTCCTCCGGCGATGCCATGATCGGCAAGCTCATCGCCGAGGCCATGGAGAAGGTTTCCGCCGACGGCGTTATCACCATCGAAGAGTCCAAGACCAGCGAGACCTACAGCGAGGTCGTGGAAGGCATGATGTTCGACCGGGGCTATATCTCCCCCTACATGGCCACCGACATGGAGAAGATGGAGGCCGTGGTGGACGACGCCTATATCCTCATCACCGACAAGAAGATCTCCGTCATCGCCGACATCCTGCCCCTGCTGGAGCAGATGGTCCAGTCCGGCAAGAAGATGGTCATCATCGCCGAGGACGTGGAGGGCGAGGCCCTGAGCACCCTGCTGGTCAACCGTCTGCGGGGCACCCTGAACGTGGTCTGCGTCAAGGCCCCCGGCTTCGGTGACCGCCGCAAGGAGATGCTCCAGGATATCGCCATCCTCACCGGCGGCCAGGTCATCAGCGAGGAGCTGGGCTATGAGCTCAAGAGCGCCGACCTCTCCATGCTGGGCCGCGCCCGTCAGGTCAAGGTCACCAAGGAGAACACCGTCATCGTGGACGGCGCGGGCGACAGCCAGGCCATCAAGGACCGCGTGGCCCAGATCCGCAGCCAGATCGGCGTGACCACCTCCGATTACGACAAGGAGAAGCTCCAGGAGCGTCTGGCCAAGATGGCCGGCGGCGTGGCCGTCATCAAGGTCGGCGCCGCTACCGAGACGGAAATGAAGGAGAAGAAGCTCCGCATCGAGGACGCGCTGAACGCCACCAAGGCCGCTGTGGAAGAGGGCATCGTCTCCGGCGGCGGCACCGTGTTTGTCAACGCCATCCCCGCCGTGGAGAAGCTGGTGGAGGAGCTGGAGGGCGACGAGAAGACCGGCGCACGGATCATCGCTAAGGCCCTGGAGGCCCCCATCCGTCAGATCGCCGCCAACGCCGGCCTGGACGGCTCCGTGGTTCTGGAGAACGTGAAGAAGGCCGCCAAGGGCACCGGCTTCGACGCCTACAAGGAGGAGTACTGCGACATGATCTCCGCCGGCATCGTGGACCCCACCAAGGTGACCCGCTCCGCCCTGGAGAACGCCGCCTCCGTGGCCGCCGTCCTGCTCACCACCGAGTCCCTGGTGGCCGACAAGCCCGAGCCTCCCGCGCCTCCCGCACCCGGCGGAGGAAGGGGAGCAGGGCGGTCTGATTGGCGGGCTCAAAGGGCTCTCCCCCCAGAACGGTCAGGCCGTTGATATAATCGGGGGCCAGCAGCTCCAGCAGCTGCTGCTGGGTGGCCACGCTCTGCCCGGAGATCAGCTCCAAAATCAGCTTCTGCCGGTCTGTTTTCATCGGTTCTTCCTCCCTGCGCCGGCGCGCAAAACAATAGACAGGCCGGAAAGGTCTTCCTAGTATACACCCTTCCGGCCTGCAATGCAATCATTTTTTGCATGTTTTTTGCATATTATGCTTTTTCTCCATCTCCATCCCGCTTTCCCGGGCGGGCGGTCTCGCTGCCGTCCGCCTTTTGGAGGGTGATCCG